>Ga0255759_10000166_pt1 | contig 60217 bp, 66 predicted proteins | sample 101ome_20_FD_179959 | JGI IMG/M metagenome (GOLD analysis project Ga0255759, IMG submission 179959) | Coastal salt marsh microbial communities from the Groves Creek Marsh, Skidaway Island, Georgia - 101404AT metaG (version 2) | ecosystem: Environmental > Aquatic > Marine > Intertidal zone >... | reverse complement strand
ACCTTACAATAATTACCATCTATATTAGATACTACAACATTATGATTAGTATTATTCTCAATATATAACTTATCTAATGTACTTATTATTTTCTTTTTAACATCATTACCATATAATGATAATTTATGTAAAAATTTCTTATCTAATAAACTATAATCTTCACTTCCATAATAATTAACGTTAATAATATTTTTATTATTTATATTCATTGTATTATTAGTAGTATTATTAATTGTATTATTTGTTGTATTATTTATAATGTTATTATTATTTTTTATTTTACAATATTTTAATTGATGTCTTGATAAACTTTGTTGTTTACTAAAACTTTTATTACAGTATTTACAATATCCATATACTTTCTTTGGATGTTCTTGTGTTGTTATTATGTTGTTCTTGTGTTGTTCTTGTGTTGTTATTATGTTGTTATTGTGTTGTTCTTGTGTTGTTATTGTGTTGTTATTGTGTTGTTCTTGTGTTGTTATTATGTTGTTATTTTTTAATTGAGTATGTCTCTTAGATTTCAAGTGTTTATACCAAGAACTCTTATGTTTTATAGAAATATTACATATTTTACACTCTTTATTTATAATATTTGACATTATATATTAATTTATTATTTTATTTCTTAATATATTTTTTAATTTGGACGAATTTGGACGAATGATTGGACGAATTTGGACGAATGGATGGACGAATTTGGACGAATGTGGACGAATAGAGATATTAAAATGGACGAATGAGAGTATTTTTAGACTATAAAAAAAGTGAACAAAAATGGTATTTTGGATGGGGGAAAATTTTTTTTTTTTTTTCAGAAATCTTTAAAAAAAAAAAAAAAGTTAAAAAGTTTGAAAGTTAAAAAAATAAGTCCATAATTTAAAATATAAAAAAAAAATTTATATTTTAGATCTACATATTTGGGAAATATCTATTTAATATATTTTTAGTTCTATTATACATTTCTTTTCTTTTTAGTTCATTTTCATATTTTCTTTTTTCATCACGTTTTTGTTTTCTAATTTTATATTGTTCGATAGATTGTTTTTTAGTTTTTATACTTTTATCTTTAATAACTTTGAAATTATTATTTTCAATATTATAATTACAATTTACTACAGAAGGTAAAGGAATTGGCATATTATCATCTTCATATTTTTTATTAATAATATTAATAAAATTATTAGATAATTCATATGTAGAATCTTCATCATATAGAACAATTTGATTTAAATCTAAATAATTCATAGAATTTTGAAGTAAATTTTTATTAGATCCATAATCTTTAATATATTCTTTTATTTCATCAAATGTTTTTTCCATAATATTAAAATAATCATCATAATGTTGTTCAATTTCTTCTTGTGAAATTAATTCTTCTTCATCAGATAAGAATTCTTCATCTGAATAATAATAAGACATATTAAAATAAATATTAAGTTAAAAATAAAGAAATATAATAATATAAATGTTTGATATAAATAATTATATAGAAGATGAGATATATTTTAAAAAAATAAGTGGAAGTAAATTAGTTTATTATAAAAATAATAAAATTCAATTTTATTTAAAAAATTGTAAAAATATAACAAGAATAACAGAATATAAAGGTAAAAAAAATATATTAGTAAAGATAGATGATAAATATAAAAATTTTTTTAATACATTAGAAAAAAAATTTTTAAATGAAGAATGTAAAAAAGAAGAAAATATGATAAGTTTAATGAAAAGTAATAAGAATGGTACTATAATAAAATTAAAAGTAAATAAAAGAAATAATAGAACATATATTAACATATTTGATAAGTATAAAGATGAAATAACAGAAGATGAATTTGAATCAAATTGTAATATAGACTGTTTAATAGAATTTGATAGATTTTGGGAATATAATGATAAATATGGTTATATAATTTTAGTAAAAAAAATATACATAAAATAAATTAAATTAATATTATAGTATTATAAATTATTATAATAAATATGAAATTACATGATATTAATTTTTTAGATATAAAAAAAATAGGAGAAAGATATATATCATTAGCACATTATAATAACAATCCTATAATATTTAATTTAAATAATTTAGAAATAAAAAGTAAAATATATAAAGAAGAGAATATATTAAAAATAGATTTTTTGTATGAAGAAAATTTATTAAGATTATTAAAATTATTAGAGAAATATATATGTGAGTATGTACATAAAAAAAATAATATAAAAATAAGTTTAGAAAAATTTATAGAACAAACATTTTATAGTAAAATGGATGATGAAAAATTAAAAATAGAAGTACATAAAAATTGTTTATTTATAGAGGAAGATGAATTATTAAATTGTAAACAAATAAATTTTAGCGATATAAAAGTTGGTGATTATAGTGATATAAAAATACATTTTTTAGGAATAAATTTTTTAGAAAAAAACTTTGAAGGAATATTTATAGTAAGAAAAATTGTAAAACAAATAGAAAACGAAGAAAATATAAATGAATTAGTAATAGAAAGTGATCAAGAAGAAGAAATTAATTATTTAGAAGATGATGAAAAAATTACAAAATTAATAAATAATAATTTTAAAAAAATAGAAATTAATATTTAATTATTATTTAATATTTTTTTTAGTAAAATATATTAAAAAAATAATATTATTTAATTATATAATACATAAATGTACGGACTTGATAATAAACTAGTATACGTTTCTTTAATGGTTGTCGGATTATTAGGATTATTATTTTTATTAAATAAATTTTTTAATAATAAAGAACAAGAAAATTTTGAATCTTATAAAGAAGAATTAAAAGAACTTGCAGCAACAGCTGAACAAGAAAAATTAGATAAATATGATGCACAAGGAGTATCACAAGAATCACCAGAAGAACAATTAGAAGAAGTAGAAAAATTAATTGTAGATCAAGAAAAAGCATTAGTAGAACAAGAAGAAGTAAAACCATCTGAATTATTACCAGCTGAATCTAACGCAGATGAATGGGCAAGAGCTAATCCAAAAGGAGAAGGTTCATTAGAATTAAAAAATTTCACAGAAGCTGCATTCCATATTGGTGTAGATACTCAAGGAAATTCTTTAAGAAATGCTAATTTACAAATTAGATCAGAACCACCAAATCCAATTAAACAAGTATCGATTTTCAATAACTCTACTATAGGACCAGATCCATTTAGAAGACCATTAGAAATTCAAGAGTAAATAATATAATATTAAGTAAAAATATATTTTTATAAAATTATATAAAAATATATTAAAAATAAGTATTAAAACTAAGTATTAAAAATAAGTATTAAAAATATTCAAAAAAAGATTAGAAAAATAAATATCATTAATATTTAATAGATATTCTAAATTATTATTAATAATACATAATATTTTATTATTATAATATTTAAATGTTATAGTTTTTATTATATCATGATTAGTAATACTATATATATAATTATTTACTTGTATATGTGAAAATTTTTGTAAAATATTATCATTTAGTAAATAAAAAAATAGTTTAGAATTATCAGATATAAAATATAAATAATTATTATTATCAATATTAAAAACATATATAATTTTGACTTTTTTAGAAGGTAACATATAATCTTTTTTTATATTATTAAAATTATTTATTAATTTATATTTTAGTTGTATATTATTCATATAAAAGATATATAAATAATATTAATCTATTTTATTTTTTTTTTAAATTAGTAATCCTTTTTGTCTAGTTAAATCTTTTTGAAATAATGAATTACTATTAGTACATTTAGAAGTATCTTCTTTACAAGAAGAATCTCCTAAATTATATAACCAATTTGCAAATTTAACAGTATCGCCAGATTTTATACCATATTCATTTGTATTAGGCATTGTAAAATATTGTCTTTGAGAGTTATTTTTACTATATATATCATTTACATCTTTAAATAAATTATTATTAAAAGTATCTTCTATTTCATCTTGAACTTGTTCATGAAGACAAGCTTCTTTTTTTTCTTTATATTGACCAACATCAGTTAATAATGTATTCATAAAAGGATTATCATTGCTTGGTTTTAAATCTTCTTCATTATCATGAAATTGATTAAATTTTTCTTTATTAGTTTGTATACTATTAAATTTATAGATATAAAGGGTAATTAATGCAAAAATAAATGGAATTATTAATAAATTATAATTTTTTTTATATAATACTAGTAAAAAAGTTATATATAATGAAAATCTTATAATTGAATTTAATTTTTCATTTTCAGACATATTAGTAGATGGGAAAAATTCAGTTAATTTATCTTTTTCAAATATAATAGAAAAATCATTAAACCAAAAAACATCTTTATTTTCAATTAAATGTTCAGTTTCAATAGACATTATAAAATTATATATTATATAATTATTTTAATTTTTTAAAAAATCGAAAGAAATTTTAAAATAATGATTTTTAATTTTTATAATAGTAAAAATTTCATTTAGTGAATTACTTTTAGTATTATAATTATAAGAAGTTTCAAATAATCTACCTTTTCTATAGATATTTTTTAAAAAACAAAAATCAAAATTATATTTATTTTTGTTATAAAAATAAGGTGAATTTGAAAAATTATATTTAGTGCAATTTTTTTTTTCTAAATTAGAAAATTTAAAATCTAGTGCGAAGCTATTAAAATATATTTTTAATAAAAATAATTGTTTTTGTATTATTTTTTTTAATTCTTTTACATTGTCTATATTTAAATATTCATTATTAATTTTTTCATTTATACCACGTAAGAATATCAATGCTATAATTTCAAATTGTTGATTAATATCAGAATTAATATCAATATTTAATTGAATTGTAAATTTAGGTTTTGGTTTCTCACTAAAAATTTTTAAAGCTATTTTATCAATATCCATTTATATTATAGTAAAAAATATATAGTTATTTTTAATTTAATTAAAAAAATAACACTAAATATTATATAGTTTTATTATGTCAATTCAATTAGGTGTTGGTCCACATTCAGCATCATCATTAATAAGAGATGATAGTACATTTGAAGTAAATAAAATTACATTACAAGAAGTAGATTCATTATTAATTAATGTTACAAATGTGAACATTAATAATAATTTAAACATTAATAATAATTTAAACATTAGTAATGAATTAAATATAACAAATGGTCAATTAAATTTATCAAATACTGATTTAAATTTAGATACAAATTCGAATATAAATGTAAGTGGTCAAATGAATTTAAGTGATTTAAATATATTAAATAATATAATTGGAAATAATTTAATAATATCAAATAATGCTACAATAAATAATGATTTATTAATTACTGGAAATAGTATATTAAATGGTTCATTAAATGTAAGTGATGTATTATATTTAAATAATAATAAGATAGGAATAAATACACAAGTACCATCACAAGCTTTAGAAGTAGATGGTAGTTCTAAAATAAATAATAATTTAGACGTAAGAGGGAGTATTATCATAGGAGGAGAAGATAATTTTAATCAAACTAATTTTGAAGATTTTGTTAGATGGGGTTTAGGAAATGATCCAAGTAATCAAATATATTCTAAATTTGAGTATGTAGGTATTGGTACTCAAAATCCTCAATATAACTTAGATATATCAGGGAATATAAATTTAGAATCTGGATATTATATTAATGATTTATTAGTATTAGAGAAAAATAGATTAGGGTTATCAGTAACAGAATCATCTTTACAAATTTTAGGTTCTTTAGATGAACTAAATGTTTCAGGTAATAGTTTTTTTTCAAATGATTTATATATTACTGGAAATCAAAATAATGTAGGTGATATTAATATAACAGGTGATATTAATATAAAAGGTGATATTAATATAGATGATAATATAAATATTACAGGAAGTATATTATTTGATGATATGATAGATATTAATAAAAATTTAATTGGTATAACAACTAATTTATCACTTTATAATAATAATCTTGACGTAAGTAATGATTTAGTTAATGTAATTAGAAAATTACCATCTAGACCATTAACTAATAATTCAGAAATATTAACTGTCCCATATGGTGGAGGGTTATATAACATAACATCTTCGTCATTACAAAATTCATTGACTTTATATAATATATTAGATGGTTATAATGAAACATATTTTGCATCAGATACAAAATATAATAGTACAACTGGAATTTATGAAGGTACAAATAATTTTAAAAATTTAGGAAGTTTTGGAGAATGGATTCAAATTGAATTACCAGAAAGTCATATATTAAAAAATATTAATCTAAAAGTTTTAAATAAATTTATAGAAAATAATAATCCAAAATATATAAAAATTTATGGTTCAAATGATACTATAAATTGGACAAATATTGATAATATAGAAGATATTATATGGACAATAAATAATGATATTTATACATCACAAGAATTTAATATAACAAATACTAACTCTTATAGATATTATACATTTATAATTACAAAGGTTGGTGGAAGAGATAATTCTGAAAATTATACAAGTTCAAATAAATTTATAATAAGTGAATTAGAAATGTTTTTTGATTTAAGTTATAAATTTCATAATATTTTTACGAATGAAGATAAAGTTGGTATTGGTATAACTAATCCCGCATTTAATTTAGATGTAGATGGTGATTTAAATATAAGAGGAAAACTTTACTTAGATAGTGAAGAAATTTTTGATATTAATGTAAAAACAAATATAAGAGAATATCCACCTAATAGATTAAACATTAAAAGTCTTAAATTAAATTCTAATGGAGAAACTAAAGAAATTGGTGAATTATTAGATAGTGATGTTCCATATGGTTCAGGGATTTATGAAATATATTATTCAGGATTTAATCCATTTTTCTTTTCGAGTAGTTTAGGAAGTTACATGTTTAATAAGGTGTTAGATCAAAATTATTATTATAGAACAAAAGATACATATGATCGACTTACAGGTGATTATATTGGGAATAGTTCCTTATCTGGAATAAATGGTGAATATATAATATTAAAAATGCCAACTAATATTATTCCACATGTATATAGAATATATAATAATTTGTATGATTCTGAATATTTTTCACCAAGAGATTATAAAATTTTAGGATCAATTGATAAATCATCATGGGATATATTAGATGATAGAACAAATGAATATTTTAATTCTAGTAATTATAGTTTTATAGAAAATGGATTATACACAGAAAAATTATATAATTATATTGCATTGATTGTTACAAGAGTTGGAAACTATGATATATCATATCCTACAAATACAGCCAATAGAGCATTGAAAATACAAGAATTTAAAATTTATGGAAAAGAATATAGAGATTATGGATTAAATTATAGTACTGGTGTATATATAGATGGTAAACTAAAAGTAACCGATAATTTAGAAGTTAATGGAAAAGTTGGAATTGGACTAGATAATCCATTATCATCATTACATATTTCATCAAATGATGAATTAGTTATTCCAGTTGGAAATACATCTGAAAGAATTGGTATAACTGGTGGTATAAGATATAATACAGATTTATCATCATTTGAATGTTATAATGGTTCTTATTGGGGTTCATTGGGTGGTGAGATTAAAGATCAAGATCAAGATACTTATATAACTGCAGAAACTAATCCAGGTGATGATAATGATGAACTAAAATTTTATACCAATGGCAATGAACAGATGATAATTGATTCTATTGGAAATGTAGGTATTGGAACAAGTAATATAGAAAATGGAAAAATGGAAATAAATGGTGATTTTGGATCAGTATCATTAAATGCATATAATTATAACAAAATCGATTCAGATAAAGTTAAATTAGGGAAAACAAATGTTACAAATTCATACTCATTATATGCGTCTGGAAAAATAGCAGCAAGTGAATTTAATGCTATATCAGATAAAAGAGTTAAAAATATATTAAAAACAAGAGATGTAAATGATGATTTAGAATTTATAAATAATTTAGATATATATGAATATGATTATATTGATAAATTTAATTATGGTACATCTAAAAAAATAGGTTTTATAGCACAAGATTTAGAAAAATTAAATCATAATTTAGTAAATTATTCAAAAAAATTTATTCCAAATATATTCAAAAAATTTAAAATAATAGAAGATAATAAAATACATCTAGATTCTGATTATGATATTGAAAAAAATGATATATTAAAAATAGAATTAAATGGAGAAATTTTCAATTCAATTATAAAAATGAAAAATAATAATATAATAATAATAGATAGAGAATTAAAAAAGAATGATGAAATCTTTATTTATGGTAAAAAAGTAGATAATTTTAGAACTATTAATTTTGAACAATTAATTGCTATAAATATGAATTGTATAAAAGAAATTACAAAAGATATATCTGAGATAAAACAAAATCAAAGATATATATTAAATAAATTAAAACATTAAATTATTTTTTTTATTTTTTTTTATATTTTTAGGTTTAGTAATACATACATTATATTTATTTAATACTAAATTTTTATTAATAAAATAATTATATTTATTTATTTTACTATTTAAAAATAATATTTTTTGTTTGATTATAATTTTATTTATATTATATAAATTTTTAATCATTTTTTTTTAATATTTTAAAATAAATTTTAAATATTTTTAAGACCAATTAATAATATTTCTTTTAAATAATCTTTTTGAGTTTTTAAATTTAATTTTTTTAGTATTGTATTATAGTCATCTTTAGTTAATTCATTTCTTTCTACTTGTATTTTTATTTTTTCAAATTCTTTTGGAGTAATTTTCTTTGGACTTTCTTTTTTTGGAGTAATTTTCTTTGGACTTTCTTTTTTTGGACTTTCTTTTTTTGAACTTTCTTTCTTTGGACTTTTCATATCTTTTTTAAAATTATTAAAAGTTTTTACTAAGTTATTATATATTTTTTCTTCATCTTTTTCATCATCATAATACATATCTCTTTTTAATAATTGTAATTGTTTTTCTACATAATTTATGAAATCATTTTTTCTTTTTTTGAATTCAACATTCGATTCATCTATTCTAATTGTAAAATTTTCTAAATCTACAATTAAATCTTTTAAAATGAATAAAATTTGTTCATCTTGTTTTAATTTTTTACATATTTTTCCATCAACACATTTATTATTAATACAACAATTAGATTTACAATCATTATCTACTTTACATTCATCTTCATCAATATCTAATGATATATTTTTTGTTTTTATTTTTTTAATAGATTTTTTTTCATATTTTTTACATTCTTCATCTAAATCTTTAACTTTTTTTGTAATAGAACCATCTTTATTTTTATATTTTATTTCCCTACCTGTTTTTGGATCTTTTATTTTATTATTTTTATTATTTTTTTTTTGTTTATTAATATCATCACATTCTTCTTTTGTTAAATTTTTTGATTTATTTGATTTATTTGATTTTTTTGATTTCTTTTTAGATATTTTATTATTTTGTGTTTTTTGTTTTGATGGAACCATATCTTCAAAACCACTTACATCAGTATCTAAATTTGATGGTAATGGAGTTTTTTTCTTAATATTAATTGATTTTTTAGTTTTTTTAGTTTTTTTAACTGGTTTTTCTTCAAAGTTATCAACTATTTTTTTAATTTGATCTAAATTTAAATTATATTCATCGCACTCAAATTCATCTTTATCTTTATAAATTCGATTAAAAGTTTTTTTGAAATCAGTCATATTTTTAAATTTTAAAAAACAATTTAAATCAATATTAAGATTTAGTTTTTCTAAAAAATCAAATAATTTTAACTGAGGTTTTTTCATATTTGTTTTATCAATATTCATATTTTAATTTATATATATAATTATATTATTTTTTTTTTAATACTTTTTAAAATAGAATAAGTAAAAAAAAATATATTTAAATAAATGTATAAGATTATATTAAATTTTTTACTATTTAAGATTGTATTATGTAAAAAAAGATTTTATTATTCTAGTAATCCATTAGATTTTAAAAATATAGTAAAAAAAGAAATTTATAATTTTAATAATTTTTATGGTGTAATATTAGAAGAAAATGAATATAATAATACGGAATTAAAAAATTATATAAAAGATGAAAAAATGTATTTATATAAAAATGATATAGGATATAACAGATGGGGTTTAGATAGAATAAATCAACATAATAATATACTAGATGATATATATCATAATAGAAATACAGGGGATGGAATAGAAGTATATATTATTGATAGTGGAATAGAGACAACACATGAAATATTAAAACATAATTCTCAAATGATAAAAGATTTTACAAAAGATAATGATATGATTGATTATAATGGTCATGGGACACATGTAGCAGGAATAATTGGAGGATTATATTATGGAGTTGCAAGTAATGTTAAAATATATGGAATTAAAGTTTTTGATGCAACAGGAGTAGGATCAACTATAACAATAATAGAAGCAATGTATGAAGTATTAAAAAGATGTTAAAATAAAAAAAAAAAATGTGTAGTGAATATGTCACTTGGTGGTATATATCAACAAATATACAATGATATAATAAAAGATATGATGATGAATAATATAGTAGTTGTAGTAGCAGCAGGTAATTCTAATGATAATGCATGTAATTATACACCAGCTGCTGCTTATTTTGCAGTGACAGTAGGTGCAACAGATTTAAATGATAATAAAGCATATTTTTCAAATTATGGTAATTGTGTTAATATATATGCACCTGGTCATAATATAATATCATCATATTTAAATAATTCATATAAATATTTGTCAGGAACTTCGATGGCAACACCTTTTGTAACAGGAGTTATATCACATATGTGGTCAAAGAATAAAGAAATGAATTCATATGAAATAGTAGATGAATTATATAAAAAATCAAATATTATATTACAAAACTATAAAATATATAAATATGAAATAAATAAAACCAATACAGAATTTATAAATAAAACAGAAAAATTTTTATATATAAATAATCAAGGTTATACATTATCTGAAATTATAAGATATGATAAAGTAGAATATTATTATAATTTACTAAACTTATTAATTACTTTATATTATACTTTTAATCATATAAAAAATTATTTATTTTATTAATAAAATTGAAATCATAAATATTTATAATAAAATATTTTTTAGTTGATAATAAAATTTTAATCATAGAAATTTATAATAAAATATTTTTTAGTTGATAATAAAATTTTAATCATAGAAATTTATAATAAAATATTTTTTAGTTGATAATATGACTGATTATATTACATCAATTGTAGGAGAAATAGGTATAACGGAAATTATTGAGGAATATAAAGGAGATTATAAAGTTTATCAAAATAAACAAAAAATATTAAAACAACTTCTTGATGAAGTTAATATTAATTATATTATTGATAATGGAAAATTAAAATCAGTATATACTTATAAGTATCCAAAGAGTATCGTAGTTAATGCAGAGGCAGTATTTTATAAAAAAGATCATAATATTGTAATCTATTCAAATTGTAATAAAGAAGTATTAGAATTTAACTATTATAAAACTAATAATAATTTATATAATAATATTAAAAAACAAGTATTACGCGGTATTGTTGTAGTAGGTCTTAGATATTGGGATTTTAGATTTGGAGAAGTTACAATGAATTCATATAGATATTTGATTTCAGTTGATAAAAGAAAGAAATTAGATTTATCAACATTAAAAGAATTTTATTAATTATCTGTTGAAAATATTATATTTTTTTAAAAAATATATTTAATTATGGACTTATTTAATATTTAAATATTAAATAAATCTATTTTATTAATTTATTAATGATCATAAGAGAATGTTTTAAACTATTTTCTTTAAAATTTTGTTCTAAATCTAAATTTAATTCAACGAAATCAATATTTACAATATTATTTTTTAATACATTTATTAAATTTAAAACATAATTTATATGTAAACCATTTTTTACAGGTGTACCAGTACATTGAATAAAAGATGGATCGATACCATCAACATCAATAGAAAGATGTATTTTTTTATTTTTGATAATATTTTTTATATGATTAAAATGATCATTAAAATTATTAATTTTATTATATTTTTGAATAGAAAAATTAAATATTTTATTTTTTTCTATAATATCATTTTCATAATTATCTATATCTCTAATACCAAAATAAAATAATTTATCATAATTTAATTGATTATCAAATAACCAACTTTCATATGTATAGTCTTTACAATTAGTTAAATAATGCAAAGGCATTCCATGAAAATTTTTAGTTATACTACTTTCATATGAATTAATATCTGCATGAGCGTCAATCCAAAATACTAATAAATCTTCTTTATATTTTTCAATTGATGCTGCTACAGTACCTATAGATATAGAATGATCACCTCCTATATTAATATTTAACTTATTATTAACTAAATTAGTAGAATTAACATTATAAATATATTTCATATCAGAAAAAAAATTATTATAATTATTTGATAAATTAATATTATGAAATTTCAAATTATTATAATTTAATAATTTTTGTTTAATGATATTTGGAGTTTTTTCAATTCCTAATTTTTTTTGCCCAATTCTTTGTGGAATTAATGTTATATTCTTCATTATATAATATATTATAAGTAATTTTTAATTTAAAAATATATATATCAATTGGTAGTTTATATCAACAAATATATAATATTATATTAAAATAATTCATATAAATACCTAATTTTTAAGTCCATAACAAAAAAATATAAAAAAAAAAGAAATATAATATTAAACATTCATTTCAACAAAGACTTTATTTATAATTTTTTTCATTTCACTAACTTTCATAGATGAAGTAATCTCTTCAATGAGATATACTTTTTTAATTTTCAATAATTGTTTTTTTTTCATTTTATTAACAGAAGATATATCAATTAGAAAATGATTATTTACTTTTTCAATCATATTAGTTCCAAATTTATCTATAATTTCATTACTATGTAGATTATTTTCAAAAGATAAACGTCTAATACTTTCTGTCCAATATTGATATCGACCATCTTTATTATTATAATAAAAACTAGTATATATTGCGTTTATAAAACTATTATAATGACCATCTCGTAGTCCAACGAAACTATCTAAAATGCTTTTGACATCATAACTGAGGTCATATTGTCTTTTCATATTTTCATTATAAATATTACGACGATATTCAACAATATCTGTTTTTACGAATGACATTATTTCATTAATGATATCTGGATGACAGAAAATATTTTCATCTTCATGATAACTTTTATATTTTTTATTGTTAAGATGTCTATTAATTTTGGTGATGAGGTCTACCTTTTTATATTTGGAATAACCAGTAATTCCCTCATCCTTACAAACTTGAATGAGTTCTTTTCTGGTCATAAAACGTAAAGGTTTAGACATAATGAGTTTGAAATGAAAGATTTTAGAACAAATGAAAGTTAAATAAAAGTTTAATAATCTTGGATCAATACTATTAATCTTTTTGTTATAAATATTAATAAAATCAATTTTAATTTAGAAGAAAATATAACCACCGAATCTATTAATTATTCTAGTTGAAAAAAACTAATATATCATTTTTTACTTTAGAGTTTAATAAATTTCTTAGTAATTTTTAATTTAAAAATATATATGGTTCAACAATATATTTTACATTTTTAAATCCTAAATTATATATTTTTTCTGCTGCATTTCTTGCCCTTTGACCAGTATTACAGTAAACTATAATTTTATCATTGAAATTTATATTATTTTTTGATAAATTTATCATATTAATATTATTAGAAGGAATGTGAACTGAATTTCTATGATGACCTATATTCCATTCAAAATAACTTCGAACATCAATTATTTTAACATTATGATTATCAATTATATTATTTGCGTCAGTTATACTTATTCTTAAATTACTATAATAAGTATAGTATAAGATATAAGTAAAAAGAATTATAAAAATAGAAATTATTATTTTATTTATCATATTATATAATTAAAAAATAATAAAATTGAAATAAAAATAATAATAAAGTAATATTTAAATTAACTAATAATTTAACTCAAATAATGTATTGTAATTACTGTTCAAAATTTTATGAAAGTCAACATGATAATAAAAAGGAAAAAAAACAATTATATGATATATTTTATAATTTAGTAAGAGAAAAGTATTTAATTAATATAATTTTTGATTATAAAAAATCAATGGAATATGAAACAGAAGTATTATCATTAAAAAGATTCAAGGTTTTATCAACATATAAACAAGTTAAAAATATTAAAGTATATAATTATTTTGATAAAAAACTATTGATAAAATTTTCAATAGATAAATATAAATATAATAAAAGATATTTCAATTATGATAAAATAGAAGTTAAGACGATAAAATATTTATATAGTATCAAATTAGAGAATAATATAACATTTAATAGTAGTTTATATAAAGATGTAATTAGAAGATGTTATTTAAAAACATTAGATATACCAATACATGAAATTATTAAAAGTAGAAATTTTAAAAGTGAAAATGTATATAAAAAACTTGATTATTTTATAAATTCCTTACAAGAAGTTAGTAATGAAAAATTTTTTAATATTAATATGTAGATTATATATATATTATGTTTTTTTTATTAAAACTATATGATAATAAACCATTACAATATAGTATTTTAGTATATATATTAAGTTTAATAATTGTTAATATGTTAAAACCAGAAATAATGTTTAATAATGATAATAAAAAAGAATTTGGAATAGGAAAAAATAAAACATTATTTCCATTTGTGATACAATGTTTAATAGGAAGTGTATTTTTATATTTATTATTAAATATATATTATTAAAAAATTGTATCATTATTATCAACATCTTTTTCATAATTGTTTTCAGTTTTTGAATATAGATATTTATATCTTTTTTCAATTTCTTTGATTGATTCTAAATCTAAATATTGACAATCATATAAAACTTCTTTTGTAGTTTTAATTATATCTTTAGATATATCATAATTGATATTTATAATATTCATAGTAGTTTCTACATTTTTTTTAAATCTATCTATATAACCAGGATCGATAGTTAAACTAATATTATCAAATAATGAAAGATCTGATTCTTTATATTTATCTTCATATTCTAAAAATATTTCTTCAACATTATCAAAAATTTGAAAGTCATAAAAAATTTTATCAATAAAGTTATTATAAGTAATAAGTTTTTTTTCAAAGAAAAAAACTTTATATTGTTTATTGATAATTGATTTAAGATATTCTATTATTTTTTTAAATATATGATTGTCCTTTGTTTTTTTGTTCATATATATATATTTAATAAGTTGAACTTTATCGAAAATCAATCTACTTTTTTCATTTATATCATCAAAAATATATTTAATTTCACGTAATTCATCTTTATCAATTATTAAATTTAATAATAAAATATATTGAATTATTTGTTTTTTATTATCAAAAATATGATTATAATTAATTTCTTCTAAATTAAATATTTTAAAATGATATATTTCTTCGTAATAATATATAACATTATAAATATCTTTAAATATAGATTTTTTTAATTTTTTAAAATCTATATTATTGTTACTTACTTTTAATTCTAATAATTTAATAAATTTAACAAGATAAAATATGTTAATAATATATTTTTTTTTATCATCGTTATTATTAAGTTTTTTATATGATTTATCATAGAGATTATTTGATATATTAATTATAACAGTTTCAATCTTAATTATTTTCATAAAACTAATATCTTCTAGAATATTAAATTTAGAATCAATTAAATTAAACATATTTAAAAAATCTAAATTTAAATTATCATTTAGAGAGAAAGAAATTAATATTTTTTTAAGTACACTTTTAAATTTATTTTCTTTTTTAAATATAAATTTATTTTCGTTGTCATTATCAATAATATCTTGATCAAGTAATTTAGTTAATATTTTTAACATTATTTTAGAATCAAAAATTTTTCTTCTAATACTATCAATAAATTGTATTTTATTTTCTCTTGATATAATATTCATTAATTTAATTATATAAGTTTCTCTTTTACTATTATCATCTAGAGATAAAATATAATTTTGTATAATATTCCAATTATTAATTTTTTTACATTGATTTAAATTTTTAGTATTTAGAAAAAGATCTAATAAAATTGTATTATTAATGTTTTTTATAAAATTTTCAAAGAAATTAACAATTACTACATCATCATATGAGAATGTTGGAAAAATAGAATTAAATAAATCAATCATTTCGACTTTTTTAAAAATATTAAATTTACCTAATAAAATAAAATCTAATTTTTCTAAACATATATGTAAAAAATGATCATTTATAATTTCATGATAATTTTTATTTAAAAATATTAATAAATCAGAGAATTGTTCTTCATTTAATTTAAAAAATATTTCATCTATTTTATTAATTAGTTTTATATATTTTTTTTTACTTTTTATAATATCAACTTTATAATATTTATAATTTTCAATTAAATTTCTTTTTATGTATTTTTTAGTATATTCATAATCAAAATCATTATCTATAATAAGATCTTCTATTTTTTCCATAAATAATTATATATTTAATTTATATATTTTTAAATTAAAAATGATTTATAATTTTATATTAAGATTATTTAAAAAATGTTAGAATTACAATTAGTTGATGTTGTTGATTATGATGATGAAATTAGTAAAAAATACATTATTCTATTATTTTGTATAGATTCAAATAGTAAATCATATTGTATAAAAGTGAAAAATTACGAACCATTTTTTTATATAGATTACAATAAAGATTTTACACTTGATGATTATGAAGAAATTGAAATTGGTAAAAAATATAAAAAATCATTAGATAGAATGACAACTAATATTAAAGTATGTAAATATAAAGAATTACAGAATTATCAAAAAGAGAAAAAAAAGTTTTTAAAATTACAATTTAGTTCATTACAAAAATTTACACAAACTAAAAAAACTTTTGATGAAAAAGTAAGTATTAGAAATAAAATGGTTTATGTACAAAGATATGAATCAAATATTACACAATTTTTGAGATTTTTTCATGAAAAAAATATTGAATTATCAAATTGGATTTCAATTGATAGTAATAAAATAATAGAATATACTGATGAAAATGAAAAAATGTCAATATGTAATTATGAATATGAAGTTGATTATAAATATGTAAATAAATTAGATGTTAATAGAATTGGACCAATGAAAGTATTAAGTTTTGATATTGAATGTACTAGTTTAGATGGAAGTTTTCCACAATATTCAAGAGATGGTGATGAAATAATTCAAATTGGAACAACAGTTGAAACATTTGGAAAAGGTTCTGAATATGATTATAATTTTATTGTATCTTTAAAAAAATGTGATAAAATAGATAATTGTAAAGTAATTAATTGTGTTGATGAATTAGATTTAATCATTAAATGGTGTGAAGAAGTAAAAAGAGTTGATCCAGATATTATCACTGGATACAATATTTGGGGATTTGATTATGAATATATTTATGAAAGAGCTTTATTTTTAATTAATAAGAAAAATAGTGATATTATAGTTGATGATATATTAAATATTAGTAGAATTAAAACTGGTACTGGAAATGGTTATATTAATTCTGATGCATTTTTAGATAAAGAAAAATTATATATTGTAAAAAGTTTATCATCTTCTGCAATGGGTGATAATATATTAAAATATTTAAATATTACAGGAAGAGTAAATATTGACTTACTAAAGTATGTAAGGGATAATAAAAAATTACCTATGTATAAATTAGATTATGTTGCTGAAAAATTTTTAGGTCAGAATAAAAATCCAGTTACACCGAATGATATATTTAATTGGTATAATGAAGGAAAGATTGAAAAAGTAACTGATATTGCAAAATATTGTATACAAGATTGTAAATTAGTTAATAAGCTAGTTAATAAGTTATCAGTAGTTGAAAATTCAATTGGTATGGCAAATACTTGTTGGGTACCATTAAATTATATATTTACAAGGGGGCAAGGAATTAAAGTACATTCATTAGTATTAAAAGAGTGTTCGGAATTAGGTTATATTGTTCCTCATAAAAATAGAGGAGGTGATAGAGGAGATTTTAAAGGTGCAACTGTATTAACTGCAAAAAGTGGAATTCATTATTATCCAGTATCAGCATTAGATTTTGCATCACTATATCCATCAAGTATGATTTCGCATAATTTATGTATATCATCATATATAGATGAAAATAGATTAAATGAATATATTAAAAAATATAATTGGCCAGTTGATAAATATAGAAAAGTAGAATGGAATGAAGATGGAGTTACTAAAAAATATTTTTATGTTCAACCAGATAAAAACGATGATAAAATAATAGAAGAAGATAGAGCTGTTTTACCACAAATTTTATTAAAATTATTAAATAAAAGAAATCAAACTAAAATTTTAATGAAAAAAGAAAAAGATAACTTTAAAAAAGCTATTTTAGATGGTCTTCAATTAGCTTATAAAGTAACAGCAAATTCAGTATATGGACAATTGGGTTCAGCGGTTGGTCCAATTGGAAAAGTAGAAGTTGCTGCTTGTATTACAACAACTGGAAGACAATTATTAGAACTTGCACAAGATTTTATTCTTACTCATTATCATGGTTCTACTGCAGTATATGGAGATACTGATTCCGTATTTATCAAATTTGATTTAAAAAGACATAAACCAGATTGTTTATTTCATAAAGATAATATGATAAAAAGAAAAGAAAAATATCATAGAATCAAAAAAAAAATATGTAAAGAAATGAAATTATCAAATGAAAATTTTTTACATTCAAGAGAAGCAACTGCCGTAATGAAAAAAACAGATTTTAGATTATATAAAAAATGTAAATGTGAAGAAATACCAGATTTGATGTCAGAAGAAGCATTAAAAGAAAGTATAAGATTAGCATGTGAAGTTGATGCTATTATTACAGAATTATTACCAGATCATAAAATATTTGAAAATGGAAAACAAATTATGGGATGTCAACAATTAGAATATGAAAAAACATATTTACCATATATTTTATTTACAAAAAAAAGATATGTTGGTAAATTATTTGAACATAAAACAGATCTTGAAAAAGATTGGTATCTTGATTATAAAGGAATTGTATTAAAACGAAGAGATAATGCAGAAATTGTAAAAAAATTTTATAAAAAATGTTTAATGAAAATTATGGAAGGTAATAAAGTATTAGCATTAAAATATTTAGAAGATAGTTTAACAGAATTATTAAATAATAATAAAAAAAAAATATATCCAATTGAAGATTTTGTATTATCAAAAACCTTAAAGTCAATTGATAAATATAAATATGATAGAAAATTATTACAATCCATAATGTTATTAAATAAATTTATTTTATTAAAAGAAGAATTAGATAAAAAAAATATAGATAAAGATAAAATCAAACTAATTTTTGACAATGAACCATATGATACTAAATTTACATATAATAATAGTTTTAAAACTTGTAAACATGTAAGTTATAATATGTCAAGTGGATTAAAAAAAATAAATTTTAAAATGTCATGTAAAAAATGTAATGGAAATATAAAAAATCATTATGGTATAAATGAATATTTAAATTATTTGAATGATAAATATAATACAAAATCAACAAAAAAAGAAGATAGAAATTTAAAAGAATTAGTAAAATTAAAAACATATAGATTTGATAAAAATAATAAAATTCATAATTTATTTATACAAGCACTAGAATCATTAGAAAGATATAATTCAAATAGTACAAAAGAAAACTTGAGAAAAATGAAAATATTTTTAAATAAAGTATCATTAGATGATATATATAAAGAATTATTATTTTGTGAAATACGTAAAATCAATATGACACATGTTATATTATCAAATAGAATGAGAGAAAGAGATCCAGGTTCTGCACCACAAGTAAATGAAAGAGTACAATATTGTTTTATTAGAGTAAAAGGAGATGAAAGAAAATATTTACAAGGTGATTTAGTTGAATCACCTGATTATATTAGTAAAAATAATATAGATATTAATTATAATTATTATATAGAAAAACAATTAGAAAAACCATTAACACAATTGTTTAAATATGTAGATTCTGATAAATCAGCACAAATATTTAGTAAAATAAAACAAATGAATGCAAATAGAAGAAGTGGTCAAATAAGTATATTAAATTTTTTAAATAAAAATTAATTAAAATATAAATAATAAAATAATATATAATTTATGATTTTTTTGATATTATATGAAAATAAATATTATTACTTATATGATTTTTATTATGATGAATATCAAAAAGAAAATGTACAAATTTTTAATATAGATGAAAAAGGAATAATTTTACGTTATTCAAATAAAAAAGTATTTAAAAAATATGAATATTTAAAATTATTAAAAGAAAATTAATTAAAAAATATCTAATATTATATATTATATATTTAAAATGAAAGTCTGTTGTATAATTTATCATTCGAATATATCTAAAAAATATAAAAAACAATGGATTATTGAATTTGTAAAGAGTATATATGAACAAACTTATACTAATTTTGATATTTTAGAATGTTGTTATGATAATAGTAATATGTCATTATTTAAAAATATATTTGAGGATAAAAAATATATTTTTATAAATAAGAAATTTAGTAATAATTTTCAATGTCAAAATTATATATTTGAAAAAATATTTAAAAAATTAGATTATGATGTATGTATAAATACAAATATCGATGATATTTATGATAAGACAAGATTTGAGAAACAAATGAATAAGATAAAAGAAGGTTGTGATTTAGTAACATCAAATTATACTATATTTCAAGAATATGATAATAATAAATATGAAAGAAATATTGATATATTAAATGGAAAAAAACTAGAAAATGATTATGATAAAAGATTATTTTTTACAAAATTAGTATTAGAAAAAAAAGTAAATTATCCATTTAGTTCTACATTATTTACAAAAAAATGTTGGAATGAATCAAATAAAAAAATTGAATATCCTGAAAATTTATATTTATCTAAAAGTATTTTAAAAAATAAAATAAAAATAGATATATGTACAGATTTTTTATTAAAACATAGAATTCATCATAATCAATATTCTAATATTTATAAAGATAAAATAATATAAAATTTATTATTATTAATAATAATTAATAATAATAATAATATGTTAGAAAAAGATATTTATTTTTCACCAGATATAAATGATATAATAAACAAATATAAAAAAGAGTTTGAAGAAATATATATTTTAGAGAAAAATTTAAAAGAAAAAAAAATTTCATTTTCTTATTATGATAAATTATTTCAAAATATTAATGTAATTGTTGGTAAAAAATTATTTATAATTATAATAAATAATAAATTAATTTCAAATATCGAAAGTTTTAATAATTTTTTTATTAAATTAAAATATCATGAAAAACTAATATTATTTAGTATTTTTACTAATCAAATTTTAAAAAAATATATAAAATTAGATTTTTCAGATAATAATAATTTTAATAATTTATATAATATGTTATATAAGTATTTTTTTAATAATAAAATACATAAATTAAAATATAATATTTTTTTAAGTTCATTATATATGAATTCTAGTTTTTATGAAAAATTAAATAATGAAAATAAAGTAAATAATTTAAATTATAATTGTAATTTAATCATAAATAGATCATTTACAAAATTAAAAAAATTATTATAATATATCATATTAAATAAAATATCATAATATTATATATAATGGATCCATTTAGTTTAATTGCAATTACTGCATCTAAATTTGTAAAAAATTCATCAAAATATTATAATTTTTTTTTAAAAGATGAAAATGACAATGAAGAAATGATTGGAGATTACAGTAATAATAAAAAAAAATTTAAATTCTCAAATATAGAAAAAAAAACATTTTATATTACAAATATTGTTATACTAATATCTGATAATGATACCATAAAAAATAATTATTATGGATCTGATATAGTTTTAGGAAATGGATTAAATTTATACGTAAAAGGTTTAATATATAAAAGAAATATTTTTGAAATGCCAATTTATAAAAATGTAGATTGGTTAAAATATAATTGTAATATAGAAAAAATAGATTTAGGAAACGTAAAAAATTTAAGAATAACATTTAATTTTCATTCAGATACAGATACTTATATAAAATTATTACCAACAGAATCATTAATATGTGAATTAAATGATAATTATACAAGTTTATTAGAACATACAATAAATATTACAGGACATTATGGTGAAAAATAAAATTGATAAAAATATCAAATAAATGTCTAAAATTTATATAGAACATAAAAAAGAAATAAAAATATATAAAAAAGAAAATGAAAAATTAAAAGAAAGAATTAAAAATAAAAACTTTGAATTAGAAACTATAAAACAAGAAAATACTAAATTAAAAAAAAAAATAAAAGAACTTGATGAAAAAAATAATAGTTATAAAAAAGAAGTTGAAATGTTATATGAAAGTATTAATGAATTAACATTTAAATAAATTTTCAATTAATAAATTATATTAATTAAAAATTATTTATCTTTCTACAGATTTTGGATTATAAGGAATAATATGACTTGATAATTTTTGGGTATATGGATTTTCATTAAATTGTTGTACAAAAACTGGATCAATTCTATCATTATTGATATTTTGATCATATAATTGTTTTTGTCTAGTAAAGTTACCAATATGATTTTTTGTATTTACTTTTTGAATTGTTGGTTCGACATGTTGTGTATGATTATATATATTATATTGAATTTTTTTTGAATCTACATTATATTGTTTACTTTCTGGTCCTATTTTTGCACCTTCTGAAACTGGTGCTCTTCTATGAATAGTTTGTTCTTTTAATGCGTTAATTTCTGCATTATAATAATTATATCTATTAGATTGTTGACCATAAGATTGTGAAGAACCTTTTGGTGCTTCATATGTTCTTTCTTGTGTTTGTTGTTTAATAGTAACTTTTGCATCATCATAAGGATTAAGTTGATGTTGTTTTGATTCACCATAAGCATTTGTAAATTTATGTGTATTATCTTGGGTTTGTTGTTTAATAGTAACTTTGGCATCATCATATGGATTAACTTGATGTTGTTTTGATTCACCATAAGCATTTGTAAATTTATGTGTATTATTCTCAAATTGTTCTTTAATTGTAGTTTTTGCAATATCATATGGATTAACTTGATGTTGTTTTGATTCACCATAAGCATTTGTAAATTTATGTGTATTATTTTCAGTTTGTTGTTTAATTGTATCTTTTGCAGAATCTACTAATGAACTTTGCATACCAAATCCAGATTTGAGAATACCTTTAAAATTCGATATAGCTTCAGTATACTTATTTCTTTCTAAATTTTTTAAAACTACTCCATTCTTATTCAAATCTGTTGTTTTTGAGATTTGTGCTTTAGTTGGTACTAATGCACGATATCTTACATTATCTTTATTATTAGAATCTGGTTCAAAGTTTGTCATATATCTATCAACTGTTTTATTTGATGATACTGTTGTTGGCATTGTTCTTGTACCAACAAAATGTCTTTCACCTGTGGATCTACCTTTATATGTTATTTTTGGTTTAACTCTTAATTCATCTACAGATTTATATTTACCTTGTCCTAATGGTCTATAATCATCATGAAAACCTACATTTGTAGTTAATTCATCAGCTGATTTATTTAAACCTTTTCCAACTTTAATTTGATCAAATGGTAATATATTATTTTTAGAGATTGATGGAATATATCTATCATCATTTCTTGTTATTTTTTGTCCAAAAACTTCATGATTTTTTTCTGGTTTAAAAAATAATTTTGTTTCCTTTTTGTGTTTATATATTACATCAGAACCAGTAAATTTTTCTAAAAGAGTTTTATTTGCATTTTCATTTAAATTTTGTTTAACTGAACTACTAAAAAATGGTTCCATATTATTATGACCATGTTCATATACATTTACACCTTTACCATATTTACCATTTTTTACTGTTTTAAATATAACATTTTTATTATCTGGTATAATTTCAAATGTTGGATTAGGCATATTATTTCTTCTTTCATTATATGACATAGTTCCATAATTTTCAATTTTTTCATCATCTAATAAATTAGATGAGTTTGTTATAACAGTATTACTTGCTAAAGGAAATTTCGTAGTAGAATTTACTTCTTCTTTTTTTATATCATTTTGTAATAATGATTCTGAATTTTCATATTTATTACTTTGTCTTTCTCTATAAGTATCACCATTTATAATACCAGTCTTTAATGGATCTTCACTATTTTTATAATTTTGTGTAGCATATGCAAATTCTTTTTCATGAATTTTTTCTAAATGTCTAGAAGAATAAATATTATCAGATGATGGTTTTTCATTTTCTGATACTATTTTATTTACATTTTTTATTTTATGTTGATGTTGAGTTTTATCTTTATTGAGATAATATCCTAAACTAGCAATGCCTCCGATTATTAAAGCTTCCATAAATTATACTATATATATTATTAATATATATTATATTTATTATATAAAAAATATTAAATTCATCTTTTTTTATATTATTTAATTTTTAAAATATTTTTATAATTATCTTTATTATTACTATTCATAACAATATTTATATATAATTATTAAATTAAGCACATCCACAACTACCACCTACAGTAAAATTTTCTTTTTTACTTACTTGTTTTTCTTCTTGTTTTTTTGGTACATCTACTTTTGCAAAAAATTGATCTAATGGAGAAACCCATTCAGATGGTGTTGGTAAAGATTTATCTTCGGACATTAATACTGGTTTTTTATTTTTATGATTATCTCTAAAAAATAATCTTGAATTTAAACCAATATAAGAATTTGCTCTAATTCTTGACATATCTTGTGGATTTAAACATAATGAATCAAATCTTTGTACATGAATTTGTTGTTCTCTTTTATGAACTGGTGCTTCTAATAATGGGTATTTTCTTGCTAAATCAGTTTGGTCACATTTTTCTAATTTTGGTTGTTTGTTGTATGATGGTTTTACATATGGATATTGTTTATGTGGATCTTTAGAATCTTTTCTATTAAGATTAAATAAATCAGATTCAGCATTAACCATATCATTATTTTCTGAAATTCTATATTGTCCTAAACCAGAATGCATCTCTGGTGTTTCTTGAAAACAAGTTTGATTGCTAAATGTAGAGTCTTCTAATAAAGAATATCTTCCTGGTTGAGTGGATTCTTGTAATTCTTTTTTGTATGCTTCAGAATCATAAATTTTTCTAGTATAAGCCATATCTTATATATTATATTTATATATTATTTAAATATAATATTTTTTAAAATTGATATATAAAATAAATAAATGAAATATATATTAAATTATTTAATTTTTAATCATCTTTTTATAAAAGATATTAATTTATTTTTTTATACTATATGTTTTCTATTATCATTTGGTACTAATTTTATTAATTTATTTTTAAATTATAAAATATATTATAATTTTTTTTTTATTATATTCTCTATAGTAAATGTAAATTATAATACAAATAGATATATTAATTGTTTTAAAAATATTTACAAATATAATAATATGTATATCATAATTGATTGTTTATATTTAATTTTTAATTTATTAAATATTTTAGATTTTTATAATTTTACTTTTTTTAGTTATTATATTATAATATTAAATATTATATCAATTAATATATTATTATATCTAAAAAGAAAAAATAATTTAGTAATAGAAAATCTTGATGAAATTGTAAGTAATTAATAACATTTATATTTTCCATTTTCTAAAGAACAATATTTATAATTTACTTTATCATTATTAATAAATGATTTATTACATTCTTTTTTATTAATTTCTTCAATTTTTAAATTTGATTTTTTTGGATTAAATTGTTTTTCTGGATTTTTTGATAAATGTCTTGTTCTATTTGTTAAATCTGATTCAATATCTACTAAATTTTTATTTGGTAATGATATGTTTCTATAATTAACTTGATTAACTGTTCTACTATCATTTAATAAACATTCATTATTATTATCATATCTATTTTTATCAGTCCAATAATTAAAAATTTTATCACTTTCTAATGTATAAAAATCATTTAATTCTTTTTTATTCATATTAATTATATAAGTAAAAAAGATTTATTTTTTTTTATAAAAATTATCAGACTTTCTATTATAATTTCTATCACTTATACCTTGAATTTCAAATATTGGATTATATTTTTTTTGAGGATTACATGATTGACTAGTTGATATTAAAAACGATTTTTCATTAAAATCAGAACATTTTTGTAAATTTGGATATGTATATCTTTCATAATCAAGACTTTCTGCTAATTTATCTAATGGTTTTACATGAAAATTTCCCCTTGTTAAATTATCATCTGCTAATATATTTTTTCCTGGTCCTTTACCATCAGATATACCTTGAAAATTATATATTTCATTTACTTTTGATTTATAATCTACATTTTCTCTATATCTATGATTTTTATTTTGATATGATAAATATTTTTTATTCATTTCATTATCAACATTTTTATAATCTCTATCATTTTGTAAATCTGATGTACTAAAAATATTTTTATTTTTTACTGTAAATTTAAATGCTTCATTAAAATTAGCCATTAATAATTATATATATATAATTAATATTTTTTTATTAAAATTTATTTATAATATATAAATAATTTAAATTAACAATGAGTAGTATTTACGGTATACAAAATTTAGGAAATACATGTTATATTAATGTAAATATTCAATTAATTTTAAATTGTAAAGAATTAAATAAATTAATATTAAATTCAAAAAATTTTTTACAAAAAAATGATTTATTATATTCTTATATATGTATTTTAAAAAGATTAAATGAAATCAAAGAAGAAGAAAAACTTGAAATTAATGAAAATGATGATACAGTTTATATTAGAAAATTAAGATTATCATCTTTTATTGAAAAATTTAGAAAAATCTTTAGCCAAGTTTCATTTAATCAACAAGATTGTCTAGAAGGTTTAACATTTATATTAAATAATTTTCATGAAACTTTATCTAAACATAATAAAAATAATGATTATAAATTAATATTAGAAAATGTTAGATATAATAAATATATTTTTAATGATTGTGTAAAACAATTTGAATATGATATTACTAAAGATCATTCATTACTTTTTAATATTTTTTATTCTTATTATTTAAATCAAATTAAATGTAAAAATTGCAATAATGTAAATAATAAAATAGAACAATATAAAGAAATTTGTTTAAATTTACATGAAGATAAAATGAATAATAATTTAGATAAAATGTTAAATAATTATTTTACTGAAGAAATATTAGATGGTTATAGATGTGATAAATGTAATAAAAAAGATTCTTTTAAAAAATGTATATTATTAAATACTCCAAAATATTTAGTAATACAATTAAAAAGATTTCAATATAGTATGAAAACAAATAACTTTATTAAAATATCAAATGAAGTTAATTATCCATTATTTTTAGATATGAATAAATATTGTTTAAAAGATAATATAAATACTAATATTGACAATAATATTTATGAACTAACTAATATTATCAATCATTTAGGTAATTCATTAGATTCTGGGCATTATACTTCACATCATAAAATCAATGATAAATGGTTTTATGCCGATGATGATGATATTATAAAAATTAAAGAAAATGATGTTTTCGTAAATAAATGTAAGATTATTTCATATGTTTTAATATATGAAAAAAAATTAACTAATTAGAGTAAATGATATAGAAATATTATCTTTTGATTTTTTTTTATATAATATAAATTTATATGCATTTTCTATATTTTTATTATAATATAAATTTTTTTTATTTATTAATTGTATTAATTCATTATTTTTAATATAATCAAAAACCCCATCTGTTCCTTGTATAAAATATAATATATTATCAAATTTTCCTTCAAATATATCAGGAGTAGAAGTTATATATTTTTTTAATTTTTTATCACCAAATGCTCTAGAAACACCTAAAATACCATTTACTCTATTATTTTTTACAAATCCATATCTTATTTGTTCTATATATATTTTTTCAGATAAAACATTTGGTCTATGATCTATACTAATTTGTTTTATTTCTTTTGTCTTTGTAAAACAAATACATCTCGAATCACCAACATTAAATATATAATATTTTTTTTTTACTTTATCTATAAATAATAAATTCATTGTAGAACCAGATTTAAAATTTAATTTTAAAAAATCACTATCTAATTGTTTTAAAGTATTCTTTATAATCAATTTATAATTATCTTTTATTTTGTTTAAATTTTTTAAAAAATAATTAGTAAAGTTTGTTTTTATAAATAATGAACATTCATTCCCTCCATGTCCATCTAAAACTATACTAAAATAATATTTTTTTTTATTTATTATTAAAATATTATCTTCCATATAATTTCTATATCCTTTATTTAATATAGTAAAAAAATTAATAATATCTTTATTTTTTCTGTTAAATCTAAATAACGATTTTTTTTTTATTTTCATTTTTTTTTTTTTATAAAAATAATCATATAAAAATGAATTTATATTAGTAATATCATATTTTTTTATATTATATATCATAATTATCATATAAACTGCTTTTTCAATATTATTTGGATATTTTTTATAAAATAATGATTGATGAAATATTTTTTTTAATATATCATTTTCTATTTTTTTTGTATTATTAAATATATGTATGATATCATATTTTGTTAACATAATATAATAATATATAATAAACTATAATATTATTTTTATAATAATAAAATTGATTTTATTAATAATTATAATAAAAAATAATTATTTATTTATTTTTAAATTAATAGTTAAATATGTCATTTCAAAATTTTTGCGAAAAACAATCAATTAAATTATCTTATAATGAAATCAATGAAATCAATTATCTACTTGATAATAATTTTTCATATAGATCTAATAATTTATATGAATTAGATGATATAAAAAATATAACATCTAATTATTTATTAAGTTTTAATGTAATAAACTCTATAAAAGTTAAGTTATTTCTTATAAGAATTAATAATAGTAATTACTGTATATTTATAATAAATAATACTTATTATCATGTCAAGTTTCGATTTGATGATAATTTATATAATGGTACATTATTTGAAGGAGAATTAGTAAAAAATAATAAAAATTGTTGGGTTTTTTATATATCTGATATTATATACTCTGAAGGTCAATATATTTATAATTATAAAATAAAAGATAGATTAAAGAAAATATCTTATTTACTAAAAGATAAATATACATTTGATCTATATTTTAATTCATGTCATATACAATTAAAAAGTTATTTTTTATTTAATCATATTCATTTTTTAGAAAAGGATTGTGAATTACTATTTATTCCAGAATATTCTAATATGACTTATTATAAAAAGAAAATTATATTTCCTAAAACTAAAAAAAGTTTACTAAAGGATGGCGAAGAACAACAATTTATTTTAAAAAAAACAGATAGAGTTGAAATATATAATTTATATACATTAGATGATGAATATGATAGTTTCGCATGTGTTAATTCTTTAAAATTATCATTATTTCTAAGAGATGTTTTTAAAAATAAGAATGAAATAGTAATAAATTGTAAATATTCTAAATTTTTTAATTCGTGGATTCCTGTTATTTTTTAAAAATTTTTTTTAAAAAATAATTATTATAATGGACTTACATTTCTTCTACTTTTGTCTCCTTTGTCTCCTTTGTCTCTTCAACTTCTTCTTTTAAAATTTGTTGTAATTTTGGTAATTTGTTTAATTCTAAGATAACATTATAGAGAACTGAAGATTCTTGTAAAGAATAAGCACCTCTTTTTTGAGCTAATTCAACAAATTGTAATAATGTATTTAATGTAGAAGTCACAGTGTTTTGTGTGTTTTCCATTTTATAATTTATATTAAAAAAAAATACTTAAATATTTTTATTTTTTATTATAATTTTTATAATTCTGCAACATTATCTAAAACATCAGAACCATGAATATCTCCTAATGTTCCCATTTCAAAATCATCTTGATTTGGTTTTTCCATTGAAAAATCTTCTTTTTGTTCTTCTTCTACTTTTTTTGGTAAAACTGTTCCTACAATATCAGAGACAACTTCTTGACTCATATCAATAACATTATTTGATAATTCTTGTACATTATCAACTACTGAATTTAAAACATCTACTGATGGTCCTGCAATTTCTAAACCAATATTACCAGTTAAAGAATCAACATTATCTGCTACATCACCTACTAATTCTTGGGCACCATCTACTAAATCATTTAATAATTCTTGTGGAACATCAATCACTGCATCTAATAAATCATGTACATCACCTACTGTTTCTAATTTATTTAATGATAACATTGTTAATGTAAATGCAACAGCAATCATTAAGGAAATAACTGGATCTTTTATTCCAGTGTAAGTAATTAAAAATAATACAATCATTTTTACAATTGAATTTTTAAATAAGTTTGCTACAACACTTGGTAATTTTGGTGCTACTGCTCCAGCATAAAATACTAAAAATATTTTTAATACACCATTTACTAGTGGATTTTCTAAATATTGTAATGGCATCATTAAGGTTTTTAATAAGTTTTTATACATATGTTTTATTTATATAGTAATATAATAAATTATTTTAATAATAAAAATGATTTTTTATATATAATATAATTTTATTAATATGAAATATAAAATTTTACAAGATAAGGGTATAAATAAAAAGATTGGTTACAAAATTAAAAAAAATATTTTTACTAAAAAAGATTATGAGAGTATTACTAAAGATTTAACATTAACACCAAGAGTACATAAAGATTTTGCAGCAAATGTTCAAGATTTTGAATGTTATTTCGAAGATGACAAAAATATTTATTTACCAAAATATTGGGCACTAGAAAATATTGGAAAACCTAAAAAAAATCTTATAAAAAGAGGAGATTATTTTGAACAAGAATTAAAAACAGTTTTAGAACCTAGAGATTATCAAATACCCATAATAAAAAAGACTTATAAACAACTAAAAGATATTGGTGGTGGTGTTATTACTGTTGCACCAGGTGCTGGTAAAACTTTTATGGCAATAAGATTATCAACTTTACTAAAACAAAAAACATTAATTTTAGTTCATACAACCGTATTATTGGAACAATGGATAGATAGAATTAATTTTTTTTTACCAAATGCGAGAATTGGTAAAATAAAAGGGAAAGTTTTTGATATTGAAAATAAAGATTATGTGATTGGAATGTTACAAACTTTAGTTAGTGATACTAAAAATTTTAAACCAATAGATTTTGAAAGTTTTGGTTTAACAGTGTACGACGAAGTTCATCATATGGCTGCACCTAGTTTTTCAAAGGCATTCCCATTAGTTTCATCTAAATATAATTTAGGTTTAAGTGCAACTCCAAAGAGAAGTGATAATTTACAATGTATATTTTATTGGAATATTGGACCACCTGCTTGGCAACAAGAAAATAAAGGTAGTGGAAAGTTTGCTATAGTAAAGAGTATTAATTATAATGATGATAGATATGTAGAAAAATATAAATGGAATGGGTCAATAGATTTACATAAATTAAGTAAACAGATTATAGAAAATAATTTTAGAAATAACTATATACTTACTCAATTAAGACATTTGTCAAAAACAGGAAGACAAATATTAGTACTATCAAATGTTATAAATCATTTAAAAGAAATGAAAAGAAAGTTTGATAGTAAAATAATTTATAAGAATTATCCAAGAAGAGAAATATTTAATTTATGTAAAAAAAATAATTTTACAAAAAAAGTATTTAAAAATATTGTTTCATTTATAAAAGAACCAGTTACGAATGGTATGTATATTGGTGGTATGAAATCAACTATAGATACTAGTTTAAATTCAAAAACACATAGTGAATTAGACGAAATAATTATAAAAAATCTAGATAATATGAATTTAGATGGTTATTATGATAAAATATATAATAAGAAAAATCAAATTAAAAAGAAGATTAATTTATCAAAAGAAGATAAAATAATTTTAATTGAAAATAATGATATAAAAGTTGAAATAAAAGAAGAAGAAAGTTTAGAAAAATCATCAAAATCAGATGTTTTATTTGCTTCATATCAATTAGTATCAGAAGGAACTGATATTCCAACATTAAATACATTAATTATGATATCGCCAAAAAAAGAAGTAGAACAAGTAGTTGGTAGAATTTTAAGAGCAAAAACAAAATTTACACCATTAATTATTGATATATGTGATAATTTTGGTGTATATCAAAATCAATCAAAATATAGAAAAAGATTATATAAAAAATGTAAATATGATATTCAAGAATTATATGTAACAAATAATGATAAAAATTATGAATTAATCAATGATTTTAATCAAAATAAAAAAATGAACTATGAAAAAGAAAAAACTGATAATTTTAATAAGTGTTTATTATAAAAATTATATAATTTAAATAAAATTTATTTATTTAAATAAATAAAATGAAATTACCTAGTTGTTTAAAAAATACTATTAATTTAGTTAATAAAAATTATTTAAAAACTAATAATCTAAATAATTCACTTAATTTGTTAAAACAACAAAGAATTGATCCATTGGAATGTATGAAATATTTTAATCAAACAAAAGATATACATAAAGATGATTTTTCATATGAAAATAATTATATTAAGATTAAATTATCAACATTTCAAAATTTAGAACATTATATTATAATATGGGATGAAAATTGTTTAACAAAATTACATAAACATAATAATAATTGTTTAATGAAAATTATTGATGGTAATTTAAATGAAAATAAATTTAATTTTATTAGTAATAAAACTGAAAAAAATAATTATCATAATAATGATACTACATTTATAAAAAAAACAGAATATCATCAAATAAAAAATTTTAATAACTTATCTATGAGTTTAAATATTTATGAAAAATAATAATATTTAATAAAAATAATTAAAATAATAAAAATAAATATATTATATATTTATTCTTATGACTGAACCAAAATTATTATTCGGTAATACTTCAACACAAATATATAAAGATGAAATAACAAATAATTTTATATTAACTAATAATTTAAATGTTACAGATAAAACAGATATTTTAATATTAACACAAGATGAAAATGTAGGAATTAAAAATAATAATCCTGTTTATGATTTAGATGTTAATGGTAATATAAATACAAATGGTAACTATAAAATAAATGGAAATGATGTGATATTACAAAATAGTTTAGCATCTGGTGTTACATCTTCAAATTTACAAGAATTGGGAACATTAAATAATTTAAATATTACTGGTAATTTAAATACTACATCAATAAGTGTTTTAAATAATGCAGAAATTGATGGTAATTTAAATATTAGTGGTAATTTAACAGTAAATGGAACATTTACTACAAATGATACAGTTTTAACAAATGTAACACAAAATTTTATTGAATTATCAACATCAAATACTACTAATTCTTTAGATAGTGGTTTCTATTCAATGTATATTGATGGAGGTATAACAAAATATAAAGGTATTTTTAATGATGCAAGTGATGATAATAAATTTAAGTTTTTCAAAGAATTAGAAGAAAAACCATTACAACAAGTTAATATTAATCATTTATCATTTGAATTGGGTGATATGGAAATTAATAATTTATATGGAAATAATATTAATATTAGTTCAAAATTAACAAGTGAATCAATTAATGTAACGGATATTACAATATTAAATGATATAGATATTAATAATAATTTAAATGTAAGTGGTGATATTAATATTTATAATGCTAATTTATTCTCATCTAATAATAAAATTGGTATAAATACGACACAACCATCTTATTTACTTGATGTTAGTGGAATTATAAATTCGAAAGAATATAAATTAAATGGTAATTCATTATTTTCAAATAATAGTATAAATAATGGTATAACAGGTTCAAATCTTCAAACATTAGGTATTTTAGAAAGTGTAACAGTAAGTGGAAATAGTTATTTAAATGGTAATAATTATTTAGATAGAGCAACTATTAAAAATGATTTAAGAATATCTGGTAATTTAGGATTACAAATAGTTCCAAATTCAAATTATAGAATAAATTCAAATGGTGATATAAATACAAATACAAATTATAGAGTAAATGGAAATATTGTATTAAATGAAAATACATTGGGAAATACTATAACTGAATCAAATTTGAAAAAATTAGGAGTTATCAATAATTTAAATATAACAGAATCGGGTTATATAAAAATTGGATTAGATAATTTAACAAATTCAAATAATAAAATAGATATTACAAGTGGTGATATAAATATTGATAATAATTCAAATTATAAAATTAATAATGAAATAGTATTAAGTAATAATAATTTAGGACTATCAATTACTAATTCTAATTTAAAAAATTTTGGAATTATAGATGAAATAAATATTTCAGGAATCGCAAATATAAATAATTTAACAGTAGATAATAGTGTAAAATATGGTACAAATTTCAATAATAATTCTTTAAATATAAGTGAAAGTATTGGTATATATAATACTACAGAAACTTCCCAGCTTGATTTTATTTTTAATAAAACAACATTTAACAATGGTACACAAGAACAAAAAATGGCATCTTTAAATTTCAAAACAGATATTGGAGGTTTTATTTCAGATAATAATCCAGAAAATACATTAACAGAATATGCAAGTATAGAAGTAAAAAGCAAAAATATTATGAATGATAATGATAAAGGTTCAGAATTTGTATTTAAAAATACAGAAATGCATACAATAAATAGTAGAGAAGTTATGAGAATTAAAAATGATGGTAATGTTAATATATTAGGTAACTATCAAATAAATAACGATGATGTTTTAACATCAAATAGTTTAGGAAATGGAATTACTTCTTCTCATTTACAAAAATTAGGTATATTAAATGAATTAAATGTTAATAATAAAATAAATATAAGTAATTCTATTAATATTACAAGTGACTTATATGTAGATGGAGAATTTTATAATAAAGATGGTGGTAGATATGAATTTAGTAATTTATCAATTAATAATTCAGAAGATATATATAATTTAAATAATAATTTTGCATTAGGTATTTCTACTCCAGAAGAAAAATTACATATAGAAGAAGGAAATATATATTTAAATACTACTATTGCAAACAATTATACGAATGGAATTATTAAATTTAATAAACACGGTGAACATGATGCTATATATTTTGGAGAAGAATTAAGTAATGGAACAAAAATAAGTATAGATGAAGCAGGTTCATGTATAAATATAAAAAATGGTGGTTCTGGTTTTGATAATACTTTAGAAAATATTAATGATAGAAGTGGTAAATTTAAATTATCAAATTATAATAAAAATTCTGGTGAATACGAAACAAATTTTTATATGGATACTACTGGTAATATTGGTATAAATACAACAAATCCTGCTACAAAATTACATATTTCTTCAACTGATGGTTTAATATTACCAGTTGGTAATATATCAGAAAGAATTAATATTACAGGTGCTATACGTTATAATTCTGATACATCATCTGTTGAATATTATAATGGTAATGAATGGAGTTTAAATAATGTAATTAAAGATTTTGATGGTGATACTTATATAAGCGTTGAGAATAATTCAGGAAGTGATAATGATGAATTGAAATTCTATACTGGCGGTATTGAACAAATGATTATAGATAGCAATGGCAATATAGGTATTGGTACAAACAATCCAAGTGAAAAATTAGATGTTAATGGTAATGCTGAAATAGGACCAACAGATAATGAAAGTATGGTAATAGGTAATATGGGTTATAGTGGTTGGTCTGGTATTGCCAATAAGAACTTTGCTAGTGCTGGTAATTATGCATTATTACAAAATGGTACATCCGGTCAAACTTACTTAAATACACCAAGTGGTCAAGATATTGTTTTTAGAGAAAATAATGCAACAAGAATGACTATTAAAACTGGTGGTAATGTTGGTATTGGAACTGATAATCCAACAAATGGTAAATTAGAAATAGTTGGATCAGATGGATCAGTATCATTAAATGCATATAATTATAACAAAATCGATTCAGATAAAGTTAAATTAGGGAAAACAAATGTTACAAATTCATATTCAATTTATGCAGATGGTAAGATTGCTGCAAGTGAATTTAATGCTATATCTGATAAAAGAATAAAAACAAATATTATTAATCAAGATATTAAAAAAGATATTGATTTTATAAATAATGTAAATATATACAAATATAATTTTATAGATAAAATTACAAATGGTTCAAATGAAAAAATAGGTTTTATTGCACAGGAAATAGAAGAATTAAATAGTAATATTATAAATTATTCAAAAAAATATATACCAAATATTTATAAACATTATAATTTACTAAGTGATAATAAATTTTCACTAGATGATGATAATATAAAATTAGATATTAATGATAATTTAAAAATACAAATATTTAATATAAATAGTAATAAATACTTATTTATAGAAACAAAAATAATAGAAATTGATCAAAATATTTATACATTCGATAATAAAAATATAAATATTGATATAAGTAAAGGAATTTTTATATATGGTAAATTAATAGATGATTTTTTAACAATTGATACAAATCAAATATTAGCAATAAATACAAACATGATTAAATTTTTATATAATAAAATTATCGATAATGATATTAATTATAAAAATGATATAAATAACATATTAAAAAGATTAGAAAAAATAGAAAAAAATAATTGAAAATAAAATTTATATTAATATTTAATAAAATGAATAATATTAAAAAAGAATATAATGATTTCTTAGATGATAATTATATAGAAAATTACGATCAATTAAGAAATAAATTACAAAATTATCCATTTTACTGTAATATAACTGTAATTAAAGATACTAATTTTTGTCAAATAAATTTAAGTAATAAAACACTTGATGTAGATGAAAATAAAATAATGAAATATTTTAATAATTTTATAATTAATATTTATAATATATACGATTTTTATTATTTTGGAAATTTTGAATTTTACTATAATGATAATATTTTAAGTAGTAATCTTACAAAATATAATATGAAATTATATAATGATAGTATTGATTTTAATATTTTTTATTCAAATAAATGGATTATTACTGTAAAAAATTATTCAAATATCAATGACATAAATGAAAAAAAAAAATTTGAGAAATATACTTTATATCAATTAATTACTAAATATATGAATATTTTTCAAATTAATGTTAATAATTTAAATAAAGAATACAATTATACATTTCAATTAATTACAAATGATACAAATTTAATTATTCATAATAATATTTCAAAACCATCAATTAATATAAAAAGTATAATATCAAAAAAAAATAATAAAAATATAAAAATAACAAAAGAGGTAATTAAAAATATATCAAATTATATTTTATATAATACATTCATCTATTTTAATTCATTTAATGAAATGAAGAAATCTATTAATAATAATTATAATTTACATTATATATTAATTGAAAAATCAGATGATAATAATATAATTAGATTAGAATATGAAAAATTCAAAGAAAAAAAATATGAACTTCAAGAATTTATAAATCAACCATTATATCAAATTATAGATTTAAAGATTCAAAATAAATTAAATTATTTTAAAAATTTATTTCCGAATTTACAAATATATGTAAATGATGTAAATTTATTATTAGAAAATATAGTTAATTATTATTTAAAAATGTATAGAGATGAAAAAGTTTTAAAAAAAAATAATTTAGTTTATAAAAAATATGATAAAGAAATTATTTATAAAATTCATGGTGAATATTTAAAATATAGTATTACTATTACAAAAAATGATATTTTAAGAATTTTAAAAAAATTAAAAAATGATAAATTAAACTATTTATTATATAGATTATATTAATTTTTAGATTAATTTTATACTATTATTTTTAAGTCCATAATAAAAATATGTTTTTAAAAATATAATATTACTATAATTTTTTTTTCATATTTTCAAAATCTTTTTGAATAGAGTCAATAATAATTCTTATTTCATCAATTTTCATTGATGTTTTTATCTCATCTATATGATATATTTTTTTTAATCTCAATATTTGTGATCTTGATAAATAATATGTTGACATATTTGTAATATAATGACTTTTAAATTTTTTAGTTATTAAAGATATAAGTTCGTCTATATATTGAGTTCCATATTTTGATGAAAAATTATTTTTTAGTCTAATCTTACGATATTCAAAATTATATTTACAATATAAATTTAAAAGAACATATTCCTTCATATTTTCGAGACAATCATTATTTGGATTTTCTCTAAGCATATTATTTAACTTTTCCATTATTTTAGATATTAAATTATTTTGTTTTTTTATTTCATATTGATAAATTTCAAATCTATTATTATTTTTTCCAGCAAATTCTATTATTATTTTTATAAGATCTGGATGACAGAAAATATTTTTATCTTCATATAAATCTTTATCAAAATATTCAGTTATTTTATTTATAATATCTTTTTTTTTTAATTTTGAATAGCCTTTAATTCCTTCTTTCTTACAAATTTGAACAAGTTCCTTTTTTGTCATTAAATGATATAATTTAGTCATTATGATTTTTTAATTAAGTAAAGTTTAATAAATTTGATTCAAGTTTATTAATCTCTTTATTATAAATCTTTATTTTTTAAATTTTATTTTTATTTATAATAATTCTATAAATTTATTACTATTATTTATAATTTCATATTTTTTATCTTTATCTAATTTATTAAAATAATTTATATTGTTTTTATAAATAGTTTTTTTTAAAATATTTTTATTATTATTTATAAAATTATAGAATAAATTATCCCAAATTTTAGTCCATTCTCCTTTTTTAAAATTTGATAATTTTAATATATAATTTGAAGTTGAAATATATGGTTTTGCTAATGCTAAACCAGAATCACTCCATAAACCCATTGAATATACATTACAAATCATTACCCAATCATATGAATCTACAGAAAATTCCATAAACCATTTATATATATCTTTTGGTCTTATTTGACATAAATTCATAAAATTTGATATTATCATTAAACGAACAATATGATGTAAATAACCATATTTAAATCCAGATTTAATAAAAAAATCAACAATTGGTATATTTGTTGTTCCATTATAAAATTTTTTAGATATTTTATTATTATTATTAAAAATATTACTTTTTACAATTTCATTATATTTAAATTTATATATTAATATTTGATATGTTCTCCAACCAATTATTTGTCTTATAAAACCTTCATAATCATTTAATTTTATATTATTATTATTTTTATATTCCTTTTCTATTTTTTTTACTATTTCTAATGGATTTAATAAACCTATATTTAACATAGGTGAAATAATTGAATGATATATAAAAATATCTTCATTATTAATTGAATCTTGATAATCACCATAAAATTCAAATTTTTTTTTTAAAAAATGATTTAACCACTTTTCTGATGATTTATGAGTAACAGGATAAATAAAATTTTCAACATCACCATAGTTATTAGGAAAATATTTTTTTATATATTTTTTTCCTTCTTCTATATATTTAATATCATCACTTGTTAATTTCGGATTTTTTATAATTTTATGATTTTTAGGTAATGGTTTACGATTAAATATATCTTGTGATTTTGTATCTTGTAGTATTTTTAATTTATTTTTTACAAAATTATAAAAATTGTTATGTCTAAATCTTTTTTTATTTTTTTTATTATATTCTTCAAAATCTTTATCTTTTATTACTTGATTTGGAGTATCTAAATAAGTTATATTTAATTCTTTTAGTTTTTTATCTAATTCATAATCATAATAATGAAACATTATTATATTTTTATTTTTATATCTTTTATAATTTACATCATTAAATTCAATATATTCTACTTTATAATATTTACTAATATAATCATAATAATATTTCATTGAGGATCTATGTAATAATAATTTTAACTTATTAAAATTATAATATTCATCTCTATAACCAAAATATATTGGTTCTTCTATTAAATATATCTTATTTATATTTTTAGGTATATATTTTTTTTTAAATAATTGATTTGGTAATAAAATTAATTCCATATATATATAATAAATTTAAATAATTTAAAATAAATAAATTATAATATTATATATTATTTTTATTATGCAAAGAGTTAGTAATTTAAGAGATTTGAATAAATATGATTATAGTGCTGATATTAGACCATATATTTTAACATCTGTAAATGAAAATAATACATATGATTCGCAAAATTTTACAAGTGGTGGTAGTGGTGGAATATTCAGTGGAAATGTAAATTTAGGAAATCTAGATGAGTTAAATATTACAACATTAACTGTTGAAGAATTAGAAGCATCAACAATTAATACATTTGAACTCACTACACAATTTATATCATCATTTGTTGTTAAAGCTGGTAATGATGTCCGTTTTTTAGGAACTGATGATGAAGGTTTTAAAAAATTATTTTGGGATTCATCTGAATCAAATTTATATATAGATGGTGGGTTTCAATTTAACCATCCACATTTAAAAATGCATAATGCCTCAGATGATAGAGATATAGATCAAGATAAATATGATTCTGATATTGGTGTATTATTTAAATACTATGATACAAATGCACATGGATCAAAATATGGATTTTTCGGATTTGAAGGTACTAGTCATAGATTTAGTATAAAAGAATCTATTCTTAGTCAAGAGGATAGAAAAATTATAACAGATGGTACTCCACAATCTTTAATAATTGGTAATATGGAAATAAATGAATTATATGTTACTAGTATTAATCAAATTGAAAATGCAAATAGTACATTTCAAATTAAGGCACAAAATAATAATGATATTGATATAATATCAGGAGGAGATTTAAATTTTTACGGAAATAATATGAATTTTAATATTAGTAGTGGATATTCTTTAGTTAATAATAATAGTAATACTTCATTTTTAAATACAAGTGGTGATATTAACTTAATTGCTGTAACAGGTGATGTAAATTTAGATGTTGATCATGGTGATATAGATATATTAGTTGATGGAAATTCAACAAATCAAATTGTTTTACATAATACAAAAGGTGATATACAAATATTAACTGGATCAACTGAAACTGATTCAATATTACTTGATACAGATGGTGGTATTCAATTAAATATATCTGATAGTTTTAGTATTAATACTACTACAAATGATTCACTATCATTTAACTCTGTAAATGGTTTAACATCTACTGTCCCAAAAGAAAATTTTAATAAATGGATTTCTTTCTATAAATTTAATACGTTTAATGGTTTTTATTTTACAGATAGAGATTATGATGTTAATTTAGGTGTTACTTTACCAAAACATTATTGGAAAAAAGAAAAACAACAAGAAAAAAGTATTATTTTCACAGATATAGAATTATCAAATAGAAATATAAATCAAAAAGGTATGAAATTAGAAGAAATATTTTTTGGTTATAGGGTAGAAGATGATAATCTTAATAATATATTAGTAAGATTAACAAAGAAAAAATTTGATTATGTAAGTAATAATTATCAACTAAATGTAACTAATATACCATATAATGATATTAACTTAGATACTGGTATTACACAAGGATATGATTATTATGGAGGAATAGAAATAACAAATCCATTTTTTTTAAATGATGAAAGTATTTTAAATATAGAATTAGAAATAGATACACCTTCAAATTCATTATTTAAATTTTATGGATGTAATTTAAAATTTAGTAGAAATGATTTATAAAATATTTTCATCTATATCTATTATATATTTATAATCACAAAAATTATCCATTAATTCTAATCTTTCAAATGTTGATAATTCATTTGTATTTAATATATCTTTAACTGATAATTTTTTATAATTTAAATGAATTCCATTTGGACCAAAATATTTTCTTACATTATTATTTTGAATACCATTTATCTGTATACTAACATAAGGTTCTTCTTCATTTTTTATATGTTTTAAAAAATTAATTTCATCTTTTAAATTTTTATTTATACATCTATCTACTTTTAATATATATTTTTCATTATATTTATTTTTATAAGGTAAAATAATTTGATCATTTTCAATATCATAATAATATTTATAATTAAAAATTTCTTCATCTACTTCTTCTTCTTCTGTTACTTCACAATAAAAAAATTCATATAAGTAATCAAAATAATAAAAAAAAGGGTTAAATATGTAATTATAAATATAGTTAATCATCTCTTTATATAATAAATTATATTTATTTACTTAAATATTTTAAATTTATATTAAAATTTATTTTTTTATAAAATAAATAATGGATTTTGATGATATTTTATTATTATTAGAAAATAAAAATGATATAGAAGAATTTGATATATCAAATAAATATTTAATAACATATCTTTTATTTATTTTTTATATTCTTATTGATATTTATAATGATTTTTATTTTTTTTTGTTTTTTTTTAATTATTATTTAAAATTTTATAATTATTTAAAAAATAAAATATTTTTATTTAAATTAACTAAATGTATTATCTATGATAGAAATAAATCATGTTCTATATGTCTTAATAATTTAAATAATATAGTTATTCAGTTAAAATGTAAACATTACTTTCATAAAAAATGTATTATACAATGGTTAGATATAAATAAAACTTGTCCTTTATGTAGATATAAAGTTTAGATTAAATAATAATATATATTTTTAATATATATTATTATGAATTTTTTTAAATTTTTATTATATTCATTCTTTATTATTTTTTTATACTTTAGATTAAAAAGTGGTCCATATATTTATCAAAGTAGTAATAGATATTATATTAATATAAAAAATCATAAATTTGATAATGATAATTTAACTATAAAAAAAGGAGATGTATTAATATTCGTAAATAAAGATCAAATAAGACATACAATAAAAACAAATAATAAATCAGTAGATAATAGTCCAATACTTTTTCAAAATGATATATGGGAAATTACATTAAATAAAATTGGTAATGATATTATTTTCGAATCTTCTTTATATGAAAATATGAATACATTAACTGTAAAGATAGAAGATATATTTCAAGATAGTAATGCAGAAAAAGAGTTTAGAAATAATTTAATTGAAATAAAAAATAATATAATAAATATTCCAAGTAATATTATATCAAATATATTATCAAATATTAGAGAAATGATTAATAATATTAATATATTTAGATAAAATATTTAATTTAAAATAAAATAATTGATTAATATATATATTATGTTTTTTTATATATTAATTTTATTAATACTACTTTTATTAATATTATATTTTATGAAAATAAATGAATTTAATATGAAAAATGAAAATGATAATAAAAAATATATTGAAAATGATTATAAACTAATATTACTTATTTTTTCAATAATATTTATATTAATAATAATTTATTTCAATATGTTATTATCAGATGTATTTATTAGATTTATAAATAAATATACTATTATTGGTAAATATTTAGATGATATAAAAACATTTTTTAAAACTGAAAATAAAAATATTATTAATATGAAAGGTGGTGGAATTACTGAAAAACAAAATGATTTTTATATTATTAATAATGATTTACCATTAAGTGATTATAGTGATGTAAGTAGTATTGAGTTTTAAAATAAAATTTATATTATTTTATAATTAAGATGGGTATAAAGAATTTAAATAAAATTTTAAAAAAAGAATGTAAAAATGGTATAAAAAAAGTTAATATAAAATCATTAAAAGGAAAATGTGTAGGAATTGATACAAGTATATTTTTATATAAATACACTTATATGGGTGATATGTTATTATGTTTTTTAAAACAAATTGAACATTTATTATCTAATAATATAACACCTGTATATTTATTTGATGGAAAACCAACTGATGATAAAAATAATTTAATATTAAAAAGAAAAGAAACATATAAATCAAATAATGAAAAAATAGATACATTAAAAGAAAAAAAAAAAGAATTATTAGAAAATAATAATAGTAATGAAGAAGAATTATTAAAAATAGATTTAGAAATTCAAAAAAAAACGAAGAATAATATAAAAGTTAATTATAATGATGTTAATAAATTAAAAGAAATCTTAAAAAATTTTGGAATATATTATTATAATTGTGATGGAGAAACTGATTCATATATTAAAAGTTTTTTTAATAAAAAATTAATTGATTATGTAATCACAGAAGATTTAGATTTTTTAACTCATGGATGTCAATATGTTATATATAATTATAATTATAATTCTAATAATATTTTATTATATGATTTAAACATAATTTTAAATGAATTAGAATTAGAATATGATAGTTTTATAAATATGTGTATAGTATTAGGTTCAGATTACTATATGAAAGGTATAAAAAATATAGGTCCTGTTAAAGGTTATAAATTAATAAAAAAATATAAAAATATAGAAAAATTATTAGAAAGTGATGAAAAAATTAAAATAAATGAAGATTTTAATTATAATAATATCATTTCATTATTTTTAGAAAAAAAAGAACTTAATATAACAAAAGAAGATTTAAAAATTAGTAAAAAAAAAATAAATCTTGATTATTTTACTAATTTCGATTATAATATAAGTAATATCATTGAATTAATTAATAATTTTAGATATGAAATAAATATATTAACATTCTTAAATAATAAATTATAAATTATTATAAAAAATAAAACATAATAAATAAAATATAAATTAAAATATAAATATGTTTTGTTCTATATGTTTAAATAAAATAAATAAAAATGATGAATTTATTAATAATGAATGTTGTAATAATACATTTCATAATAAATGCTTAACAGAGTGGTATAAGATTAAAGAAAATTGTCCGTTATGTAGAAAAAATAATGAAATAATTAAAAAAAGTTATACTGAAAAATTAGATAATGTTAATAATATATTAACTATATTTAATGTTTTTTTAAAGATTAATAAATAAAAAAAATAAATAAAATTATTTAAATACTAATTTGTAATTGATTATATATTAATATTATGGAAACAACTTTATTTTATAGTAAATATTGCGAACATTCTAAAAATTTTATATTAGATTTAAAAAAATTAGGTATTATTAATCATTTTGATAATTATATCTGCGTCGATAAAAGAAATAATTTACCAGATTTTGTAAAAGAGGTTCCTTGTATATTAGTAAAAGATTATGATGAACCACTTTCTGGAGAGAAAGCTTTTGGATGGTTAGATTTTATGAAAATGAAAAAAGCAGAATATGAAGCAAAAAAATCAAATATTAATTCTTTTGATTTTAATAATGGATTTGATAATTTTGATAATATAAATAATGAAGATACTAGTAATGTTTCTGTAACAAAAAATGATTCATTGGGATTAGATATGTTAGAGCAACCATTAATGAATCCAGAAGAAGTTAAAAAATTAACTGAAAAATATGAAAATAAAAGTTTTGATGAAAGATTAAAAGAACTTGAAAATTCACGTTAAAATAAAAATTAATATAATATTATTATAATATATTAATTTATTAAAATGAATATTTGTTGTTATTTTTGTAGAAAAATATTAAAAAAAAATTTTAAATATTGTAATAAATGTAAAAAAATTGCATGTAAACAATGTAGTTCATTTTGTTTTGTTAAAAATAAAAATTTATGTATTTTAACACATAAATGTAAAATATCAAATTAATTTAATTTATAAATTTTATTTCCCCAACAAATTAAAGATTTATGTGAAGATTTATATTTATATAAATTATCATATTTTTTTTCTTTTCTATATAAATATGCAGTTGAATTAATATTTTTACCTTCAATAATTCTAATAGAATAATTTCCAATTGTTGTATATTCTAAATCTTCTACTGTTTTATAAATATTATATTCTATTTCATTTATAGATTTTCTTAATTTTTTAGTTTTTTCAATATGATTAAATAATTTTAAATTATCATGAATTATATTAACAATCCCCTGTTCTTTGAAAAAATCCAACAAAATAGGGTTAATATCTTTATCTTTTTTATTATTTTTATTAAATAATTTATTAATTATATTATGTAAAAATTTCATCTTACTAAATATTATTATATAATAATCTTATTCATTTAATAAATTTTTATATTTTTCTAATAATTTTATACACATTTTACATTTACTATTTATTGCATCATCTAATGGTGTTCTATCCCATTTATCTTTATTATTTATATGATCATATAATCCATATTTATTACAATAATCAATCAGATATTTTAATACATTATATTTTCCTTCTGATGCAGATATATGCAATGCATTTCTTTTATTATAATCATAACTTAATAAATCAAAATTTTGTGTTCTTAATTTTTTTATTTCTTCTAAATCTCCTTCATATGCTGCAAATAATAATGTCATTAAATTATTTTGTTTACTTTTTTTTTCTGTTTCTGTAGGATTGATTTTATGACTAATTCCTGGAAGATTATTATCATATTGATGGAAATCAAATATTTTTGTTAATTCTATTGCAAAATCAATTCCTTTTACAGAATTACCATTTTTATCAATTCTAGGAGAAAATGTCGCAATACCTAATTTTCCAGGTATCACTAAAAAAATACCACCACCAACTCCAGATTTCGCAGGAATTCCAACTTTAAATGCCCATTCACCAGAATAATCATACATACCACAAGAATTCATTAATGATAAACAATTTTTTACATTATCTGAATTAAAAATTTTTTCATTTGTTATTGGATTTATTCCTCCATTAGCAAGTGTTCCTGCCAATATAGATAATTGTTCACATGAATATTCAATTGAACAAGTCTGAAAATAAAAATCAAGTACTTCTAATAAATCATTTCTTGATTTAATATTATCATGAAAGGATTTCCTTTCTTTCATCATAAATCCTAAACACATATTCCTATCTGAATGATTTTTTTCTGATAAATATACAGCATTTTGAAATCCAATTTTTGTATTTGCTGCTAATTTATTATATATATTCATTATTTTATTAAATTTCTCAGATAATGTTTTTTTTGTCTGTATCATTGAACATGACATAATTGCACCTGCATTTATCATTGGATTATGGGGAATTGATTTTTCTTTTGATATTTTTTTTAATATTGGTTTATTGAATTCTACGCCACTTGGTTCACATCCAATACATTGATGTACATAATCAAAACCATTTTCTTCTACGGCAATTAAATATGATATTGGTTTAGAACAGCTTTGTAAACAAAATCCATGTTCAGTATCACCAATATCATATCTTTGACCATCAATTGTACATATTGATATACCGAATAAATCAGAATTTACCTTTTCTAATTCTGGAATATAAGATGCATTTTTACCATTATTATTATTTAAAACTTTATTATAAATATTATTAATATGTTTTGTAAAATTTTTAAAATCTGGAATAATCATATTATCAGTGAAAATTTTACGAATTAAAACAGAACTTTCACATATTGCATTTGAAAAATCATTTAAATTAAGTTTTATATTATTTTTATATCCATCTTTTTCTTTTAAATAATTAAACATTTTTTTAAATCTAATATCATTTTTTATTTTTATACCAGAGTCTTTTATTAAATTTATAATATTATATGAATAAATATAACCATCATTATTTACATCAAGAGAATCAAATAAATTTTTAATAAAGTTAAAATTATTATCATATGAATTACTTGAACTCATATTTAATATTAAAATATGTAATTATAAATTTTAATATATTATTAAGTATATTAACTATAAAAAAAATATTTATATATATATGTTTTTTATTAAATATAATTCATCCTTATTAAATTATTTAAATAATATTTTTAATTCAATCGTTTATGGCATAGAATATAAAAAAATACTAATTCTAAATAATTATTTTAATGATGTAAAAATATTAAAATCTTTTAATAAGAATGATAATATTCATTATATTATATCATCTTTTTTATTAGGTGATTATAAAAAAATAATTATTGATAATAATCATTATATAATTTTTAAAAAATATTTCTATAATAAAAAATCAGAATTAATAAATTCTTTATTTAATAAAAATAAAAATATATATAATTTTCAATTAAATATTAATGATAAAAATATTATTGACTTTATAATACAATTTCTTTTATTATATGATATAAATGATATATTTTTGTTAAATATTGATTATAATAATCATATTTCATTTTCGTATAATTCATTATTTATAGATAGAAATATAATTAATATATATAAAAATAATAAAATTGATTTATTTTATATATTAATATATTTTTTTAAAATAAAAGAATTTTATTCATTATATAAATTTTTAAATTAATTACTTAAATTTATAATTATTATATAATTAATAATTAAAATGAAAATTATTCCCCTGACAAAAAAAAGAAAATCATTAGTAAATATAATGAAAGAATATGCATTAAAGAGTGAATTAAGGAGTAAACATTGTGCATGTTTAGTTAAAAAAAATAAAATCTTATCAATTGATTATAATAAACATAATTTAGAAACAAATAAAATTTTTTGTTCAACTCATGCAGAAGTATCTCTTGATAAAAATTTAAATAAATATTATATAAAAAGAAAAAAATATGATTTATGGGTTATTCGTTATTCTAAAGAAAATACAAATGGTTTAACTGATTCAAAACCTTGTTCAAAATGTATTGATTATATAAAAAAAAATATGAATTATGTTCATAATATTATTTATTCTAATGAAAATGGTAAATTAGAAAAAATTAATATAAATGAAATTGAAAATAATCATATTTCACTTGGTTATAAGATAGTACAAAACAGAAGAAATAATTAAAATTTACATTTATATTATTTATAATAATACAAATGTTTTAATTAGACTATAAAAATGAATATTATTGAAAAAATACAAAAACCAATTATAAGTTTTGAATTATTTGAAGGAATAGTAATAAACAGACCATCAAAAAAAATAAAATCGCCATATTTAGCAGATGTTATAATAAATAATGAAGTAATTTTATGTCATACTCCATCACTCGGTTGTTGTGGTTTAGTATCATCTAATAAAAAAGTATTAATGACAAAAAAAAATTCAAAAAATGCAAAATCAAAATATTCTATTGATTTTGTATATGATAATAAAACAATTGTTGGGGTAAATCCATTATATGCAAATAATATAGTTGAAATATGTTTAAATAAAAATTATATTCCAGAATTACAAAATTTTGATTATATTAAAAAAGAATATAAAATAAATCAATCAAGATTAGATTTTTATTGTGAAAAAAATAATAAAAAATATTATATTGAAGTAAAAAATGTACCATTGGCAGATTATGTAGATGTTGAAAAAAAAGAAAGACATAAATATAATGATAATGATTATATTTATGACGAAAAAATATCATATTTTCCAGATGGTTACAGAAAAAAGAAAACTGATCCGATTAGCGAAAGAGCTTTGAAACATATAAATCATCTAAAAGAAATAAAATTAAAAAATAATAATAATGAATGTTTCTTAATTTTTATTATACAAAGAAATGATAGTAAATATTTTCAAGCATCAAATATTGATCCAATCTATAAAAAAGCAATAAAAGATGCATATCTTTCGGGTGTAAATATTATACCAATACAAGTATATTATAAAAATAATACTTTATATCATGGAAATAGATTAATATTTCGATTATAATTTTTTTTATTTTTTATATAATGGTCTTAAATTAAATAATTTTTTTAAGACCATTACAAAATTATATTTTTAAAAATATAATTTTAAAACATCTCTTTATATACATCATCTACTATCTTTCTCATTTCTCTAACTTTCATTGTTGTTTTAATTTCATTAATTTTATATATTTTTTTTAACATAAGTAATTGTTTTTTTGTTAATTTTTTTGATGTTTTTTTTACTATATAATTATTTTCAAATTTTTTATAAACTAATAATTCAAAATTATTCATGAATTCTTCATCATATAGATTTTGATAAGTTTGTCTTAAACTTCGAATATAATAAATAAAATTACTATAATTATTCTTTTCAAAATTTCTTTTTAAAATAGATATCCATTGATTAAAATACTCATTACTACAATTTCTACTATAATCAATTCCTTTTATTATTTTTTTAAATTTATTATCAAATATATTATTGACTTCAAAAATTATTTGAGAATGTTCTAATTTTATCTGTTCATAAATCTCTCTTCTATATTCAATAATATCTGGTTTTATATATGAAAATATTTCATTAATAATATCTGGATGACAAAAAATATTTTTATCTTCATGATAACTTTTATAATTTTTATTATTAAAGTGATTATTTATCCTTTTAATTAAATCTGCTTTTTTATATTTTGAATAACCTTTAATTTTTTCTTCTTTACATAATTTAATAAGTTCTTTCCTTGTCATTAAATTAATTGGTTTAGACATAATAATTTCAGAAATTAAATAAACAATTTATAAAAGTTTAATAATTTTGATTCAATATTATTAATCTTTTTATTATAAGTATTATTAATTTCAATTTTATTTGATATCAAATTTTTTCATAGTAATATATATAACCATTACTTAAATAATAATTTACTTGATTATCATTTAATTTAATACATTTTAAATCATCGTAAATATACCATTTATTATTTAAATTTTTCCCAATAAATATATAATGTCCTCCATTAATTGATCCACTATGTATTATAATACCTCTTAATTCATAATTATAACTATTTATTGTTATGATATTATTTACATAAATTTTTCTTTTATCTTTTATATATTTATTATTTACAAATTTAAATCTTTTAAAATGTAAAATTAAATTATTTGAAATTTTTGATATTTCATATTTTTTTTCTGTTTCTGTATATGTTTTACAAGTTTCACAGTAAATATTTTCTAAATTTTCAATATTAAAAAAATTCTTTATAGATTCATTTATATGTTCTTTTAATTCTAATGACCATATATTAAATATTTCTTCTTTAATTCTATTTTTTTTACATATTTTACATTTTAATATAGAATTAAATTTAGAGATTAACAGATTTTTAAATATATCATTAATATTATCAATTAAAAATACTAATGATTCACTCGAATCATGTTGTTCACAATATAATGGATTAAATATATCATTTATTATAGTTAATTCATTTTGTATTTTTATGGGATTATATTCTAAATTATTACTAAACCATTTATTAATTATTAATTCTAATAAATATTTTTCTAAATTATTTAATTTTTTATTTTTTTTTTTATAATAATTATAAATTTCTAAAGTAAAATAACCACAGTGTGTTAATAATTGTAAACATGAATTTAAATAACATGTATTTCCATTATTTATTAATCCTATATTCCCAATATTCTGTGCAAATAACATTAATAATATAATAATTATTATTATATTATTATTAATTAAATTTCTGGTTGTGGTTGTATTACTACTCCTAAATCTTTATCTTCTTCAGATAATACATTTGGTTCAGTTTTATCTAAGTAATCATTTAATTCTTGTGATAAAATATCTTTTTCATCTTCTTTTTCTATTTTCATATTTTTGTTAAAATAAAATTTTAATAATAGTTTTACAGTTAAAGATAATAATAAAATTATAGAAAATAATATTATTAATTGTTTTTTATTATACATATTTATATATAATAAAATTATATAATTTATTCAAAAATAATTATTTTTTTAAATACTAAGTTATAAAATAAAATACCAACTAAATTATATATTAATAATGTTACGGCATTTACGTTTGTATTACCTTCAATTAATATTAAAAAAACATACGAAAAAAATCCTTTAATGATATGATTTAAGATAGATAAATATTCTTCATCTAAATTTAATTGAAATTTATATAAACTATCCATTATATAAAATAATTATATTTTATTTTTATTAATTAACATTTTTATACATATTTAAAATATCATTTCTACTTTTTTTATAATCTATAATTGGTTGTGGATATTTTACAAATGGATATTTTTTATAATTTTCATTCCATTTATGAATATCTTTATTATTTACTTTTTTTAATTCTGGTATCCATTCTTTAATATATTCACAATCTTTATCAAATTTTTTACTTTGAATCCATGGATTAAATATTCTAAAATAAGGTGACGATCCATAACCAGTTGATGAAATATTTTGCCAATTAGAATTATTTACATATACATCATAATCTAATAGTTTTTGTGCAAAATATTTTTCACCTTCTCTCCAATCAATTCCTAATGTTTTACATAAAAAACTTGCTGTTATCATTCTACATCTATTATGCATAAATCCAGTTGTATTCATTTGTCTCATTCCTGCATCAACTACTGGAACTCCTGTTTTTCCATTTTTCCATTTTTCTAGTAGATTGTTATTATTATTCCATTTTAATTTATCATATTTTTCAATCATATTTTTGCCAAATCTTTCTTTATTATAATATTCTAATTGATAATGAAATTCTCTCCATATTATTTGTCTAAATAATGGATGTTCTAACCCTAATTCTTTTATTATTTTATGTGATACTTCTCTAATTGATAAACAACCAAATTTTAAATAACCAGATAAATGAGTAGTTTTTAAATTTAATATATCTCTTGTTATATCATATTTATTAAATTTTTTTATACCATTAATTATTTTTTTTCCATTTTTTCTACCACCATTTACATTAAGATTTTCATTATATTTATAATATTTTTTGGTTTCTTCGATATCTATTAAAAATTTATTATTTATTATTTTTTTAAATTTATTTTTTTTTACTTTTTTTCCAATAGCTGGTATTTTTTCTTTTAAAATATATTTATAATAAGGAGTAAATATTTTATATTCTTTTTTTGAACCAGGTGCAAATAAACATATATCATGACTTTTATTAAATGTTATATCATTATCATCGCAATATTTTTTTAATTCTTCATCTCTTTTTATTGCATATGGTGTATAATCAGTATTTGTAAATATATTATCAATATTTAAATCTTTTTTTAAAGATTTTAAAACCTCTATATGATTTCCATAAAAAATATTTAATTTATTATCTAAATTTTCATTTAAATCTTTTAATGATTCAACTAAAAATTGTACTGCATTATCTGATTTATAATTATTGTTTGTTATTTGTTCTGGTGTAAAAATAAATATTGGATAAATATTATCTGATTTATTATAACATTTTAATAAACCGATATTGTCTTTAATTCTATAATCTCTTCTAAAAATAAATACAGAATTCATATTTATAAAATAATATATATTTAGTAAATATTTTAATAAATTTTATATAATTATAAAATAAATTTTATAATGTAATTATATATTATGTCTTCGAATTGTTCAATTAATAATAAATATAAAAAAAACACATGTATGAAAATAGATACACTTAAAAAAATAGCAAAAAGTATAAACAAAGATGAAAGATTTGGTGGTATAGATATAAATAAATATAACAAAAAAAATAAATCAAAGTTAGTTAAAGAAATAAGAAAAGAACTAAATTGTAAAAATAAACTTGATTTTTGTGTATTAAAAAAAGAAGATGAATTTTATCAAATTTTAAGTGATGATTTTAAACCAAAGGGTCCAATAGATGATGAAGAATGGTTATCATCTTTAGATTTAATTAATGTAATGGAACATTATGAAAATAAATATAAGGATTTTGAATTTATCGGTCCATTTCCAATTGATTTTCATTTTTTATATAAAGATTTTATGGATATTAATCTAAAAAAATTAATAAATGGTCATAAAAAATTAGGTATTATATTTAATACAGATGTTTCTACTGGACCAGGTGAACATTGGATAACATTATTTTTAGATTTATCAAATAAAACTATATGTTATTTTGATAGTGTTGGAATGAAACCACCAAAAGAAATAAAAAAATTAATAAAACAATTAATAGAATCTGCTAAAGAAAAATATAATGTTAAATTAAAAAAAATAATTAATTGTAAACAATATCAATATGGAAATAGTGCATGTGGTGTATTTTCATTATGGTTTATTATATCAAGATTAAATGGAGAAACTTGTAATAATTTATTTAATAAATCATTAAAAGTTATAAATGATAAAAATATAAATGGATTGAGAAAAAAATATTTTAGAAAATAGATTTTATTAATCTAAAACTCCTAATTCTACATCACTTATATCGTTTTCAGGATCAGAAATAATTTTTAATTCAATTCTATCAATTTCTTCATCAGATGAATAATATAATGGATTATCTACATATTGAGTTTCAGTATTATTTTGATTATTTAATCTTATATTTTGTTGTAATAATAAATTATATTGTGATCTTAAATTAAAATATATGTAATATATAAAATATAATAGTATAGATATTGTAATAAATGGCATAAAAATAATTGATATAATATATAGTAAATTCATGATTATTGATATAAAGAAATAAATAAATTTTATTTTTTTAATTTCTTAGATATATAAAAATATATATTTAAAAAATTTCTTCGCCTAGAATTTTTATTCACCTAGCGTAAGTATACACATTACACCCCCACTGGGACTCGAACCCAGAACCTACAGATTAGAAGTCTGTCGCGCTATCCAATTGCGCCATAGGGGCATATTAAATAATAAAAAACGCTTCGACCCGGGCTCGAACCGGGGACCCTTCGGTTAACAGCCGAATGCTCTGCCAACTGAGCCATCGAAGCAAATAGTTTAATGTCTTTTCGGACAATAAATATAATAATTAAATATTAGGTATTATAATTTTTAAGAAAATCTCACCAACTGGATTCGAACCAGTGACCTAGGGATAACTAAATAATATTACAGTCCCCCGCTCTACCAACTGAGCTATGGTGAGTTTAGTTTAATGTCATTTCGGACAATAATAATTAATCATAAACATATGATTTAAATATTAAATAATAAAAAACGCTTCGACCCGGGCTCGAACCGGGGACCCTTCGGTTAACAGCCGAATGCTCTGCCAACTGAGCCATCGAAGCAAATAGTTTAATGTCTTTTCGGACAATAAATATAATAATTAAATATTAGGTATTATAGTTTTTATATAATTACATATTTATATATAAGTTTTTATAACATTTATACACAAATATAAAAAGTAGTTTAACGTCATTTCGGACAAAAATAAAATATTAAATAAATATTTATATAATATTTTATATAATGTTATAGTTTTAAATACTTAAATAATTTTTATATTTTTATTATAAAATTTCATCAACTAATTTATTTTTTAAACATAATGTAGAATCCCACCATAAATCATGTTTTAAAATATCATTTAATTGTTTTTTATTAACATTTGTATTTTCTTTATAAATTTTTTTAATAACTTCCATAAATTGTTTACAATTTTTAAATTCATCTTCCATTTCATGAAATTTACCAACCATAAAAGATGATAATTCATGAATTAACATATATGAATTTTTGTAAATATATCTTTTTTCACATACTACACTAATTATTGTTGCAGCTGATGCAGCAATACCTTCAATATAACTATAAACTGGTGTTTTTAAAGTTCTAATAATATCAATTACTGCAAATGCACCATATAAATCACCTCCATATGAATGAATATGTAAATTAATATTAACAGATTCTAAATTATTTCGAAGTTTATCTGTTTGTAATTTCATATCTAATTTTTTTAATTGTTTAATTAAACTAAAACATGTTTTTGTTGTAACATCACTATAAAAATAAATATTATTATCAATTGTTTCTACAATTTCTTCACCTTCACCATCATCGTTAGTTACATCATCATTAATTTTTGTTACAATGCTCATTGAGTTATTTAATTTTCTTTTCTTTGAATACATATTTTATTATTTATAATAATTATAATCAATTTTAAAAAAATAAATAATATATATAATGAATAATAACAACGATATATTAATAAAATATTTTAAAGAAAAAGGAATTGTAAAAATTATAAATGAATATAGAAAATTTTTTATACATTATGAAAAATTTAAAAATATAATTTTTTTTATTAAAAATATTAATTATGATATTGATATTAATCGTAATTTTATGATATATAATAGAAGTGAAATTAGATATGGTAATAAAACAGTTAAATATTATTACAAAAATGAATTATTTATAGCAGATAGAATAATAAAAATTGATAATATGTATTTTAAATCATATAGAGAACAAATTGATATAATATATGAAAGTTTTAATAATTATAAAAATTTCAAACATAATAATATAGATTTTAGATATATACTTGAAAATGATAGAAATATAAAAAAATTATATTTAAATAATTATAGTTAATTAAATTTCTTCAATTTTTGTTTTTTGTACATTCATATTTTTTTTAATATATAATGTAACTTTTTTAATTACTTCTAATTTCTTAAAATAATTTTCAAAAAAATATCTTAAAATTTCACTATTTTTTTTATTATCACTAAACATTTTTTCAAGATTTTCTTCAAATAATTTTGTATTTTTATCTTCTGATGGTGGTTGTAATTTATATAATAAAGATGTTAAATATTTAATAAATGTAAACATAAATAATACTAATTGTTCTGGTTGATTTGACTTCATTACATTTTCAATAATACTAATATCAACATTTTCATCAAATTCTTTTAAAAAATTTTTATTTTCAATCATTTCATGAATCATTTCTTTTACTTCTGATAAAAATTTAGTAATTTGATCTAATTTATTATTTTCGATATTTTCTTGAAATACATCCCAGAATGCTTTATGTACAGTTTTTTCTACATCTGTATACATTTTTTCATTTTTAAAGACAGGTATTTGTCTTTTATTTAAATATTCTAATCCATCATCACCTGCAATCATTTTAATATTATTTTTTAAACTTCTTAATTTTCTTTCTATGTAAAGATAATCATTATTATTATTTTTTTTAAATTCATTCATTAACAATTCTAATTCAAAATATGATTTTAAAATTGGTCTAATAATAATCAATGAATCTCTTCTTTTCCATTCATTAAAAAAATTTAAATAATTATTAAAATCTTTTTCAAATTTAAGACTATTATTTAATGAATAATTATTAAATAATTTTTCAAACATTAATACAAGTTCATTTGAAAGTGTAATCATTTTTTGATTAAAATCATCTTTACTCTGAACTACTATATCATTATGAAAAACAAATAAATATACTGTTAGAAATACTTTAACAGTTTTATTATTAAATCTTAATTTAAGATTTAAAGTTTTCATTAAATTATTTAGAAATAGTTTGATATTTTCAATATTTTCATTATTTCTAATATATTTACTTAATTCTTCAAATGTTAATTTTAATAATGTTTGATAATCTAATAATTTCTTTTTTTCAATACTTAATGATTCCATCATAATAATTTATTAAATATTTACTTCAATTTTATTTTTTTTTTAATTGTGATTAAAATTATAAATCCTTTAATGTAACATCGATAATTCTATCAATATTCTTTTTATTTCCAATATTAATAAAAACTTCATTAAAAAAAACAGCATATGTTCTAATAAATTCTTTAAAATTTTTAAAAGTTTTTTCTATGGAATTTAACATAATAGTTAACATTTCACCTACTGATTTTGATCTATATTTTGGTTTATTATGATTTTCAATTAAAAAATCTAAAAAATATGTTGTCCAATAAGAACAGAATCCTCCTGGATCACCCTTAATACTATCATAAGTTTCCATAGCTTGAGGTCCACGCTTAAAACCTTGAACTAGTGGACAATATTCTGATAAATTTTTGTATTCTATGCCATATTCAGAAAAAAAATCAGTTAAATAAAAATTCATAGCATCATTTATATCAATGCGATCTGGATTATATCCATGCGGTTCAAATCTATATACAATATTTTCTTTTCTATCATAAATAATAGCATTAGCGTGTCCAGATTCATACTTACCATTTTTAGTTCGCGTTTTTATTATTAAAGGAGATATAACATATCTTTTTTTTGAGTTTTTTAAATTAAATATGAAATTACTTGGATTTTTTGTTGGTAAAAATGTTATAATATCATATTCAGTATTATTTTTTTGAAATACAAATATAAATCCTAAATCACTAAATTTTGTTTGTATTTTTTCAATTGATTTAGTATTTAATTCTTCTAAAAGTTTTTGAAATTGTAAATTTGGGAAAAAATCTATTTTATCTTTATGTTTGCGTATTAAATAGTAAATCATAATTATTTCCATCAATACAGTTCCATCAATTAAACCTTTTTCTGATTTTATTTTTTTTGTTTTATGTTTGATAATTAAATTTAAATCATTTTTTTGTGGTGTTTTCATTACTTTTCTAATAGAAGTATTTATACGAGCTAAACTAGTTTTTATTTCCTTATCTGATTTAAAATTATTATTTAATTTATAGAGAATTTTAATTTCATCACATTTTCGAATTAGTTTTTTATAAGTTGGACCATTTCTTTTTATTTTTCTTCCAGAAAATGGATTTATATTATTATTTTCTTCAAATTTTTTACATTTTTTATAGTTTTTTTCATTTTCTTTTTTTACATTTTTTTTATCAATATTCTTAGTTATCTTTTTATTTACTTTTACTACTTTGTGTAAAGAAACCTTTTTTTCACATTCTTTTAATAATTTTTTATAAGTTGGTCCATTTTTTTTAATTTTATAACCAGTTCTTGGATTAATAGAATCATTTTTTAAAAAATCTTTACATATATCATTCATTTTATCATATATATATAATATTTATTTAAATATTATCAGAAAAAAATCAAAAATATTTTAAAAAATACATTTGATATTATAATATTTTAATTTAAAACTTATGCTATTGCAACCATCCAAAATATCATTGAATGCATAACAACAAATGTTTTAGCAACTATACTTTTTGGAATTATATCTCCATAACCTAATGTAAAATTAGTAATACTAGAAAAATAGAAAGAATCAAACCATGATAATTCAGTAGAAAATGATTTTTTATCTATTATATATAAAATTTTATAAATAATACCAAATATTATTATAAGTATTATATTAAAATATAATTTTTCATGTGGTTCATCGAAATATTTAATAAGTTTATTAAATTTTCTTTTAAATAATCTATTAAATATTTTATGAGTTTTTAATATATTATTGCCAATATTTTGATTCATTATATATTAATAATATATAATAATAATTAATTTGACATACTATGTTTTAAAAATTTCACTAAATCTTCATATGATCTATCACCATTATATTCATCTTTTATTTTTTCATCTTTTACATATAATAATGTTGGAAATCCTTCTACTTTATATAATTCTACTAATTTTTTATTTTGTTTTCCATTGACTTCTATTAATTTGATAAATTGATTATTTCCATAATTTTTTTTTAATAGATCCCATGTTGGTTTCATATTTTCACAATGTGGACATCCATCTAATGAAAAAAATAATAACTCTTTATATGGTTTATTAGATGTAAAACCTTCTGAAAATAAAATTTTTAGTAATATTGTAATAATTATTGGAATAAGAATTAATCCAATGAGAATAAGAATTAGTAAAGTTTTTTCACTTAATTTAGGAAATTTCATAGTTGACTTTATATAAATTATAAATATAAAATTTTTTATTTTTATGTACTAATAATGTTTCATAATTATTATTATAGATATAAGAATATTTTTTTTTCATTACACTATATTTAGATAATAATTCTTCTAAAAGAATTTTTTTATTTATTTGATTATAATAATCATAAATAATATTTTTTATTTTAATTGTTAACATT
>Ga0255759_10000151_pt1 | contig 62152 bp, 82 predicted proteins | sample 101ome_20_FD_179959 | JGI IMG/M metagenome (GOLD analysis project Ga0255759, IMG submission 179959) | Coastal salt marsh microbial communities from the Groves Creek Marsh, Skidaway Island, Georgia - 101404AT metaG (version 2) | ecosystem: Environmental > Aquatic > Marine > Intertidal zone >... | reverse complement strand
AAGTATAATAATCAACATTGAATGAACCTGGACCTCCAGCACCTTGCCAAGAACCATCACCTCTTAAGAAGGTTGATGATGAAGCCGTGCCTGTTGCTGATAGCTTTGATATAGGAATAGCTCCAGCGAGTTTATCTTGCGATATACTTCCAGCAAGTTTGTCGTTTGTTACTGAAGCATTTTTTAAAACTTCTGTCGTAGCTAAAGTATTTGCCATTTTTATGCCTTGTTATTTTACTTTTTTATTTATTTTAATATTCAACTATTACAACACCATCAGCGCCTAAACCTGGAACATATTGACCAGATGGACCAGGCCAAGTACCAGGGCCTGCTGTTCCGCCAGCACCAACCGTAATTGGAACTGGACTCGTAGGAATACTTATTATTCCAACAGTGGCGCCTCCAGCCGAACCAGAATATAAATTTATTGGTCCATATGATGTTACTCCTCCTCCTGAACCAAATCCTGAGCCTGGTGTACTTGGATGTCCTCCAAAGCCTAATAGAGAATCACCTCCATGAACAGGTACGTTAGCAGTTGAGGGAGTTAAACTACCAGTTTTACCATATACAACAAAATTTCCACCGCTGGCACCACCTGCAGCGCCTCTTGTATTACCACCACCGCCACCTCCAGTAGCAGACATATAAGTACCAAAACTAGATGTTCCACCTGCATTTCCATTTGTTGGAGATGGCGATACCGTAGTACCTCCACCAGCACCACCGGCACCCACAACAGTCACTTTAACTTTTGTAACTTGGCCTGGATTGGTCCAAGTAGCTGGTCCAGCTATTGAAAATACTTCCATATTGGCAAAGCCGCCTGCTGCCTGCCAAGCACCATCGCCTCGTAAGAATGTTGATGATGAAGCTGAACCTGTTGCTGATAGTTTAGCCATAGTAACATTAGCATCAGCAATCTTAGCTGTTGTAACAGCCGAATCAGCAATTCCAGATGTTTGAACAACCAAATTTGATAAATCACTTGCTACTTCAGCAATAGCATCTTGAGCATTGTTTGATGTTACATCACTTGTGGGTGAAAATACAACATCTGAAGCATTAACAGTGTAATCTGTGTAGGCATCAACTTCTGCCATCACAACTGTACCAGAACTTACGCCTGTATCAAGTGTAAATGAAGTATTAGATGTTTCAGTAACAGCACTTGGAAATTGCCTTACACCATCAATATAAACTCTTAACTGACCAGCTCCAGTTGTATAAGTTGGAGCAGCAAATACCGTTTGACTAGCAGTAGCTGTGTGAACAAGTCTAGTTGAGTTAATAATGGTGCCAACACTATTACCAGAAACAGCATTAGCAGAACCCCAATAATATGAACCAGCACCACCGGTTTTAAGGACATATCCAGATGTGCCACTACCTAAAAGATTGTTTATAGCAGAACCAGCATCACTAGCACCGGTACCACCGTTGTTGACACTAACTGTTCCAGTTAATTTTGTTGCTGATACATCACTAATTTTATCATCTGAAATTGAACCATCAGCTATATCAGCAAGAGCTATTTGGGTATCACTGTTTAAAAGTTCTGCAATATTTTTTGAATTCGAAGCCATTTATTTCCTCTATACTGGTAAGTAGCGAACTGATATTTCTGAACCAGCCACTGGAGTAAATGTTGTTGTTAATGTTGTTCCTGATATGTCATAGTCAGTAACGGGTAATAAAATAATACCGTTATATGTAACGATAGCAGAATTGGCTGTTGTTCCATCAGTTACAGTAAATGTTTGTCCTGAACCATTAGCTGTTTGTGTTGATGATGAATATGTAAATTCTACTTTATCATTGGTGACGGAATTGTTTGCTAACTGAGCAGTACCAATACTTCCATCAGTCACATAGTATTGTAATATGGGACCATTTAAATAGATAACTTCAATATTATTTGTACCTGCTGCTGGTGGTGAACTAAATTGTAATAATCCACTACTAATTGTATAAGTTGAAGCATCTTGTTTTGTTCCAGAAACAAATATTAATAATGAGGCTTCATTTGAATGAGCGTGTGACAATACAAAGTCTGTATCTGAACTATTGCCAGAAAATCTTTCAGACCTTATGGTTCCTGAACTAATTACTTGTGATCCTAAATATGACACTCTATGTTATCCTCTTTTAATTACTAACCCTTTAATATCAGCTTCTGTTGCCATTATGATATCCTTACTAATAATGTTACAACGGTATAAGTGGTCTGAACCGGACCTGAAATTGCGCTGGTAGTTATAAAGTCCATAACTCTCCAAGATCCTGTTAATGATCCAGGATTTACTGCAATACTACCTATTGCACCATATGGTGAGCTATTATTATTAGAAGTCGTAGTAGCAATCAATCTATATGTTCCGACTGCATTTAATGTTGTAGGTGGCGCAATACCAGTTAAATTTGAACCATCAATTGCAGGTAATGCACCCGTTAATTTAGATGCTGATAGTGATGTAATTTTATCGTTGGTAATACTACCTGCCAATTTAGAATTGGTAATTGCACCATCCTGTATTGTTTTGGTTGTGACTTTAGTGTTCGCCAATTTTTATTCCTTAAATTGATTCTTTAGTCCAAGTTTCTGAATCCCAATCCCATACATGCTGTTCGGTAGGATTACCATCTGCATCCAGAGATAATTCACCAGCTTCTTCAACAGGATCAACTGCTTGTGGTAATTTTTTAAATTCACCATCTTTCCACCAGTAGTTAAAAGATTCTACTGTATCATCACAATCTTTCCATTGAAGGCTAGAATGAGTTTCAAACTCTTGGCCAGCTTCAACAACCTCTAAAACTCGGTTACCCAAATCAGCCGGATTACCTGATGTTTCTATTGTTGATACTAATGCTTTCTTTGCCATTTTTTTATTTCCTTTGTTAAAAAATTAATTACCATTCTACAATGACCACGCCTGAGCCACCACTACCACCGGCACCACCAGTGCCGTTACCGCTTGAAGTCATGCCAGTTCCTCCTGCACCAGAACCAGATTCAGCACTCCAACCATTTGTGTTGTTAAAACCGTTATATAAACTTAATATTTTTGCTCCTGAGCCCAAAGCTCCTGCGCCAGATGTATTATAGCTACCATCGCTACCTCTAATATTATAATTACCTCCAGAACCAATACCTCCAACACTTAATTGATAATTAGAATATTGTGGTACTTGTCCTTTGCCACCCTCACCACCAGATGCTGAACAATAAGAACCAAAAGATGATGTGCCACCAGGTGTTCCTGCTGAAGTTGTACCGTTTGACCCAGGAAATGCACCCCCAGCACCTCCAGATCCAACTGTAACAGGAACAGGTGAGGTTGGTATATTTGTAACTTCAATAGCAGCTCCGCCACCAGCAGCAGACTGTGTTAGATAAGTGCCACCACCACTGTTGGACCAGTTACCGGGTGTTCTACCACCACAACCGCCGCCACCGCCAGCAAGAACAGTCACTTTAACCTTTGTAACTTGGCCTGGATTGGTCCATGTTCCTGGTGTTGAAAATACTTGCATATTAGAGAATCCGCCAACAGCTTGCCAAGCACCATCACCTCTTAAGAAGGTTGATGATGAAGCCGTGCCTGTTGCTGATATTTTTGCGACAGTAACATTAGCATTAGCAATCTTAGCTGTTGTAACAGCAGAATCAGCAATTCCAGATGTTTGGACGACTAGATTAGATAAATCACTTGCTACTTCAGCAATAGCATCTTGAGCATTGTTTGATGTTATATCGCTCGTTGGTGAAAATACAACATCTGAAGCGTTGACTGTATAGTCCACATATCCATCAACTTCAGCTAAAACGATAGTGCCTGCATCTTGAGCTTCACCTAAAGTGAACGAGGTGTTACTTGTTTCGGTGTAAGCACTTGGGAATTGTCTTACACCATCAATGTAAACTCTTAATTGATTGGCGCCTTGTGTATAAGTTGGAGAAGAAAACACCGTTTGAGAAGCATTAGCTGTATTTACTATTCTAGTTGAATTAATAATAGTGCCAACACTATTACCAGAAACAGCATTAGCGGAACCCCAATAATAAGAGCCTGAACCGCCAGTTTTAAGGACATAGCCGGAAACTTCTCCGCCGGGCAAAAGATTGTCTAGTGCTGATGTTGAACTGGTTGCACCTGTACCACCATAGGCTATATCTAATGTTCCTGTGATTTTACTTGCAGCTACAGAATCAATTTTTTCGTTTGTAACATTAGCGTCAACAATTTTAGATGTAGTAACTGAATTATCAGCTAAATCGGATGCTAATATAATACCATCACCAGGTATTGTTACAGCACCATCTGCACCTATTAAATCGCCTATCGTTTTTGATGTTGAAGCCATTTATTTCCTCTATATTGGTAAATATCTAATACTTACAACCGAGTTTGCGGTTGGAGTAAATGTTGTCGTTAATGTTGTTCCTGATATATCATAATCCTCAACAGGAACAAGAGCAATTCCATTATAAAATACAATAACAGAGTTTGCATTATATCCGGATGTAACAGTGAATGTTTGTCCTGAACCATTAGCGGTTTCGGTTGTTGAAGAATATTCAGAAGCTAAATCTAACTTATCTCCTGTTACAATATTATCCTGTAACATCAAAGTTGTAATTGTATTTGATGCTATAGGTGGATATGTAGTTGTTGTTGTTCTAAATCCTAAATGTCTAACAGATACTTGTGCATTATTATGTGGTGCAGCTGTAAATTCCAAAGTTGTTCCAGAAAGTGTGTAATTTGTTGTTGGTGATTGAAATACACCATCAATCGAAACAACTAATGTTGTAGCATTTAAAGGTTCTTGTGATAGTTCAAATGTTGTTCCTGTACCATTAGCGGTGAATTGGTCATCAACAAAAATCCTCAATTCATCTGCGAGTTTATTAACTGTAATTGAACCATCAGGAACAACAGCATAATTGTTATAAGCTGAACCTCTAATATTTACATATATGTTGTTTGATCCTGTTGCTGGCGGTGAAGCAAAAGTTAATACATTTCCAGCAACATCATAATCTGTTCTTGGTTCTTGATGAACATTGTCAACCCATACATCAACATCTGTTGCGTATAATACTGATTTTGTTAGGGTGAATGATGTATTTGAGCTATCGCCATTAAAACGATCTACATCTTCTCTACCAACTAAAGCTCTAGCAGCATCAAATAAAGGATTTACGGCACCTAAGTATCCCACAAAAAACTCCTATTATGTTGTTTCTAAAAGTGAAGCAATACAATCAACTACACTATTAGCACTTACTGTTATTTTTAATTCATCGGCATCTTGCATAACAAGTTTCTGTTCAGCACCAACAGGAACCAAAGTAGAGCCGGATGTAATTGGCACATTAGATATAATTGAATAGTCAACAGAGGACCTCGTCAAAAATACATTTGCCGTAACAGTAGCTGTGCCTTTATTTGAAAGTGATAAACCTATAACTGTGCCTGTTGTAGAACTAGGAACAGTATAGACAACAGTACCACCTGTCAATACATTTGCAGCTACATATGATTTAAAAGTATTTGCCATTTGTTTTTATTTCCTTAATAATCTATTTATTCTATCCTAAAGCAATTGCGTATGCAAGAGACTGGTTTTCTATTCTTTCCATTTCGGAATAAATGTTAGTGTTTGCAGTACCAATAAAACCACCATGTGTGACATTTAATGTAGCTGCTGAATTAACAGTCACATTTTGTAATGTTGCATCTCCCGTTACATCGAGTGTACCACCAATTGTTGTATCTAAAGTAATTGTAGCATTACCAGCTACAGATAAGTCATCATAGCCAACAGAATCTAAAGTAAGATTACCGGTGACTGTTAAATCACCACCAATGCTTAAGTTTGTATTAGCATAAAATGTTTGAGAATAACCACCATCTGTTAAGTTATTAGCAACAGTAATTAAGTCTTGTGTTGCAACAACCCATTGTTGAAAGGTGTTTGCTGTGGTTATATAAGTTATTGCCATTATGATTTCCTTGCTAATGCAATTTGTTTAAGTAAATCTTTAATTTCAGACATATCTTTCTCTAGTTGTGCTATTTTTTGTTTAGTCTCATATTGTTCTTGTTGTTGCTTTTTAGCTACAGCTCGCTTAGCATAATACTGTTCTAATGCTATTCTATCGGTATTTAGAATGGCTTTAGAATGAGTATCTCTAATTAACTTATCATTATCTTTAATTTTTACATATGCCATATTACACCTCTGCTGGTAAAGCAACCGCTCTAAAGTCTCTAACTTTTGGAACATCAACTGTGTTATCACTAGACATTACAATTTTAATTGAGAATGTTTTAAATGAATTATATGTTGTTGAACCGCTTGTATAAGTAACAGAATTTGTTGCTGTTGTATCTGAACCTGGTGCAAATGTAAGTTCTCTATAATCTCTTTCGTTAGCAGATACAAAATTAGCATTGCCTAGTTCGGTCATAAGTGTATATTCTTTATCATCAAAATTATCACTATCAGAAGAAGATAATGGTTTATAATATACATGAATATTTGAACCACTAGGTTTATATCCAGTGACATAAACACGAAGGTCACCAGAATCAAAGCCGTCAGCGAGAGTTACTTTTCTTGTGATGTATCTCACTTTTGAATTACCGCCAGATTTATTATCTTCACCGTTATAAGATACAACCGCACCAGAACCACCACCAGAACCAGGTGTCAATGTGATTGTTGGTGATGTTGTATAACCTGAACCACCATTAGTTACATCAAAACTAACAATACTACCAGATACAACATTTGCTGTTGCTACAGCACCAGAACCTCCTCCACCAGTAATTGTAACAGTGACATCAGCTGAGTTAGCGTAACCTGAACCAGCCGCTTCAATCACAAAATCTTCCGATTTCAAAGGTAAATTATCAATCCTATTATCAACAAATATTCCGCCAAATCTTGTAATATCAAGGATAGGAGACACATCAGTATTTAATGTTGACATTGTTGCTTTGAATTGTAATGTTGTGTTTCCGGTGGTTGAATTTAAAACTCTTCGGCCATCACCATCAGTCATAGGATAATCATTAGACGGCACAATTGTTTTATAACCAGTAAATCCACCAGTTGACTTTTCTGACAAGAATTGATAAGATATTGCTGTATTTGCCATAGAAACTTGTGATGTTATAAAGTTTACCAAATCATAAGAAACATTTGAAGAAGGTGCATCAACAGTAAACATAGCTGTTGCTGAAGATGAACTAAATGTTTTACGGAATAATCTAAATGAAATATCTAAATTCTGGTCTGCCTGCCATGTGGATCCATTTTGAGACATAAAGAATGAGCCGCCATAAGGTTGTTCAGATATTTGAACACCGGAAACAATGTCTAATTTACCAACCTCTGCTACATAAGCTTCATAACTATTACAGTTTGAAAGAAGAACGAAACAATGTTCACCTGGTAATAGATAAATTGGTGTATCAAAAACAAAGTCTGTATATTTTGTAGAATCAGTAAAACTTGGAGCATCGGTTGTTTTAACTTTATCTGGTGTTAATGTAACTGAACCATATGGATAAACTGTTGTTGATGATGGATAACCATTGACAGTTGGTCTCAATTGTAAGGTTACGGGCACGGTATCATCTTTTGATTTAAAGCACACACGAACTCTATCCAAGAACATACCTTGAGGATGTTGGTCGGGTGCTACTAGGAATGTTTGCGCTAATGGGTCGTACCAACCAGCCACAGTTTCTTGTTGTGTAGAAGTTGTTGATGTGATTCTATCATCTATAACTGTTGTTCTTTGTGTTGTTGGTTGGATTGTTGAAACAATAACCTCTTCGGATGTTTGCAACAAACCTTGAGCAAAGAATGAAGCATCACCGTTTGTTGTTGAACTTGGAATATCTCCAGATGCTACATCAATTAATCTAAATGCTTTTTCACCTGTTCTAAATGTTCCTGATGGTATATTGTAAATACCTGCAACATCACCACCTCTTGTTGTTGTCAATCTACCAATCGAATAAACTGATGTTGTGTCTGGTGTTATTGCCCAAGAACCAGAAATAGTCGCAACTCTTGTTGTTGCATTATAACTTGTCATTGTTGCTGTTTGACCTGCACCAGTTCCACTTACAATAAAGATGGTGTTACTGTTAGCTGTGTTTGCATAATAACCAGAATTATCAGCACCTTCAGCATCAATTGCTAAAGTAATAGTTGTTGATGTAGCTGCATTTGCAAATCCAGAATAATGATGATATTCAGAAATCCTAGATGTTGTTCCTGATACAGAACCAATTAAATTAGCACTTGTAATATCAAATTTTGTTGTTGGACTTACATTAACAACAAAAACCGAGTTGTTTGATGTTTGAACAACAACAGCGCTACCATTTGTTGTAGCAGTTCCGTTGTCATAAACAGTAACAGGTTCAGTATTAGCAACGGCCGTCCTGTATGATAAATTATTATTTGTTAATACAAATTTGTTTGCTCGAGCTACATATTGTTCTACAGCTGTATTATCAAAAAATGTATATAAAACGGTATCTGGTTTAAAATCGGATGCGGTAAATAAAACACTTTTTGCTCTCATATAAGGAATAACTGAAACATCAACAATCCTATCACCTAAAGATTGTGTTATTGATTCAGCACTAAAGCCCAACCCTATACCTGAACGAGTTTGTGCTTCAGATGTTTGAATTGTTCTTGTAACAGTACCAGCATTTGAGGTGAATCTATTTCCACGACCGTGTCTAGGCCCACCAATCCAATGACCAGACTTGAGTTCAACTTCTTCGGAGATAATCTCTGTTCCTGACCAAATGGTTTGCCAGCTTCCCCACTCAACGCCAAATGGTTCTACTTGCGACATTAATAAATCCCAAGCGTCTTTATCACCACCCAAGTTTACTAATACATCAGGTTTTGTACTTGTGTCGACCCAAATGTCAGAAGGTGGGTCAAGTTTAATTTTACCTATGTAATTAACCATATTAAATGGATTAATATTCATAGCTTTTGAAGCTAAATCTTGTTGAACAAAACTTGTAGATGAAGATGTTAAGGTGATGAAAGGTCCATCTTGCGTAAAGTTTGATGAATTTGCTGAATCAAAACTTAAACCATATGATGATATATTACATGATGGTCTTAGCTCTTTGTTGATTGGATCAATAGCAGCAAAGTAATCTCTGTTTGTTACATCAGCTACAGAGTGTCCTACAAATGAATCAACGATAATACCATTTTTAAATCTAGGTAAATTTGTAGAATCTAAAATACTTAAGTCTTGTTTTGTAACAGTTTCTTGTTCAAGTAATGATAGTGATGTGTAATACTCTAAATTACCAATTCTTCTATCTAAATTACCAATGTCACGCATTGTATATCTGCGATTGTTTATATATTGTGTTTCAATATCGTCAGCATTAGCTAAATAAGCTGATTCATATAAGACATAAAGATTCATTGAATCTTCTTTATTTCTTGGAGGAACAGGATTCTTAGAAGAAGTTCCTTGTATAATTTCAAAAGACCTACTTTTATTTAAAACAACCTTATCAATTCTAGGCAAATAATAACTAAAATCTAAAATAATATCTGAACCATTTTCAACAACTTTTGGACCGGTTGTTCCTGAATCAACATCAAACTGAACAGCGGTACCAATAGATGCTGTAGCATCTTTACGAACTGGCCTAAAGTCAATAGAATCTCTCAAATTATATATTTCACCGGTTGTTGGTGATGTATAATCTGGAATTGTAGAATAGGTTGGATAAGAATCAACGGTAAAGAAGCCTGCGCCAGAAGACGAATACTTATTATATCTCACAACTAAAGGACCATTTGGCGCTGAATAGCCAGGTCTTAATTTAATATTTGCATGATTATAAAAAGAATCTCTTTGGCCGTTATCCAATGTATATCTGGCTGTTACATCTGAATAACCAGTATTTGCAACAGAAGAACCATTAAAGTCATAAACGGAAATCAGTTCAGTAACATCTGAAACATAAAGTGACTGAGCTGTAGATGGAACTTTAATTACATTGTTTGCTTGAATTGTTGTTTGACCTTGATTAGCATAAACAATGACACCATTTGTATTAATAGATTCGCCACCAGAAACTTGAACTGTTGAGTTAGCTGAAACGAGAGTTTTTGTTTTTGCAGGACTACCAGATGCTAATGTAAAATTAACAGTAGTAATAATATTTGCGGTCATATTACCTGCACTTGCAATTGTTATTTTTTTAGTTCCTGTGTCAACATCTGTAATATTATCAGCTGAAATAACTTCACCAACAGAATATGGAGAGGTTCCAGCGCTAGTAACAACAACTTGATAATTTTGTAATATTGCCGATGTAGAGCCAGCTGTTGTTAAAGATTCACCCGAACCTAAAGATAAAGCTGGAGAAACACCAGCGGAAAAAGCTTGGTCTTCATATAATCGCTTATATGAATATGAAAAGTCAGAAATTGTTCCGTCAGCAACAAATCTTTCACCTAGTGAAATAATAGGTGGTTGAAAATCGGTATCAGTAAGATATGTATCATTATAAGTTGACGCTAAATCTTTTGACCTCGTTTCAACATCTGATGTATGAACAACTGTTGTTCCAGAGTGAACGGCTAAACTTTCAATTTCACTTACTTCAAAATCAATAGAAAATTCTGATGCTGTGGTTAAAGTAGCTACAAACGCTTCTGAAAGTGTGATTGTTTGTGTAGAAGCTACAAAATCAGTAATTCGTTTTGGTTCTTCATCAACACCAGGACCAGCAATAATTTTAAATGTAGCGCCAACATAAGCGTCATTAACGCCAGAAAATATTTGGCCAGAACCTGTATTACCAATTGTTAAAGTTGTTCCAGAATATGTTCTAACATTTCCGGTAATTGAATTATTAACCAGAACATCAAATAAAAATGATTTATATGTATAAGTTGAAGAATCAGAAGTATTTGATGAAGTATCATATAGTGTTGAGATAACTCTAGCGGTACCAATTTTTGTATTTGCTATTGTTGCTGCTGATGTTGTATTAATTGAAGCTACATCAACACAATGTAAATCTAAAGTAGATAAATCATTAATTGCTTGTGTTCCTGTGTGATTTGTTGTATATAGATAGTTACCATAATCACCAGTCAATCTTCTATTTTGAATAGAATCGGTATCTCTTGGTTTTGGAACAGTTAATATTGTTGGTGCAATTGTTTCGTATTCATAACCATAAACATAGGCTTTTCCTGGAGATAATATTACATCAAGATTAGCTGTATTAGCTGTGTTGGTTTCTAAAGAAATTTTAAATGGTCTAACTGTATAATTACCAGATTCATCATATGTTCTTCTGGCCATTGTTTCTTCTAGCACCGAATAAATTGGTGTTCTATAATTTCTGGTCAATTTACCTTCTTCAACTCGGGCTAACTCAATAAATTGTGTTGTATCGGTTGATGTTAATGAACGAGTAGAAAGGACTAAATTGATTTTAAAACGATCAGAGCCTGGTGCCTGATAGTTTGAAGCAGACTGTGCTGGGTCTAATAATGATGTATCTGTGCTTGATGTGACAGTTGATTCGGTAATTTCAAAACCAATTTTTGCGTTAGCTGTTGTTGTGCTGTATTTTGATGTTGCGACTGTTTGTGCATCATTTTTAATAAAAAATCCATCATAATAATAAACACCCTCATCAACAGAAAACACTTGACCTGTTCCAACACCAGATGTGGCTACATTAGCAAGTGTAGCACCTGACGCTAAATTTGTTGTGATTGTTTCACCATCAACAAATGGATCACCATATATTTGACGAACCAATAATGTTTTTGGGTCTCCAGTACCAGCGTCAGCATCAAATACTTTAATAACAGTAGCTCGTTTTTGAGGATCATTAACACTATCAACAATAGTTTCACCAACAAAATTATTTGCAGTAACAGAAGAACCTGCATAATCAGAATCTAATTTAAGATAAGTTACTTCTTGTAAGAATGTTGCGCCACCAGTAACAACAGAACCATTTTTAAATACATGATTACCAAATCTTTCAATTTGTTTTTGTAATATGGTTTGTGCTTGGGTTAATTCACGAGCCTGAACAGCATAGCCAGGTTTGAATAACATTCGAAGAAACTTTTTATCCTCATTATAATCATCGTAATAAGGATTTACATTAAAATTGGTATCAATACTCATTTAGTTCCTCTAAAATTTTAAAACTATTTTTAAATTTTCTGCTTGACCTTGAGAACGATCAATCTTTGTTATATTTTCTGTATATACAATGTCACCAGTATAAGGAGTAAATTCTGGATAATTTACACCTGTTGGTGTTCTTGTTACACCCGATGTTGCGCCAACCAAATCAAGACCACCTTGGAATGTTCCTAAAACTTTTGTCAATCTAACCAAGTTTGTGCTTTGAGCATTTACAAAACCTGAAAAGACTGCATTGTTTGGGTCTCCTTGATAAACATATTCATTCAATGTAAATGAAGAACCAGCAACCATTGTTATATCATGTGTCTGTGAAATAACCGAATTAGCTGTGCTATGTGTTATTACAGAACTATTACCGTATTTATGCGGTCCAACCAATAATCCATACTGTCTTATTGAAGTATCCGTAGAAATTAATCCATTTTCCGTTGAATCTATTTCACCAACTCTTGAGGTAAACATAACATTAGTTGCATTTAAATCTTTAGCTGGATTATAAGCATGGCCCAATTTTGGCGATTTAATAACTCGTGCTGTTGCATTTGTGCCTGAGCCGAATATAATTGCATTTGCTCTTGCATATCCAGTACCAATTGTTGATACTGTAACTTTTGTAACATTACCGCCAGACACATCAGCTGTGGCTTCAGCGCCTGTTCCATCACCTTCAATATAAACTCTTGTTGTAATTGTTAAATTATTTCCTGAACCACCACCATTAGCTGTTGTAGCGGATGATAGTGTAATTTTATTATTTGGTGTATCAATATTTGTAATGTATGAACCAGATAAAACACCTGTTCCTGCCACTTTCATATTAGCTGAAATATTTGTTGTATTGGCTAATGTTAAAGTTGTGCAACTATTTGCAAAAGCATCAACTGTTACAATACTATGATAATAATTGGAACCACCATTCGTAACAATAATTGTTGTGAGTTCTCCATCAACAACACCCGTATTACTCATACCATAATCTAGTTGTGTTGTGCTATGTGGTGATGGAATCCAATCTGAATTTAAAAATTTATTTGATGGTTTGACATTATACATATATTTCCAAATGTAACCATCAGAGGTACCAATATTTCCATTTGATGTTGTATAGTCACCTGTTGGTTCAACTGTTGAATTTGCTGAAGAATTATTTGACATACATTTGTAAACATTTCTATCAGATGTAATTACATAAATTGGTTGAACTCCACTTGTCGTATTTGCTGTAATTTGTGTATTAGCATCGACCGTGTCATCATAGTGTTGATAGACTGTATTTGTTGACCAATTAAATCTTGGAACAACTAACTCAACATCATTACCTGTTATTTTTTTGGCAGCAAATATATTGTCATATATGCCTTTTTCTTCTACAATAGTATCAACAATAGAATCCGGTGAGGCTTCGTTTGCATAAGGAACATGATTACCAACAAACACATAAACGACAGGATCATTTTCGTTTGCAGTTGATTGTGAATCACGCCAAAGTTTTGCGTTTTGATAACCTAATTTTTCTTTTATAATTGTTGTCATAGTCTTCTATTTAGTCGAGAATTATTAAAGTTTGTAGATTTGCTGTATTTGTAAATGCTGAAGTTACAGAGATATTACTGTTACTTACAAAACTTGCAATTGTTCTTATTTCTCCATTTACAGAAACATTAGAACCCACACTTAAGATTCCATTTGTATTTGCTAATTCAAAGAATGTGTTTAGTCCGGTCATGTATATTGATGATGAAGTAACATTAACCACACCAGAAATTGTTGTTGAATTTGAACCAGCAACATCTATCACATCAACAGTTCCAATTGATGTTCTATTCAAATCAGCATAATTTACAAAACCAGCTGGATGTAATAAATCTTTTAATACTTTTTTATATTTTGTAAATTCGGTTAATGATGATGTCACATAAGAATAGTCAATATAATAATCTTCACCTTGTATTTTTCTTTCACTTGATGATAAAATAGAATCTGATGAAGTCCATCTACCTGGGAATGTTGCATAAGATGGATCAATGCCTGGAACATTAGCTATAGCTAATCCGTCTCCATAACCCGTTAAATCAATTTGAGGAATATATTGATATCTTGAACCACCACTTAAAACTTTAATTGCGGTAATTTGTCCAGCATTTACACCACTAATTGTTGCTAAAATATTTTCACCATCACTTGTCAATGCAGTAACTTGTAAATTTGCATTTGCACCAGCATCTGATGTTACAGTAAGTGTAGGAAGATTCGACTGAACATATCTTTGACCACCAATCGGGAAAACATCAAAACGGCCCATTTTTTTACCAGTAGCTGTTGTTGCAAAATTAACATTTACTGTTGCGTGTGTTGTATTAGCAACAGTATTAATAAAACGAATTTCATTATTTACAATGACTTTATCACCCGGTCTAATTTCTGTTCCAAAATATGTATCTGTTCCAACAATTTCATTTGTATTGGCAATATTAACTGTTCCTTGAACTCTCCAAGGTTGTATTTCTACTTGAGTAATTGCACCATCAACATCAACCTCTTTAACAGCAGCTGCAGCTCCTTGACCGTAAGTTCCTGAGGGATTTGTAAAAACAACTTCATCACCAGGAACATAACCATCACCACCATCATTAATTTGTATTCTACCGACCGATTCAAATGTTTTAATACTGTAATAAACATTTCCAGCTGGATATGTTGCACCTTCACTATCTAATGTTGGCGAAGATGATATGTCTGTATTTGAAAATAAAACAATAACATTTGTAATTGGACCCAAATCTTGCAAAGTTAAAGGTGTCAAAGCATCTGCAATAACGGTACTAACATTTTCCGTAATATCACTTGCAAAACCATAATCAGTTGCTGATATATTAACATTAGCATATGGTGATATGACATCATTGTAAACTGTATATGTGTTTATGGTTGAATTAGCAACTCCCGTTGTATCAACTATATCAGCCGCCATTTGTAATACTTCTGGTGCTGTATCAATAGATTCTATTAAAGCGCTGTCACTAAATCCTGCACCGCCATATACAATATTTGCACCATTGACGAGACCAGAAACAACCGTTAAAACTTCTGCTGTTGCAGGAGTGGTTGCACCACCACCAACAACTAAAACTGGATCACCAACATTATAACTTGCACCACCATCAATAATATTAATTTGTGTTACAATAGCAAACGAATCTGCTTGTAAGGTAACAAGTTGGCCTAATGAATTGATTATATCCGTTTGAACAATCTCACCAGTTTCAAACGAGCCATTTAGTGTTTTTGGGTTGATGAATAATTCATATGGAAAACCAAGGTTAAAAGTATCAGTAATAATTCTTTTTACAGCTCGTTCAATAATTGCTGTTGCGCCTGATGTTAAGCCAGTAACTTTTCTGTTTGCTAATAGAGTAGGTGTAAAGTTTGAGTATTCAACCTTAATACTTGCACCATTAGAAGGTGCTGATAAAAATACAATTTTTAATGATTCTTTACGAATGTAATAATCGGTATTTAATGTTTGTTCAACATCATCAATATAAACCGTAACACCACTGGAATCAACTTCTTCAGCTAAATAAAATGTGGTTTCTGAACCATTACCTGTATAGACACTTCTTATATCCGTTTCGATTTTTAATTCATTGTCAATTGTCCATTGACCATCAGAAGGCCTAAGAACATTTGTTTTTGGAAGTTTAATTTCAACCTCATCATTATACAACATTCTAAAAAGAAGTTTAAAAGCTTTCTCATTACCTTTTGCAAGATAAACAGGTAAAACATTTTTAATTAAAAACTCTTTATTAACCGAAACATCTCTAGGCAATAAATCTGCATATGTGTTGAAAAAACTATTTTCAAAATCATCAATAGAATGGTCAATATCAGCCAAATATCTTAATGTTTTTGATTGGGTTGTTAAATCATTAAGTTGGCTACCTTGTTTTGTCTCAAGGTATTCATAATATGCTTCTAGGAAAGTAATAAAGACAGGATATTCTTCTCGAACAAATTCGGGAACCTGTCTATTAACTAATAGAGATGTTAAATTATCAGAATGTGCCATTAATCTAGTTTAGTTAGGTTAGTAACAATTGATGTTGGGTCAGTTTCATCGATTGTAATAATTGTATTTTTTTGTGTCTCAATAATTCCCTCTTCCGATTCAATTGTTAACCTTATTTGGCCATTTGTGTCGGAAACAGATAAAATATTAACATCATTAATTGTAATTCTTCCTGTATCATAATTTATTTCACCAGCTGTTGAATTTACAATCTGTCTCTGTGCTGTAGCATCATAGTAAGATGTTCTTAAAACACCAGTTCTAGCGTCAATGACAGCGTTACCTGCACCACCATAACCATTGCCACCAGATATTGATACAATAGCTCGAGTATAGTCAATACCTCTATTTGTAATGTTTATTGATTGTATTGAACCATTAACAATAACAGCTTCAGCCGTAGCGCCTGTACCATCACCGGTGATGGTTACGGTTGGCGCTGATGTGTATCCTGTACCAGGATTTGTAATTTCAATTGAAGCAACACCAGAATATGATTGTGGAACTTCTTCTAAAAATACAGTCCGTCTGGTGCCATTTGAATCATAAATGTCAAAAGTTGTTGATGTTAATTTATTTGTAATTGTTCCTCTATGTAAAGGAATATTAAAATCAATCGTATAACTTGTCTGTGATAATAATGATGGTGTAAATCTTTTTTGTGCTCGAACAATGGTTTCACATCCAATGATTGCATTTCTTTGAACAGCATCAATATCTTGTTCTACTTTAGAATGAGCATATCTCGATTCAAATTTATTTAAATATGTTGCCTTATAATTTAATAAGGCATTTCTAATTGCTGTTTTTAAAGCAGTTTCAGTAAGTGTTGTTTTCTTAGGATCATATTCAACATCAGCTTCTACAATTAAGTATAGATATTCTGGATCCAATATTTGCGTTGAAACAGCTACAATAGCTTTTGGTGAAATAATTTCGTCAATAATTCTTTGTTTTTCTGTTTCTGATATATAATAATTGTCTCTAGGTTTCATTGAGACAAAAACTTTACCATAAACTGGTGGTTCATTTTCTTCTCCACCCCAAACCGAAATTGATGAGATGTTTGGGTAGTTAGCTAAAATATATGTTTCATAGTCTTTATATGATACTAAACGATTTTGTGATGAAAATTGAGCTGAAGAAGAATATTTAATATTGTCAACACTCTCTCTTTCTGCACCACCAGCAGCTGCACTAATTGGTGTAACCACAAAAGATGATAGTGATTCTGATAGTGAATCGGATACTGACGATGTTGCTACAAAATTATTGGCTTTATTTGCAATTGAACCATTCGTAACAACATAATTTACATTAATAACTGCACCATCTGGTAATTTTTTACCAACAGCCCCATTGCCAAAATAAATTTGATAACGACCATTTCTTTCTTCTTGTAAAAAGAATACATCTGAGTTTGGTCCAATATCTAAAACTTCGGTTACTTTATTATATGTTGTTGCTGATGTATTACTTGATGATTGTTGAACAGTAACACTAATAGTTGTTGTATCAATGCTATTATCTGGTATAGTAAATACTGCTTTTGGATTAGATGATTCATTATAGTTAAAAACATAAGTTACATATTGACCTTCATATAAAGAAAGGTTTTCAAACAAATAACTTGAATTAGCCTTTGTAACCGTTGTATCATCCAAAACAATAAAGTTATATGATTTATTATCAATTGATTCTGATAAGAATGAAAAACCAGCGGGTAATGTTAATGTTCCCGAATTATTATTAGTTGATGTAGCTTCAAAATTAATAGTTGCAACAGATGAGCGATTAGAATAAGGTGTATAACCTAAAGTCTTTGCGTGAGAAACGGCAGAATCTCTTAACAAAGCGGTATCTAAAAACGCTTCATTAGCTACCATGTTTAGATAGTAAGCATTATAGTGTGTATTATATGCTAAAATATCTAATAATATTGAAAGACCTGAACCATCAAAGTCATAATCTGTAAATGTTGATTGTTGATTTAAAAAGCCCTTTAAATTGGCTTTGATGGTATCAAAATCAAGTTCCGTTATTCTTAGTCTGTCTGCCATTTTTATCTAATTCTCTCTAAGAAAAAGTTAATTGTAACCGGTGAAGTATTGTTCAATACAAAAAACTCTAGTTCTACTTTATATCCGTTCTCATCAGGTGAAGCTACTACATTCACATTTGATATACCTGCACGAGGCTCAAAGTTATTAATTGTTTCTTCTATTTCTCTCTGAATACTAGCTGCTGTTACTGCATCTAAATTATCAAACAATAATTGTCTTATATTACTTCCAATGTTTGGTTGAAATGGTCTTTCATAGTGGTTTGTTAATACAAGATTTTTAATAGAATTGATAATAGCATATTCATTGCTATGAGTATTAATATCCTTCTTCACTGGATGAATATTGAAATTCAAATCCAAGTCTTTAAAGGTTCTATTTGTGTCTATGTTTACGGTTGCCATGTTCTATTTATCTCATCCGCCTGCAAAAACATTAGGTGATCCTTGTGCAACTGAGGTACATCCTGATACAGCATCACCCACTCTTCCTGCGCCTTTACTATTTACAAAAACTGTTGATGAACCTGTTGCAATTGGAGCTACATGGGTAGGACAAGGACTGCCAGGTAATAAATGAGGAGTATTGATATCACCTTGTCTTGACCAAGGAATACTATTAACAAAAACATTACCAGAACCAACGGCTCGTGCTGGTGTTGAACAGTGTGTTATATCTAAATCTCCAATTCTTGTGGCTGCTGGCATTATGGATCCTGTATTGTATTTCTTTGTGCAGCCGTTTCAATGATTTCTAAATCATATGCTTGTTGAACTTGAGCATCTTCTCCAACAGCAAGAGCAATTGAATTAGCATTACAATGAGCAATAAGTTGTTTTATAATTTCATCTTTAGCTTTTCTTGCTCTATTTTTTACAGCATTTTCTGACCATTGTTGTGGAGAAATAGATACATATTCTAAAGATTTATATTCCGTATCCGTTAATGTTATTGTTATATCTGTCATTTTTTATCCTATTAAAAATCCTTGAAATACAGTCCATGAGTTACTGTTATGATACACCGCTCCTGTAATCACTCTAACTTCTAATGTATCACCAGCGCTCATGTCTAATACGCTTGCAATATTGTATGTATTCCAGCCTGTTCCGTCTTCGTGTTGTCTTACTCTGGTACCAGCAAGAAAAGCGCCGTTTTTATAAAACCCAATATCATTTGCTACATTACCATTATTACCCGCTAGATTATGGTGTTCAAAGAAGTAAACACCATCTACTGGAGCTACAAACCTATTATTTGTTAAATCAAAATCATTACCTCTGTCAATACTTACTTGATCCCAAGTAATTGTACCGGTTAGTGCTGTATTATTAGTGTCACCATAAACCTTAAATGCACAATGATTTGGTTTGGTTACATTTCCTGTATGATTAACTCTAAAGTTTTGATTTAATGCTCCTGTACCATCTGTTATACCTAGTGCGGTTTCAACAACAAAAGCTCCAGATCCCTCTTCTCCAAGATCACTAGCGTTTCCATCTCCACTTCCAACTTCTGCACCAATTCGAACCTGAGGAGTAAAATTAGCATTACCATCAACAAAACTAAAATCAATATAGGATTTTTCTGAATCTAAATCACCAGATCCATTATCTTGTTCTATTAAAATAAATGTTTCATCGTTGGTTGCATCAGTGCTTTTAATGTGAATACTTTTATCAACTTGTATACCAGTTGAAGTTGTAATTAATCTTTGGCCTCCATTGTAATTTAAAGCAACATCATATCCACTTGTTAAAAGTAAATTACCACCACTATTAGATTGAATAATTACGCCTGTATCTTGGCCACCTAATATTAAGTATCCTGCACCAGTATCTTCAATATAACTATTAGTGCCATCATGATATATTTGTAAATCTGGTTGATTTCCTAATTGTATCTTAACATTATCACCAAATATCAAATTACCCGTTAAAGTTCCACCGGCGCTTGCTAGTTTTGTATTTGCTGTGGCAAAAGCTGAATTGGCATGAGTAAATGAACCATTAGCGTGATTGAAAGCTAAATCAACCTGTTCAAAATTTTCATCCAACTCCGATAATGGTATTGAAGGATATCTATCTGTAAATGTATTGTTTATAGCCATCAGTTTTGTGTCCACAAAGTTGTTTTATTATCATTTGTTTTCCAATCAATAATTTCATTGTATTGATTAGTCCATTCTATGTAAGCATCCGTTTCAATATTTCCTGTTGGTTGTCCTCTTTCATATGCAAAATAATTGTGTATGAATGTTGTAAAACCTTGTATATTATTCTCAACCACTTGTGTGATTGGTATTGTTTCTGTTGAACCCGCTGTTGTAACAACAACATTGAAAGTTCGTGTTATACTACCTCTTGGATCCGGTTTATAAACATACACATCTTGTTGTTCAGGTAAATCATTATTTAAATCACCAGTAATTGTAATTGGCGTAGATAATTTATCACTACTGCCTTTTACAACATATGTAGCTGTATCAGTAAACGCTGATGTGTGTTGACCAGATATTGTTACATTATCTGTTCCTGGTCCAGAAGTTATAATAATTCCAGGATCGTCAACATCTAAAGTTGCTGTTACAGATGTAATCGAAGAACCATTGGCATTAGCAGTAATTGTTGCTGTAAAATTAGTTTCTCTTACAACCGAACTCAATTGATTTGGTTCAAGTATTGTTGCCATTTGTTTCTCTTGCCAATAACTCTTTTAATTTTTCATTCCACACCGACATCTCATCATGTTGATGTTGATTGTGTGGCGCTTTTGGTACTTTAGGTGAGAACTTAATTACATTATCAATTTTTTCTGGAATATCTTCAAACCTACGATAAGTTTTTATTTCACCATCAACCAATACTACAAATTCGTTTCTCATGGGTTAAAGTCAATTCTTGGTGCAACAAACTTCATATTGCCACCCGATGTTACTGTATAAGTTCCACTAACTTTTTCATTATAGTTTCCACCAACGGTTACTTCAACATTTTTATCCACTTTTAGATAAGCATTTTCTTTTACATAAACTTCAGCATCACCTTGAACAGTCACATTACATTTTCCCATAATATAAACATTATCATCACCATAAACAATCTCATAGTTATCTTTTGTGACTTTCTCTACTTTGTCACCATCAGGAAACCATTCCTGAAATGAACCATTACGGTGTGCTTGATGTATTCTTTCTTTACCTGGTGTATCATCAACTTCAAATACATGACCTGATTCCGTTTCTGTTACACGATTATAAGGATATTGTGCATCATACTTTGTTTCGGGTTCAGACCATGTTGAGTTATATGTTGGAACGCCTGTTACAATCTCATCTTTTCTTTCTTGTATATAAGTCTTTGTAATTGTATCGCTATCATTTCTTGCAATACGAGATGTTGTTGGCTCATCAAGTATATTTGGATTTAAAGTTGCTTGACTTTGTTCTGTTATAACAATACCTGAACCATCTTTTACATATGACTTTGATTGTGGCGGTCTAGGTGCATTAGCTAACTCAGCATCTGTTCGTGGGTCATTGTAAGCTTTTTGTCTATCAGCTGCAAACAATGGAATATTAGGCAACACACCTAACATTACTGGTTCTTGTGCATTTTCTCCATCAACAAAAAAACCAAAAACCATATCACCTTCTTTTGGTACAAATGTGTTGTTATCATTTACAGGAAAAGAAGGAGTTGCCCATGGCAAATCTTTTGTTGGCAATCTCATCTTATCATCAGCGTGCCAACCAACACAACGAACACGACAACGGCCAAGTTTGATTGGGTCTTTTCTATCTTCTACAATACCAACCCACCAAGTGAATCCGTTTTTACCAGCAAAGTTCTTTTTATCTTGGTTTTCCATATTAATATTCTTGTATTGCAGCTGTTTGATTTGGATTATCAGATGCAATAAATTCTTGATTTGTTGATGTTGATGCTACTTCAATAATTGTTTCGTGTTTATCAAATGTAATAATTTGCCTTGAATTAACAATCAAATGGCGACCACTCAGTGTTTTATCTTCTTCTGATACATTTGATTCTTGTAATCCTAATTCTGGAATCATAACATTGACATTAAAACCGGATGATAATTGAAAATTACCAGGCATAACAAACTTTAATCTTTTAGACATTAAATGTTTTAGTATAGCTTTTCGTTGTAGTATTTGATTCTCATAATCTTCAACATAAGTTAAAGAAGTTGGGTCTTTTGCTTTGATATACTCACTATATTTTCTTGCTGTACCAACAATATTAACAACTTTGTGTGAATCAAAAGCTTGGTATATACTTTCACCCGCTCTATTTTTTACATCTGAAGCATTGGGTTTATCATTTCCATGTTTCATTGAACTATAAACATCTAAAAAACTTATACCTCTTGAACTGACCGTTCTTGTTAATGGATCAAATCCTATAAATTTACCAGCATTAACACCACTTCTTATTTTCTCCATAGAATCATTTTGACTAACAACCTCAAAACTTCTAGCAGAAGATATTTCAGATAAACTATTTTCGTTTGATGTGTTTTTTGGTTGAAACTTCACATCCAATATTTCAGGTAAAGTTAGCAATTTTGATAATGAAACAAAATTATAACCAGAAATATTTTGAAAGAAAACATAATTTGGTGAGCTTTCTAAATCAACGGCTCTTTTTGAACACCATTCAATTGCTTCTATTGGTCTAAGATTAGGTATAACAACTTTTCTAACACCAGCTGTGTCTTGGTATAAACCCGTTAAGTTATTTTTTGGTATTTTTAAATAATCAAGCATAATTCGCTCAACTATTTCTGAATATTTTCCTGTATAGCTTTGATTAACTCTTTGTTGGTCTGAAAATAAAAGTTCATCTGAAACAAAATGAAGAATGTATGATTCTGTTCCTTGATTTAGATTTCTTCTATTGGTTTGTTTGTAAATGCGAAATGCTTTTCTGAATGAAGCTACATCCGAATTTATATCTTTTTTAATTGTAATTAATAATGTTTCTGAACCATCAAAAAGAAGTTTATTTGATAAACCAAGAGAATCTGTAATCATAATTTGACCATTGATTACAGGAAGAAATAAAGAATCAAACACACTTATTTCCTCAAAGATTTCTTTAATGTCAATTGTTCCCGATTTTGTAACTATTGCAACTTGCTCAAGATAAAAGTCGGTCGATTGACTAACAGACAATTCACTCATTATGTTTTCACAACTCTTTTAAATTCATCTTCAACAGCTGAAACAAAATTACTCTTCAACAAATTAATTTCTCGTTTTGCTTCATTTTCTTCTTGTTCATATGTGTAATATGTTTTTGTTTCAGTTGAAATTGTTTCGGTAATTGTCGAACTATCTGACAATGTATATGATGTTTCTGATGCACCCACATTAGCATATGTGTTAGCATCAACTTCAAGTTTTTCTGTTATTGTTGTTCCGTCTGATGCTGTTCTAGTAACAATCTTATAATATGAATGGATATTATTTACATCTTGGCACCATTCTAATCCAGTTTGAACTGTTGTATTAGCTGCACCATTAGCTGAATACTTTTCTGTTACATAATCTATAAATTCATCATACTTTAATGGCCAGTCGTATTGTGGGTCTATAATGTCATTAAATAATAAAACTATCCAATGTCTTTCTGAATGACCATAATACTTGTGTGCAATAATTTCAGGAGTATCACTATCTTTAATTGTGTATTTGTAGAAAGCGTTTTGATTTTCTTTGAGTTCTTTTTCAAATCCAAATCGTGTAATAACATTAGTTACAGTTTCTACACCACCGGTTTGTGTATTACTTGTATATGGTGTTTTTGGAAAGTAATTAAAATATCTAGCCATTTTTTATCCTAAAATTTTGGTCCTATTGTGCCCGAAGGAGTAATTGCTCTTTGGCCCGGAACATCATTTCCAATTGATTTCTTTTTGCCGTTAGGATTTCGTAAATCACTTTTTGTAAGAATCATTGTTTCTGTAAATTGTAATGTTAATTGAATAGCTGTTGGCATACCAGTTCTACCTAGAGAAGCAATATTTTCACCGGGAACTTCATATGCTGACCAACCATTAGGTGCATAATTGACATCAATTGTTGTTAATACTGAACCAGGTGCAATTGCAGGAATGTTTGGGTTTTCTCCTGCACCATAATAAAATTTAATATCAAATTCTGATGGTGGTCTTAATGTTAAAGAACGACCTTCACCATCACCTCCATATTCTGGTGCTTGGTGATATTTAAATCTATCAATAATATTTTGAACTTGAATAGCTTCTTGTTCATCTCTTGGATAAAACATAAAATCAAATTGAAATGTTCTGAAATTTGGAGATTGATAAACCATTTCTAACATAGGATTAGCAATCATACCAACAGCAGCAATAGCAGCTGCACGACCTGTAGCTGCATCACCACCTAATAAACTAGCAGCCACTCCTGCACCTTTAACAGCTCCAGCGCCAGCAAGTTCTGATAAACCTTTCATAGCAGCTTTATTAGCTGCATTTTTTTTCGATTCAGCATCAGTTGGATTACTTTTTTGGTATTCATCAAGTATAGATTTAGCAGCTGTTGCAATACCACCAGCTAAACCTAAAGATGCTTGGTCATAATTTTGTGTGTGATTATACATTAAAGTATCTGGCATATACAGTGCTACAGATTCTTTTGTTAATCTTGTTGTGTTGATAAGTTTTGTGTTTGTTATTTCTTTGATATTCTCTTCAATTATTTTGTTTGTTGATTGTGCGCTACCTTTTAAGAGATTTTGAGATTGGCCAAATATATTTTGAAGGCCACTTTTAACACTTGAACCTGTTTTGTTTAACAGTGAATTTAAGTTGCCTTGAATTCCACCACCAACACCGGAAGACATATTTGTTAATTTTGAACCAATATTATCTAATCCTAAATTACCAACAGAAGATTTGATTTGATTAACACCACTAACAAGTTTATTGGTTATTTCACTACCAGTTGATATGTTTTGAAAACTTGCTAAACTACTTGGAATACCACCAGGCGTATCTGTTGATTTTGCATTACCTGTGCCTGGAGCAACAGCGCTTGACTTATCTTGCTCACGAATATAAAAGACCATATAATGTCCTTTATCAAAAGCACCAACATCAATAGGATATCTAAAGCTATCTCTTTTATATTGTGTTCCTTCTAAAGCAGATAAAGGACCAAAACCTGATTGTTCGCTACTGTTAAATTTGATATCGCCGAAGCCAAAAAGTGACATATTTTTATCCGTGAGTAATTAAATCTAGCATAAGTAGTATTTATGCCTTATTCTGGAAAATTTACTCCTAAAAATCCAAGTAAATATAAAGGTGACCCATTCAACATTATTTATCGTTCAAATTGGGAACGCCGTGTTATGAAGTATTTGGATGAAAACAAAAACTGTATATGGTGGGCGAGTGAAGAGATGCCCATACCATATGTGTCGCCTGTTGATAATAAAAAACATCGTTACTTTCCAGATTTTATTGCAAAAGTTCTTACAAAAGAAGGTAAAGAACAAACTTTAATGTTAGAAGTTAAACCAGAGAAACAAACAAAGAAACCCACCCAAAAAAGAAGAACAAGAACATTCCTCAACGAAACAATCGCATATGCTATCAATCAGGAGAAATGGCGTGCAGCTGACCTGTTTTGCAAAGAACACGGTTGGCAGTTTATGTTAATTACTGAAAAAGAGTTAGGTATCTAGTATAAATAGATAAATGCCATACTTAATTGATAGAATCAAAGAATCTTTAGCAAAAGAAGGTTTAACACCACGAACTCGTGAAGCTCGTGAATGGTTATTATCTAAAGTTGAAGAAATGCGAGTTAGTAATAAATCTTTAATGAGATATGCTGACAAAGATACTACAATTATTGGTAAAATGTATTTTTACTTCTATGACCCAAAAACTAAAGACAAATTGAGATATTATGATAACTTTCCTTTAGTTATACCCGTAGAAGAATATAAAGATGGATTTTTAGGTTTGAATTTACACTATATTCACCCTAAATTTAGAATGAATTTGTTAGATAAGTTAAGTGAGACGCTAACAAATGATAACTATGATGAAAGAACAAAATTTAGAATCACATATGATTATTTAAAAGCTGCATCAAACATTTTTGAAGCAACTCCATGTATTAAAAGATATTTGTATAATCAAGTGCGTTCAAGTTTTTTAGAAATTAAAGCTGATGAATGGGACATAGCTGCGTTGTTACCAGCAGAAAACTTTACTGGTGCAACAACAAGTCAAGTTCATAGCGAATCAAGGAAGAAATTTTAAATGTCATTCTCACCTAACATATTTTTATCTAATATTCGTGGCAAAAGCGGTCTAGCAAGACCATCACGATTTGAAGTTATATTACCTATTCCACCAGCTGTAAGTAATTCTGTTGGCAATTCAATCATTGAAAAAATACTTAATTTTCCAAATTCAGTATTCAATGATGTGTCAGATGCTATCAATTCAGCTATAGGTGGTTCTAGTGGCCAAGACGAGTTTTCTCGCTCAGGTAATTCATCTTTATCTCGTTATCTTTCACTTCAATGTGAAGCTGCTGAATTGCCAGGTAGAACATTACAAACAGCGGATGTTAAAATCTATGGTCCAACATTTAAGGTACCTTATCAGTCAATGTATGCTGATATGAATTTAACATTTCTATGCACAAACGATTTTTACGAAAGAAAATTATTTGACAAATGGATGGAAGCAATTATGCCGTCTGATACAAATAATTTAAGATTTCCAAAAGGAGAAACATCTCGTTATATGTGTAACATTAAAGTTATACAATATGATGAGTTTATTAAGAAAATATTTGCCGTTGAGTTACTAGATGCGTTTCCTGTTGGCATCGCACCTCAAACACTCAATTGGTCAGATGATAATTTTCATAGGTTATCTGTTCAATTTGCTTATCAAAAATACAGAGTGACTTATGATGGTAGTTATGATTTAGGTCAAGCAGCTTCAGCACTATTTGGTGCTGCTGGTGCAAGACTTTTACCATTTGGTAAGGCTGTGACAAACTTGCCATTTTAATATTTAAAGCGAGGTTATTATGTTACCAAAGTTAGATGTACCGACCTTTGAAGTGAGCTTGATATCAACGGGACAAACCATACGATATCGCCCATTCTTGGTCAAAGAACAGAAATTGTTTTTGATGGCTTCAGAATCAGAAGACCCAAAAGAAACAATTAATGTTATAAAACAAGTTTTAAGAAATTGTATTATTGATGATATTGATGTTGATTCTTTACCAACATTTGATTTAGAATGGTTGTTTATTCAACTACGAGCAAGGTCTGTTGAGGAAGTTGTTCATTTAAATTATAAATGTAATAACAATGTCAAAGACGAAGAAGGTAAAGATGCTAAATGTAATGGCGTTGTAGAGATTGATGTTAATTTACTTGAGATTGAACCGAGTAAAGATCCCAATCATACAAACAAAATACAGTTAAGTGATAAGTTAGGATTAGTATTAAAATATCCTACATTTGAAATGGTTGAAAAATTTGAATCAGCTGAAGGTGAAGATGTTATCACTAATGTTTTAGTTGATTGTATTGATTACATTTACGACAATGAACAAATGTATTATGCAAAAGATACAACCAAAGAAGAATTAACAGACTTTGTGGATAATCTTCAACAAAAAGATTTAGAGAAGATTAAAGTGTTTTTTGACACTGTTCCAAAAATTAAAAAAGATGTGACTTTTGAATGTCCTCGTTGCAAATATAAAGAAGACATCGCAATACAAGGAATTCAAAATTTTTTCGTCTAATTTTTCGTTATGATACACTAGGGAACTACTATCAGACAAACTTTGCATTAATGCAACATCACAAATATAGTTTGACTGAGCTTGAACAAATGATTCCTTGGGAAAGAACTATCTATGTTAATATGTTAATTAAGTATTTGGAAGAAGAAAAAGAAAGAATTCGATTACAACAATTACAGAGAAAAAATAGGTAATGGCTAACACATTTAATACCGCTGTTTCTGACTATAAAGAAAGTCTTGCTAAAGACCTAGGTTATAGTAACTACAAAGAATATCAACAAGCAAATAAAAAAGGATATTCTGGTGGCATAAAACAACGCCTTGAACAAGGTGCTGGTTTTGGAGAAGCGTTTGCTGGCGGTATAGGAGAAGGAGCAAAAGGCATTAAAACAGCAATGAATCCTAAAAACATTGCTAAAAAAGCTTATATGAATTTCTTCTCCGGTGATGATATCTTTTCTGCATATATGCGTGGCAGATTGGCTAAAAAACCAAAAGCTATGCCTAAGCCTAAAGAACAACCTAAAGAAGTTGCAAAGCCAGCTGAAACTCCAAAAATGGAGTTTATGGAATCTTATGATAAAAAGTTAGTGGGTCGTGATGAAAAAACAGGACGATTTACTAAACTCACAGAAGAAGAACAGTGGGCTCAACAACGAAAATATGGTCTAACAAAACTAACAGCGCTATCACCCACACCCGTTGGAGGAAAAACTGAAGGATTAGGTAATCTAGCCGGTGTTGCAAAAGATATTATAATTATTCGTAATGCAATATCTACTCTACTTGATTTTGAAAAAGAAGGTAAAGAACAAGGAAAGCGTGCTGAACAAACTAGATTTTTACAAGAACAGGATGCTAGAGAAGCCGCTCTCGAAGCTAAAAATGTAGCACCCATTCAAGTCACAGCTGAGGGTGGTGGTGAAACTAAAAAATCTGGTGGCGGTATTATGGGTTTTCTTAAAAACATAACTTCATTGGTTTTTAATGGTATAGGTAAAGCATTTGGTTTATTGTTTAGTCCAAAATTCTTATTCTCAATATTCAAAAAATTATTCGCTTTTGCTGCTGTTGTTGGTTCAATTTTTGTTGGATTTAAAGCTGGGTTTGAAGAATTCAGTAAATCGGGAAGTTTAGGAAAAGCATTAGCAGAAGGTCTTACTGCTGTATTAAACTTTTTAACTCTTGGACTTTTATCAAAAGAAACATTAGATGGTGTTAAATTTAGTATAGAATCAAAATATACAGAAATAAAAAATGCAATTGTTGGCAAGTTTTATGATATGAAAGACTGGATGATTAATAATATTGGAATACCTAGAGTTGATTTATTTACTGTTGGTGGTGAAACATATGGATTTGGTCCTTGGTATCCATTTAAAGATAATCCATCAAGTGCTGAGGCTGAAAAAAGTGAAAGGCCTGCACCAGATCCTATGCCTGAAGCGCCAGCTGCTCAGGCCGAATCGGCTGAACCAACTGTTTCAGGTGTTGAATCTGGAGCTATGCCGTCTGTTAAAGATGAAAAATCATCAACAACAGAAGCGCCAGCCACATCAAATAATGAAGCTGCAAGTGTAACACCACAAAAAGTTTCAGACAATAGTGCTGCTAAAACAAGTCCATTGAATATGGGTATGGCAAAAAGTGGTGATATGCAAAGCAATTTAAGCAACTTCATGGGTGATAATATGGGTAAATTGTCACCTGAAGGATTTGGCGGTGCAGCTAGTTTAGCTGAAAACTTTTTTGGTGAAAAAGTTGATAGAGACGCTATGAATAAAGGTATGCAATCAGACATGGGTAAGGCTGATGCTTTTATGAAAGGTGGTGGTTTAGAAGCAGCTTTTGGTCAAATGGGAGAAAGAAGTAAAGATGCTTCTGGTTCATTAGAAGGTGCTCAATCAACATTATCAAATAAAATTAATGCTGGTGGCGTTACACCTGAACCAGTTACACCATTTGGTGCAGCTACATCAGGCCAAACAATTTCAGCTGGTTCAACAGAAGTGGAAAGTGGCCAAAGAGCAGAAATGATGCAAGATTCTGGAAGTTTAATTAATGCACCACAAATAAAAAATCAATCAACAAATTCAAGTAAGTCTCCGCCACCAGCAGAAGTATTAAACTTTGACTTTGCTGATGCACTTATGAGCACATAATATGGCAGATACTTCACCAACCTTAGAAAGACAAAGAACAATAAGCTTAGATGTTTATTCAGTTATTACTGAAAGCTTTTCTGCTATAGCAAAAGACTTTGTTGAATATGTAAAACTTAGAACCGGTCGAAATGTTTCTACAGCTATTGAAATTCCAAAAGGTAGTGAAATATCTCCAACTCCAGAAGTTGAAGTTACTGTTGAAGAAAAAGAAAAGAAAAAAGAAAGTTTATTTTCTAAAATAATTAAAGGTGTGATTTTGGCTATGGGTGCTTTATATGCCCTACCAAAATTATACAAAGAATTTGAACCCCAATTAAAAGGTATAGGTGAAGCATTAGTTGAAACATTTAAAAAAATGTTTTCAGAAGAATTACCTAAATTTTTCAAAGAGAAGTGGAGTGATTTTTCAGGCTTTATAAAAGATATATTTTCAAGTGAAGAATCAACAGTAGGAAAAACAATAGAAAACGCAGGCTTCTTTGATAAAGTTAAAGACTTCTTTTTAAGAATTGGTGATATGATTGCTATTGGTCTAAACAATATTTTATCTTTTATTACAGGACAACAACTTCCTGCACCAAAACCAAACGCCACTTTAAACATTGATAAAGAATTACAACAAAATCAAGCAGCTGCAGCTGCAACAGCCGGTGCGGTTGTTCAATACAAAGTCGGCAAAGCGGTCATTAATAAATTAAAAAACAAAGCGAAAGTTGGATTAAAAAATAGACAAGCGAGAAAATTTGCTGAACTTGATAAAAAAGAAGCCTTAACAAAACAAAAACAAATGAAAGCTTTAAAAGGTTCAAATTCAAAATGGACTCGCTTTTTAAATTTTGCAAAAAGAAAATCACCAAAACTTATGGCAAAAGTTGGAGTAAGACTAGCAACAGCTGCTGGTTTAGCAGCCATACCTGTTGTTGGTTGGATAGCTGCTATTGTTAATATAGGTTTATCAGTTTGGTCTGCATATGAAATATATCAACTGTGGAAAGAATTTAATCAACCTGGTGGAGAGGGAGAAAAACAAGATGCGGTAGAAGAAGGAGCAACTCCAACTGTAACGCCAGAAACAACTATTACTGAACCACCATCAGCAGAAACTACTCCAGAAGCTGTTCCAAGTATGTCCTTTGATGATACCAAATCAATGATAATACAACACGAGGGTTGGGAAAATACTCCTTACAAAGACACGGAAGGACTTTGGACTGTTGGTGTTGGTCACTTGATAGGTAATACATTACCGTCTTCTATGGATAGAAGATTTAGTGATGAAGAAGTTGCAAGTATGTTTGAAAAAGATTTTGAACATCACAAAAAAATAGCAGAACAAACACCTGGTTATGCTCAAGCAAACGAAGCAGGTAAAGGTGCAATGATTGACCTTGCATTTAATATGGGCAAATGGTGGCCTAAATGGCCAAACACAAAAGCTGCATTAGAACAAGGAAACTTTACACTAGCATCTGAAAATCTAAAAGATAGTAAATGGTTTTCTCAGGTTGGTGTCAGAGGACCTAAAATTGTTGGTTTAATTGCACAGGCTGGTGATGAACAAGGTTCTTCAATTTCTATGGCTTCAAATGATATCGCTGTGGGTAAAAGAAGTATGATGAAAGCGGAAAATCCAACAATTATTAATGCACCAACAACAACAAATACAAACATTGTAAGTAAAGATGTTACTATTCAAAGAGAAAAACGAGATAGCGGACAATTAGTCGCAAGAACGGCATAAAAAAATACCCGCCTGAGCGGGTATTCTTCTAAGATTTAAATCTTATCCTTCAGCGAGATTTTTGAAATAATCTAAATCATCATCTTCAGCAATAGCGGCATCAACTTGATTTAAACCACTTGATACATCTTCTGAGATATCAGGTGTATTATCAATTACAGCATCCTCTGCTGTTGTTTTTGGTGTAGCATCACCACCATCAAAACCTAATACTTTATCAAGTCTAGCTTTAAGTTGGTCATATGACTTGAAGTTTTTAGCATCTAAGAATTCTTTTAAAGAGTATTCTTGTTGCCATAAGTTTTCAAGTTTTTGGTCATCACCACCAAGAAGCGCTTCTTTGTCAGCAAACTCAGATTTATCATAGTTACGGTAACCTTCTACATTTCTAATCTTAAGTTTGAAGTTAGCACCTTCCCATAAGTCAAATGGATTTACAGGTGTCTCATCAGCAAACTCAGGATTCATTGCTTCAGAAATCTTATCAAAGATTTTCTTACCAAATTTAAATAAACGAATTTGTCCTTCATTTTCTGGATGTGCTGGGTCAGAAACAACATAGATATTTGCAATATAGTGTAAGCGTCTTTTTTGCTTACGAGCAATATCTTTGTTTGCTTCAATACCAGAATTCCACAGTGTTGAGTTGTATTCTGAAACAGGATCTTTTTGACCCAATGTAGTCAGAGAGTTTTCAATATACCAACCACCAGGTCCTTGAAAACCGTGGTCAAAGTAACGAACCCATGGAAGGGCATCATCACCATCAACAGCAGGAGCTGGTAAAAAACGAATAACGGCCATACCGTTACCTGCTTTATCAACTTCTGGTTTCCAGAAACGGGTATCTTCTGAACTGTTACTGTTTTCGGATTGATTTGTGGTTGATTCAATCGCTTTAGTTAGTTTTTCTAAACTTGAACGATTGCGTTTGAGATTTGCAAAGCTTGTCATCGTATTTTCCTTGTATAAATTGTATGTTTATCTTATCCACAGTATTCATAATATATAAGTTATTTATGCTTCTCTCCAATAATCTTTTTGAGTAGCATTTTGTATTTTACTACATCTCTCGGAAGAAATGTGGCAAACTTTTGAACTTTCAATCTAAACTCAGGCCAACGAATTGTGTCCTGAATCTTTTCATTCCACATTGGCACAAAGTTTAAAATGGCGTTCAAAATACAAAGGGTTTCTATCTCAATATCACGCTGTAATGCCATAGTCAAAAGTTTTGGATAGTCACCATTTGTTTTAATTAAGTCATTTGGGTTTTGTGTTTCGCCAAATAACTTTTTACAATCATTCTCAAATGTATATGATAGTGATTGTAGAATCTTTTTATGTTTTAAATATCTTTTATGACCCTCATCTGTAAGTAAATCACCAACCCATAATCCATCTTTTTCTAGGAAGTTATAGGTAAGAAATTGTATCATGTCATCTCTGTCTGTATATTTTCTGGAGAGTTTATAGAAGTGATATTTGTCTTTACGATTTTCAAATTGTTCTGGTGTAGTTTTTACTTTACCATTGTATTTGAAGAAATCAAACTTTTCTCTGGTAAAGTGGAATTTAAGAGCATTATATAAAATGTAAGTTTCGTAACCTGTCATAAAATAAAAAGGGAGTTTTTTAGAGGTCTCCCAAACTCTATAATAAATTTACCACCAGCCAGTTACTTTGCCGACTAGCTCTACCACGACAACAGCCACAGCAGCGTTAAGCACTAAGTGCCAATCTAAACTAGGCATAATAGTTCTCCTATTATAGTTTTGGGTCGTTATTTTTGTGAGATAACAACGGAACTCATATTGGTAAGCGGTTCCCCTTCTCCTTCAACATATTGTTATCCATCGCATCGCTCTCTAAACGAGCTTTGAGATTGGCGTTACAAAGTGTTGCCGCTACCTCCAATTCTAATCCTGTTTCTTTACAATGGGCTACAATAGCTTCAATGTAATTATAATCTGTTCGTGCTACGAGTTCATGTATTTGTTTGGCGAATTCCGCCATTTCAGATTTTGTTGGCATTACTTTCCTTCGTAGAAGATGTGTTTTCCAATTTTTGCTACTTTAGTCATATCTTTTCGCCAGATAGGTCTGACATAAATTGCATGGTAGAACATAGCACCGTTTGACGGGTCATGCATTTGATGATAATTTAAATAAACATTAGTAGCTATTTTTAATATCTCATTATACTTCATTTGATATTGCTTTGTCAAGCTTTGAAATGAATCTTTACCTTGGCAATACCAAGAAAATTGACAAACACCTCTGTGTTTGATTTGAGTTACGACATCACATATATTATTAGGAAAGTCCTCTGAATACATACGATTTAATGTAACGAATGCCACCGCAACCTTACCATCATGGGGTTCTAAAGAGGCTTCGTGAAAAATATTTTCTGCTAAACACATCACCTGTTTTTGTTGGTGTGGTGTTAGTTCATTGAATGTTAATAATTTAGGTGATACATATTTCACTTCAAGGTGGTTGTTGTTGGGTTTTAAGCTTTCACCTATTATTACTGAAATAAAACCTAGTAATATTAATAACAAAAATGTCGCTGTAAAATAACGCATACCATCTCCTATTTGGAAAATGTTTTATTATTTATGTGCCAGAGGTCGTAGAAACCAGTTGGCCACATGATTCACACAAGACCGGATTAGGATTTTGTTGCTTAAACCCACAATTTTGACATAAAATACCAAACATTTTGTCGTTTGGCCATCCATCTACATGATTTTTCATGGCTTGGTCGGCATCAAATTCTTCTTCTTTTTTACCAAAAATACGGTCCCATCCATCTTCATAAGCTTTAGTTGATGTTTTGGTTTGTATAGAATCACCTGTAATATCGTTTTTTGAAGCCATTTAAATCTGCCATAATCCGTTCTGGTCAAGAATTGTAACAAGTCCTAATATAACAATTATAGCAGCCAAAAACTTAAGTATAACTGAAATAAAATTACTGCCCACATACACAGCAACAGCCAAAGCAATTACTAACCAAACATCATTAATATCAGCTTGTGTTAGTTCTTTTGGTAGTTGTTCAATATATTCCTGAACCTTTGTTTCTTCTCTTAAAATTGGCATAATTTATTTCCTCATAGTGTAGAATAATACTCATCAATAAAGTAATTAAGACCTCTTAAATAGTCTTGTTTTTCTTTCACAAAGATTTGAGGATTACCATTTGCAACAGCAATAGCAACAACTATTTGGTCAATTGGTTTTCCTGTTCTCTCTTCAAACATCTCAGCATAAGCTGAACACTGCATAAAATAGTTTTCAATCCAGTCTTCATTCTTTTCTTTTGATGCTGTCTTAAAATCAATCACTGATAATTTATCGTCCCATTCAGCAATACAATCTACACGACCAGCTATTCTCAATTTATCAGAATAGAGTGCTTGTTCTAAAGCATAAACTCTGCCAATGTGTGTGTCTAAAAAAGGTTTTATCTTATAAAATAATTCTTTTGCATCAGGCATCATTGTTGATATTTTCATAGGTGACAATTCATTCTTTAGATAAGTTTCACATAATGAATGAACTCTTGTGCCTCGGCTGGATGCTTGAGCGGATACTTTGTTTGCTTCTTCTTCACCAACTCGTTCTCTCCATTCCATAATAGCTTTCTTATTATATTCTGTGAGAACGGTTGTTACTGAAGCATATGATTCACCTTCGGGTGTAATATATCTCCGACCTTCTGGTGTTGTTTCTGCTTTTAAATCAAAATCTAATTCGGGTAATGTTATAAATGAAAACGCCACTATCTATTCTTCCAATGTTTATTTACAATTTGTTCTGTCTTTGAACGCTTCAATGTTTTATTTTTTGCAAACCTATCTGCAAGAGGACTACCTGGATTCTTTTCTGCAATTTTGGCCATAACTTCTTTAAAGGTGTCATCTGTTTTTGCGTCCATGTTGTCTCCAACACCGCCCACAATAGCAAATCCTGTTGGTACTTGTTGAATGTGTGGATTCTTTTGAAGTAGTTCTTCTTTGGTTGCAATTGAGATGAAGTCTTCAAATACTTCACCCGTTTCTGTATTTCTAAACTGATAAACCGGCATAATCTATTTCATACCAAGATGGTACGCTCCTTTTGGTCCATTTTGCAATATGTCTTTTTCTTTCGTTGTAATATTTATGGTACGATTCCAAGACATTACCAGGAACTTTACACTCATCAGGCATAGCCGGTGTAGGAGGATAGAAATCACCATCAGGTATATTATTTGGTGGTGATTCTAATAACTCCAATAAACGGCTACAAGCGTGCTGTTTTCCATACCGAAAAGTATATTCTTGCAGTAGGTTCTTCCACAGTGAAAACAGCCACTTGTAGTTCTTTTGATTTGCTCTCGTCCAAACACCACTTGGATGATTGACATGAGAGGCTTTCATCAACTGTTGTTCTCGCTCATCATCTAACCGCCATCGTTTAATATTACGATTGTTTGCTGTTTTGCCGTAATACTCTGTGCCATCTAATACACGATGAGCGGTAGATAATAATTGAGCATACTCGATACACATTTTGGTAGAATGTTTATCAAGGTGCATTTCTGCACATTTTTTTGTATCGTTATGTAAATAAAAGATATTCATTATTGAACTTGAACAGGTGGTTCTGGTGTATAAGGAATAACTTCAACATCAGGACTTCCTGTTATTGCATGAATTTCATTTATTTCATTTTGTTTAATGTTTTGCACCGAATCTTCCAGTTCTTTAAATCGTTTAGAACCTTGGAACTTAGCTTTAAGTTTTTCGTTTTGCCAAACTTCTTGTAATAAAACACGATTAGCTTGGTCAGGAACATATCTAAGTTTTACATATGCACGATAACCATCTTTTGCATAAATCATAGACATATGTGTTCGTTGAACACCAATCATATTAACCTGAGCAACAACCAATTTTGTTGTTCTGTCGATTTCACGGATAACAGCCGCATCTAAATCACCAATCTCTGTAGCATAATCTTTCATCATTGAACTAACATGAGATGAGAAATTAGAAGCTAGGTCTCGTTTAGCAGATAGTGTAGCTTTATCAAGAGCAAATTGCATATCTTTTGAATATTCAGTAGCAACTGCATATAGATTACCATCGTCTTGTTCTAATTCAGCATTATACCACTCTGGATAAGATACTTCAACACCAGATTCCGCTACTTCGGGGTCAGATTTGGTATCTAACTCAAAACCGGTCGTATATTTGACCGAGCCACAACCTGTTGCAAATAAAGAAGCAACAAGAATGGCAATCAGACTTTTGTTTTTCATAGTATATTTCCTTTTTTCATAATATAAACAAACTCATTAATTACTCTACGCTTCTGTACCGGTATAGTTGCAAGGAGATTTTCCATCTCAATCTTACTATACATTGGTTTGATATCATATTGTCTATCATCATTCTCAATAAACAATACAGTTAATAGCTCTTTACTTTGTAATTGATTCTGTGGTAAATAAGCTTTCAAACTATCTTCTTGTGAAGATGGTAACAGAAATTTGCCTGGAGATGTGGTAATCATTTGGCCATCCAAGAAATGGTATATACCATTATCATAAACAAACGCCAAAACTAATCCTTGTTTGTTTGATGTGCCACTAATGACAACTTCATCACCTTCATAAAAATTAAACTCGGTTTGTTGTAATCTGAATTGAATTGGATTATCAATCTTTTCAACATCTGCACGAATAACTGATGTGCATTTTTTATAACCAACCGATTTACCTATTTGTGATGTTTCTTCAACCACACTCTTAATATAGCCTTGTTGGTCAGCAATCATGTCTCGTTGAATATCGCACTTTTCATTACTGCAATTTTCAATAATAGTTGCACCGATGTTTTCACCAGCAACATCTAATATTGCATTTTGTTTTGCAATAATTCTTGCCATATCACAAGCCACTTCATCTGATGTATCAGGACCATATTTGTATTCACCAACAGCCGTAACCACTTCTGCGTTAGCAAACATTGATGTGATTAATAAAGGTAGTAATAATTTTTTCATTAGGCAACCTGTAATTTTTCTTCAACAATCGGTTCAGCATCTAATTGTGCTAGTTTAGAAATTGAAGGTTTTTTAGTGATATTGCCTGGTGTATAATTGGTGTTCATTATACCAACTCTACGCATATATTCTTTAACTTCATCAACATTGACCAATTGATATGATGTTACTTTTCGGCCGTCTTTGATGATACGAACAATACCATTTGCAACAGTTTTAATATGCCAAATGTATGTTGAAATACGATACATATAAATCTCGTTGCCGAGTAATGTATTTACTTCATCTTTTGTTACTGGATTTCCAGAAATCATAACTGTCAACAATTTCTGAAACGGTTTAAGTTTCACTTTTTTCATAATATATTTCCTCAAAGTTATATTGTGAATGGCAAGGATAACACAAAATTACCGAAAAGTCAAGCATTATTACCTTATATTTGCCTATTTTTTTCCACCTGGTGGTGTATATTCGGGCAGTATGCAATGAGCGGCCTTGGCATTAGGATATGTGTTTTTCACCATCACCATACCTTGTTCACAGTTCTCAAACTTACCCACAACAATAGGATTGCCATCATAAGCTGTATTCAGCCATACATATACTATAAATTCAATCAATATTATCTCCTCATTTTAGCCTGGTCTTCCATATCTTCTTTTTTGAAGATAGGAACAGCATTAGATTTGTGTAATGTGCCTATACCAATCATATTATCACCAGTATAGACATTTCTTTGTGATTTGGTTGTTGAGCCACCATTTGTTGATAAACTAGGATAGTTTGGAGTTTCTCTATGTAAAACACCACTTACAACTGGATTGAAATGTGTCTGCATAGGAACTATTTTGACTTTTGATGGTCGTTTAGATACATCTACACGCTTTTTGGACTTACGCATAGGTTTATATGTATTTTTAACATAAATTATCATAATATAAATCCTAACACAAAATGTCTTTTATGTCAAGCTTTTATTGCCAATTTTTTAAGTTCGGGTAAGTAAAGATATTTTAGTTTGGAGCGCCTGAGCGTGTCTATTGCATCTTCTAAAGTATGAACTATTGTTTCTCCTGCTAAATTAAACGATGTGTTAAACAAAACTGGAACACCAGTTTTTTCATTAAAAGCTTTTAATAAATCATATAAAGCTTTATTCTGCTCACTTTTAACCGTCTGAACTCTACAAGTATTGTCTTCATGTATAACTGATGGTATTTTTTTCTTAATATCTTTTTTAGCTTGCACAGCATACATCATAAATGGTGATTCATCTAAACCGGCCATGTCAAACCAATCATTAGCGAATTCATGCATAATTGAACAAGCAAAAGGCCTATACTCTTCTCGTTTTTTAACTTTATTAACTATGTCTTTTCCGTTTTTTACTCTAGGGTCAAATAAAATACTTCTGTTTCCTAAACCTCTTGGGCCAGCTTCAGCTTTTCCTTGAAATATACAAACCATATTTTTTTTACATAATAAATCAACAATATCTTTTTCTTTCACATCAATAAAATTGAAACCTTCAAAATTGGTATGATAGATAGGATTATTTCCAACAATGTAAATATCTTTTAACTTACCTGTATTTGTTCCACCTAAAAAATTAACAATTCCAATTGAATTGCCTTCATCACCACACATGGGTTCAACATAAAAATTAAGTTCATTGAAAGTTTGTTTAAGTTTGTAATTTGAAACAACATTTAAAGCTACACCACCTGTTAATACAATATTATTTGTCATTTTATGTTCTAAAGCTTTAAGTAAAAGATTTTTTCTATATTCTTCTAAATTAGATTGGATTGTAAAAGCAAAGTTAGCAAAATTATCAATTTTAAGTTTTTGTAATTCTTCATATCTAAAATTTTTATCGTATCGTTTATCATATTTGCCATACGCAGCCAAACCCATAAACTTACCTTCTTCATTAGAATTTAATCCTATTTTTGTTGTAGCTTGAGCGTATAAATTACCACCACTCAAATGTTCAGTAAACTTTGTTTCATATTCAAAAGGTATATTTAATAATTTGAATCTTGATAAGTTTTCTGTATATAAGTGTTTAAATAGTGTTCTTTTTATATGTTTTGAAAAATAAAATATTGAAGATAATTCATAATTTATTCCGTTTCTCGTATCATTGTCCATGACACCATAACTACTTCCTCTTCCATCGCTGACAATAATTATTGCATCATTAAAACCAGATGATTCAAATGCTTTAAAAGCGTGTGTTGTATGATGGCTGTATTGATATTCTTCCCAATTAATTGCTATTTTTTGGTCTATTTTTAAAATTTGTCTAACCGCAGTCGTCACCAAAATAGCTTCATCATAATTATGATTGTAACCAGTTAAATAAACTTTATCAATATTGTAATTTAATTTTTTTAATTCTATTAAAGAATTTATAGGAACTCCACCGGTATGTTTAGTTTTTGATAATCTATCTTCTTCCATATAGAATAGAAGTTTATTATCATCAAACAAACTGATAGAGCAGTTATGATGTTTTTGAATGCCTAATTTAATCAATTGTTACTTTAAAAGCATCTGGTGCATACTCGTTCCAGATTGTGTATTTTGGGTCAATTTCTTGTGCCATTTTTTCAAGTTGTTGAAATTGATTAACACCAGATTGCCATACTCTATGGTCATCTGAATATTCAAAATACCAGTCTGCACTTTTAAGTAATTCGGTATATTCTGTATATAACTCTTTTACTTTACCCATAAAAAAATCTCCATTTCACTTTACACCTGGATGGTATCAGAAAAATGGAGATTTGTCAAGCTTTTTTTGGTTAAAATTCGAACTTAAGTCCTAAACCAAATTCTTCTGTTTTTGAATCGCCTCGTTTAAGGGCATAACCCATATCGATAGAAGTATCGTCTGTAAGTTTATATCCAACACTTGTTTTATATGTTGTATCATTAGCATTATGGTCTGTTTGAAAAGCGTCACGGAAACGAACACCCGTTTTAACTGACCAATCATCATTGAGTTTATATTTTAAACCTGGTTCAATTGTCCAATAACCATAGTCTTCATCTCGTGTGTATTTGTTACCAATACCGGCACGAGTATAGGCGGATAGACTATCGGTTAATTTATACTTACCAATCACGGCACCTTCAAGTTTGGTATCATTACTACCGGTGTCTTTATCTTTTGTTCTTGTATAAATTTCAGCATCTAACCATTTATATAAATGCTTACCAAATGTCATACCCCATTTATCAGCATCACTGCCATTTTTATTATCTTCATGTGTTAATTTAAGGCCAACATAGTAACCTTTTTTAGTTTGCTCTTCTGCCATAACAGTTAGAGATGTTGCAAGTAATACTGCTAATAGAATTTTCTTCATGAAAATTTTTCCTTTATAAAAATCCAGATTAAATATATCCAACTTAATATAGCACCAATTACTAATGAGCCTACTGCGAAGGCCACTATAATTTGAATTATGCTTAAGTTTTCCACAAAAGGTATTTAAAGGAAATATTTCATAGCCTGGCACCTAAATGAAGTTTTGTCATAAAAGTGTCATATTAGATTTTGCCAACTAAATCTAAATGTGGTGTCAATGTGGTATCACCTTCTTTCCATTTAGCAGGACAAGCTTCGTTTGGATTTGCTTCAACATATTGAGCGGCTTTTACTTTTCTGAGCAGTTCTTCTGCACTTCGACCAATACGACCGGCTGTCATTTCAACTATTTGAATTTGACCTTTGGGGTCAATCACAAATGTTGCTCGTTCAGCAAGACCTTTGGACTCAATATAAACACCAAGTTGTTTTGCTAAATGTCCAGTAGGATCACCTAACATTGGATATTGAATTTTACCCACAGTTGGTGATGCTTCGTGCCACGCCATGTGAGTAAAGTTTGTATCGGTTGAGATAGAATAAATCTCACAACCAATCTTTTGGAATTCTTCATAGTTGTCCGCTAAATCACCTAGTTCGGTTGGACAAACAAAAGTAAAATCAGCAGGATAGAAAAATAATACAGACCATTGGCCTTGTAGATTTTCTTCTGTAATTGTTTTCATTTCACCGTTATGGAAGGCATCACATTTGAACGGCTGTATATTATAGTAAATATAAGTCATAATTTCTCCATTATAAAATTAAGCATTCACAGAATACACTTTATAGTGCCCCTGTCTTTTCAAAACGGTAAAACTATTTTGAATTTTTTTATGCGGTTCTTCAAAAGTCATAATTTCTATATTATGGTTTCCCATATGATTCATTTTCAACTCACTTACAAATAATTTACCCATAAGATTTCCAACGGTACTATGAATAATTATTATTCCATTTGGTGGAAGCTTTTGTAAGAAATGTTCAGTGATTCTCATATATTCTTCAGCACCACCAGCATCAAGCCAAACAAAATCATAAAGCTCATTATCTGTTTTAATAAAATCAAATATATCTTGATTTACAAATGTGATGTTATCATCTAAAGAATTATTTTTTAAAATATCGGCCGTTTCGTGTATAGCAGATCCATCACTAAAATTATCAACGACTGTAAATTTTGGATTATAAAATTTTGTATGACTTAAATAATCATCTGTTGAATAATCATTATCTCTTAAATATTCAATAAATTTAGGATTTTCATTTTTAATATCATTGATTGCTTGTGAAATAAAAAGAGTTGAATAACCCGTTCCAAATTCTATAATATTTTTTGGCCTACAGGTCTGAATTAGTGAATATAGAAATAAAGAAACATTTTCCGTAAGATATTGGTTTCTAATTTGATTTTTAAAATCTTGATTTATTAAATCCATTATAAATTTTTAATATCACTCCACTGACGAAGTTTCATGCGTTTTGCTTGAGCACAACTTTCTAAATGCTCTTTTTTGATAAGGCCGTGTTCTATTAAGATTTCTATCATACAATAGATATCTCCTAGTTCAGATTCCAGTCTATCATATCCATTATCAAATCTAATTATTTTTGATGCTTCAATTGAAGCCTCAGCACATTCCTCCATTAAAATGGTCAGAATTTCATGTTTTTCATTTTTCATAATTTAAAATAATGTAAGTTGTTGTTCTTTGCTATTTTCTTTTTCCACCTCATTAATCAACGCTTCATACTTTTTAATTTCAGTTTCTCTTTCTTCTATTTCAAAAGTAAGTTGGATTATTCTGCTTTGAAAAAACCTTATAGCTGATTCCATTTTTTACCCCTAACTTATTAAGCGGTCTGCAATACCCAAATCAATAATTTCATCTGGTGAAAGCCAAACATCAGATGGTGGTAACAATCTTTTTTTAATTGTTCGTTCATCCAAATATGTAGCCTGTTTTAATACTTCAACCATTCTTTGATTTAAAGATTCAGTCTCTTTATATTGTGCTGTCAAGTCGTGGTGTTTTCCATAAATTTCACCAGTATATTGATGGCACATTATACTTGTATTCTTTCCTATGTATCTTTCACCTTTCATTCCAGATGTAAAGATTAGAAAAGCTGCACTCATTATATTACCAATTCCAAAAGTTCTTATCTTACGGTGTGAGTTGTGCATGATATCAATCAATGCAAACGCATCAGTCAAACTTCCTCCTGTTGAATTGATAAACAATGTCAAAGGCACTTCGGTTGCTAATGTATTCTCATAAGCAATCCAACGGATAATCTCTGTTGTATTTTCTTCGTTAATTTCGCCTGTTAAAAAATTAATGTGATTATTTAACAGTGCTGTGTTTATTCGTTCAGATGATAAAAGAAAATCATCTAAATCTTTATCTACAGCATTAGGTGGTTTATACTTTTGAGGTCGTTTCTTCATCTGTATCTCTATTATGCCATTTATATGCAGTATTTAGGATAGAAACGATATCAAATCTCCTAGTATAGTTTAAAACCTCCTTCGCTTTTGTTATGTCAGCTATAAGACTAACGGCATCGCCTTGTCTTCTAGGACCAATTTTATATTTTACTTTTTTACCCGAACAGATTTCTAGTTCATCTATAATTTGCATGATACCATAACCTGTGCCACATCCAAGATTAAATATATCAGATTGTCCGCTTGAATTTAAATGTCTAGCGCCATCATAGATAGCCTCAGCAACATCTGTAACATGAACATAATCTCTTACATTAGTTCCGTCTTCTGTTGGATAATCTGTACCATTTATAATGAATTTGCCATTTTCTTGGTTCATTATTAATCTTGGTATTAAATGTGTTTCTGGTTCATGTGCTTCACCAAATTCACCATCAGGATCAGCGCCTGTTAAATTGAAAAAACGAAATATTGTATATTTTAATCCAGACCTCTGAATGATTTCTTCAGCCATTTGCTTAGAATGTCCATAAGGTGAATTAAATTCTAAAGGGTCCGTTTCTTTGATAGGTTCTTCTTTTGTTTTATAAACAGCAGCGGTTGATGAGAATACAATTTTATCTACACCATGGTCAATCATTGCTTTAACAACATTAGCGGTTCCGCCTGTGTTTGTTTGATAGAATGTGTGTGGTTCTTTAACAGATATTCCTGCTTCTATTCTAGCCGCTAAATGAACAACCATGTCAAATTTCCATGTTCCAAATAATCTATCTAAAGCAGCTGGGTCTGTTACATCGCCTGGTGTAAAAACATCAAGGTATGGATTTGTTGTATGTTTGTTATCAAAACCATGAACTGTCCAATCTTTCTTTTTGAAAGCTTTTGCTACATGATTTCCAAGATAACCGGTTACACCTGTAATTAAAACGGATTTAGTCAAAGTTTTTCTCCTGTCCAAGGATATTTGTTATTATATTTTTCCTTTGAGGCTTGATTGCCTTTATCAAAAAATTCTTTTGTTACAGAGCCTTCATTTCCATCTAAACGATAGTTTACTGTATATTTTGTTGTGCAGGTCCATTTTTCAAAGTTATGTTTTATGTTTGCAAAGAATTGTCTATCTGCACCCCATTGTCCATACCAAGCGTGACCAATTCTAACAGCAATATCACGGCGAACGGCAAAACATGATGTGTCAATATGATGAACTTCTGGATTAAAATAAACTGGCCAATGACCCAAAGATTCACAGTTGTCTTCACAAATAAATTCTCCATTTTTATCAACAATATTTCTTAACGAATAGCACCAATCATTACCTTGTTCTAAAGTTTTTACAACTTCCTCAATATGGTTTGGTTCAAGCCAGTTGTCTTCATCCAAGTAACAAATAACATCAGCATTAACTAAAAAAGAACAAGCTGCATAAACACGATGACCATACCAACCTTTACCAACATTTTCATCTAGTGTAATAAACTTTACATCAGGCAAAAGGTTCAGGTATGACGGAACTTTAACATTCATTCCATCTTTTACAACATAATGAATATGATTTTCGTAGGTTTGTTTTCTTACAGATTCAACACATTGTTCCAAATGTTCAGAACCAATGGTCGGTGTAACAACCGCTACTTTCATAAACTATAAGCTTCTTTTACTAAAGCTTCATTTAAGTGTCTTACACCTATATCTTTGTTGATTAATCCAACCAGTAGTTTAGCTTCATCTTTATGCAATGATTCCAAAATAACAACCAATATTTCTGATTTCTTTTTTGGTGTTAGCATAACTGCTCTAGGTTCATTTTTAATAAAACGATAAAGTTTCTTTACTTCTGAATGAAGATAGGTAAAGTTAAGTCCAGCTGGTTCAATCGCTGGTCTATACTTAGGAATCTCTACATCAAATTCAATATTATCATCATACAATAAACGAAAAAATTCTCTTAATGATAAAGAATCGTTTTTTTGTAAAATTTCAATACGGCTTTTTTTATCAACAGCTATTTCAATCTGTTCAAATATTTCGGAAAATAGTAACATAATTAGAACTCGTCAATGACCTCCAGTAAGTTTTTCAAGCGATTAGCTATCATGTAGTTCATAAACTGTTGTCTATTACTAGGTTTAGCGTTATCGTATTCATCGAGGATTTGTTCTTTTAATCCTTCGGGTATTTTAGTTAAATCAATTAACATCTCATTTCTTGTAAAGTTTCTATACATTTCATCGGTACAGAAGTCTTTTGGATCCTGATTTAACCATTTAATAATTTTAGCTTCTGTGATTGGTCGTTGGCGAATACCTTCAACAAAAACATCATCATTGGATAAAATATTTGGGATACCATCTGATTTATCACCACGAATAATCAATTGTTTGAGTTGAACCGTTGGTAATGGTTCAATCAAAGCTTTTTTCATAATAGGTGAGTATTGCTCTACATTTTTAAACTTCTGTAATTGAGCAAAATCTTTATCAGATGAAAGTATCATAACTCTTTGTGTTGCTGAATATTTCATAGCTAATACAGCAATAACATCATCAGCTTCACATGTTTCAACTTCTACAACTTTATATGGTGAATTATTTTTGATTTCGTCTTTAATTAAATGCAAACAATCAAAAATAGAATTCCAATCATGGCCTGAAGCTTCTCGTGCTTTCTTACGGCCCGCTTTGTAGTTAGGAAACAAATCTCTACGCCAAAAGTTTTTATTATCACAAGCGATAACAACTTCTGGACCATGAGACGCTTTGTATTTTTTTACATATGTTCGGATTGTATTAAGAATCATATGGCGAACCATAGATTCATCGACAGGTCCTTTTGAAGAACCAATATGTTCCATCAGATTGGAGATTGCAACCTGATTGTAGTCAAAAATTATCATAGTATTATTATATCAAATTTAAAATTATATTGAGGCAAATATTTATGTGCGTGATTGAATGTCAAGTTCTTGTGTCCATTCCAATCCAATATCATCATAAAATACACCAATGCTTCTTTTTGGATTGCCTTCTTTATCATAGGCCATAGCAATACATCTTCTACCCATTTTCATTTCCATGTTTTCGCCATAGAAATCATCAATCCAATCGCCACTCTCCAAATACATTTTCATGTTACGAATATATCCTTCAAGTGATGCTGTTTCAGCAGCCGCACCTTTAACATTCTGACGAACTGCAACCTTTAAAGCACCAAGTTTATCTTGTGTGACTTTAATCCATTCTTTAACATTTTTCATTGATAAAGGATGGTCTTCTGGTAAGTTCTGAACTTTATCAGCTATGTTTTTATATTCAGGTGGATTTTCTTTAAGTCGTTTTTCACGAGCAGCCGCTAATCTTTCAACGGCAGCCTCTCGTTGTTCGGGTGACATTGGTTTTCTGCGTTTTTTAGTAGCCATAATTTAAATGTTTCATAATTGTAATATACCTATTATTTAGGCATATTAACATAAATAGGACATAAAGTCAAGCATAATGAGGCAAACATGGACTTTTTAAGTTTAGTAACCGATGTAGGATTTCCAATTGCAGCTGCAATGGCTGCCGGTTATTTTGTTTTTTTAACATTGAAATTTATTCTATCAGATGTGACTGATTCTGTCAAGCGTCTGAGTGGCATTATTATAGCATTAGACAATCGTGTAAAAACTATGAATCACGATGTTATTCGCATAGACACTCTTATGTCGTCCGCTCTAGGTGTTAAACCAGATATCAATCGCATTGCTCGAGCTGACGGAAAGAATGACGCTCGGAAGGATTAATCCCATGAAAATACAAATGTTTTTAGTGGCGCTATTGTTAGCGCTAGATTCTGCAGCCGATCCAGTAACCCTTGAGGTTTACGCCGCCAATGATGCTGGAGGTTATATTGTTCTCACCCACGAATCTTGCCAATTATCAAAATATAGTAAAGAATATCCATACAGAGGTTATGCAACCACAAATGAAGCAAATATTGTTTATGAGGGTTGTTATGATGTTCCTAGTGTTGCTGATGCCCCTAAAATACCAGGTTACAAAGTTTTTCCTATGGTAAACTTTATTGATGGTGATGGTTTAAGAGTAGAATGGCCATTGGATATTTTTAAACCTGAAAAAGAAAATAATCAGGATTATACATTATGAAAAAGATAACTTTACTAATATTATTATTTTGGACTCTTACAGTTAATGCTTTAGAACCATTGCTAGTAATGTACATATATGATGGTTTAAGAGTGGTACTATCACAAGAAACAGAATGTGAAGATAAACCAAAAGGATATATGAAAGCATCAGCACAAAGAATAGACGGACTATATATTCCTGGCTGTTGGTATTTTATGAAAGAATATCCTAATATGATACATATTGATTGGCATAATGGAGATTTTTCAGAATTACCATATGATAAATTTGAACAAGTAGAATTACAATGAAAAAACAAATAAAAAGATTACCCAAAACACCTTTATGGTATGATAAAGATATGTTTATATCATTCGCTCTTGGATTGATTATAGGATTTTTATTGAATTGGATAATATAGCAGAATTAATACAAAACTATGGTTTTCCAATCATAGCAGTCTTCGGCCTTGGTTACTTCATTTACTTTATTTGGAAATGGGTAACTGAGGAAGTTGCACCAGTTATCGGTGATGCACAAAAGATATTAATTGATTTAATTGATAGAGTTCGTATGTTAGATAATGACCTTATTCGCCTTAATCAAAAACTCAATACAATCCTACAATTACGAGAAGAAGAAGAAAGAAAAAAAGGAAAAGATTCTACTTCGAAGTAGCGTGATATACTCCATCCCATTTAGCAGGAACACCTTGTTTTAATCTTTCTGCCATTAAATCATAATATTTAATTAGTTGAGAATTTTGTATTCTTAATTTACCTGTCATTAGTAAAGCCGTTTTCCATTCACCAGCATAATATGCTCTTAAGAACTTTTTATGTTCTGTTTTATCTGGCATAGGTGTCACTGTATATATTTTGACACCTAGTGTTTTACCTTTTACAGCAATTGTATCTAATTCAACAACATCATATTCATCTTGTATTAAATCTGCGGTTCTTTTACCAATGATTAATTCAACACCATAATTTTTACTTTGACCCTCTAACCTTGATGCGAGATTACAGCTATCGCCCAAACAAGTATAGTCAAAGCGCTGAGAACTGCCCATATTACCCACAACCACATCGCCAGAATTAATACCCAATCCCATACCGAACGGCGGGATACCTTCTTTTGAGATTTCATGGTTAAAACTCCTTAAGTCTTCCAACATTTGAAGAGCTGTCTTAACAGCATTTTTAGCATGGTCTCTGTCATCAAGTGGGGCATTCCAAAATGCCATCTGAGCATCACCAATATACTTGTCAAGTGTTCCGTTGTTATCAAGTATTTTTTGTGTCATAGCGGTCATATAACGGTTCATAATTTGAGTTAAACCTTGAACATCTTTTCCATAGTGTTCAGATATGGTTGTGAAACCACGAACATCTGAAAACATAATTGATAATTCTCGTGTCTCACCACCGAGTTTAAGTAACTCAGGATTCTTTTGTAGTTTTTCTACAAGAGCTGGTGATAGATAAGTTCCAAATTGTTTTTTAATTTGTAGTTTTTGTCTTAATTCAGATAGAAATTTAAGCGTATAACCAATACTATAAACAATAACCACACTGACAATAGGAAAAGAAGCGTCCAATAATATATTTTCTCTTTGGAAAACATACATCGAAGTATAATACAAACCGTAAATAATACCAATGTTAGGAATAATTCCATATTTCCACCTCGATATTAAAAGTAGTATGATTGATAAAACAACAATGCTGAGTAATTCAGCACCGTCAGCCCAATCAGGCCTTGATATATTAACATTATTGAACAAAGTTCCTACAACTGAAGCTTGTGCATAATGTGGCCATACTTCGCCTATGCTTGTAGAAATTGGATTTGATAATCCTTTCGCTGTCACACCTACGATTACAACACCATCATCAAAAGAATCTGGAAGTTTAGTTAGACTATGTTCGACACCTTTTTGTTGCCAATCAATCCATATACGACCAATGGTATCCGTCTGTATTTTACCAAACTGTGGTATTCTTAATGCTTGAACACCAAGTTCATTAAATTTAATTTGAAAACTTGGGTCACCAGCAATAACTCTCAAAGTCTCAAGTGATAAACTAGGATAAAGAATATTATTACTTGAAATGACTAATGGCATTCTTCGTGTCACACCATCAATCTCAGGAAATGTATTTACAATGCCAACACCAGAAGCAAGTTGTTCTAATTCTTTTATGTTGGCTATGATACCAGGATATTCAACTGTTTTGTCTCTACTAATACCAATTGAAACTGCACCTGGATTTTTTGGTTCATTTTTTGTTACATCTGAACCAGCATTAGGTAATATGATAGGATAATTTTTTAATGTTTCTATTAATTTAAAATCTTCACCTGACCTATCTTTCTCAGGCATCATTATATTAAATATAACTAGACCGGCTTTTCTTTTATATAAATCTTCAATGATGTCAGCATAAACACCACGATTAAATGGAAACTGTCCATGTTTTTCAAGTGCTGATTCGTCAATATTAACCAGATGTATATTGTTTGTTGTTTCTGGTACTGATGTTATCAGTGTATCAAAATATCTTAATCGTAATGATTCAACAAAAGCATAATCATTTACTCGAATCGGGATTAATATAAAAAGTAATAAAAGTGCCCACCAAGGCGATAATAATTTATTCATAGTTTCTTATTTATTGGCCTTGAGTTACGGTGGTTGAACATCCACCTGTTGTATAACAAGTTTGTTCTATTGAGTAACTTTGGTTGGTTGAACCTTGTTGAAGTAAATTAACTGTTGATGAAGCTGAACCATATGTTAAATCAATCTCAGCATTATGAGCACCTGTACCGGTTTGTTCAACATCAATTGTATGACCATCACCAGTTAAATTGAAATCTAGGTATTTGTTTGAATCATCGTGTTGATAAACAGTAACATTATTTGAATCACCTGTTACTTTACCAAATATATTTTTACCATAGTCAGAAATTTGTTTTAAATCTAAAACATTACTATCACCTGTTACTTCTAAATTTACAAAATGACCACCATTGGTATCATAGTTATTTCTTTGAATAATATCAATGTCATTTAAATCACCATCTAAATCTAATTGTATTGTATGGCCACCACCAGCTTGTGTGTCTTCATATCCTGTATTCAATCTATCTTGGTATAACAATACATCGTTTGTGCTACCAATAATAGAAAACTCAATTAAGTTTGATGATGTGCTTGTGTCAGCACCTTGTCTCATTTCAATTGTATTTGAACTTCCATTTATTACACCAGCATCATTACCATTTAGATATATTCCTTTGATAGTATTTGTTGCTGTGCCATCTTGTTCGATTGTTACGGTATTATTATTACCAATCTGGTCAATATAAACAGTATTACCATTTGTGTAACTATCGCTTCTTGTTCTTGCTTGGCTCTTAGATGTTGACTGTGCTGATGTTATACCACCACTTGTTCCTGTTGTGGTAGATGTTGTTGGTGAACTTGATTGCATTTCACCATTGATACCATAATAAACAACATCATCAAAGAATTCCCAGGTAGCATCACTATCATAACTTGCTTGGAACTGATTAATGTCAAATGTCACTATAACAGAACCCGTGTAGCCACTTGGCAAACTACTGCCACGCCACATCATCCAAATTATGGCGCCACCAGAGGTCTTTGCTACCCAAGTGCCGTCTGATGTTGTGGCAATACTTGATCCAGCAATATATTGTCCGCCATCATCAGCGCCACTAATTGATGTATTGGTTGTGTTGTTCGTGCCACCCGTGTAATATTCTCCACCATAAACATCAGAACCTAAATCTAATGTGCCTCCAAACTTGTTTTCAATCAAACTCACAATGTTTGAGTTTCTACCAGAAAAGTTTGAGTTCTCGCCCACGATAACTAGAGTGCCACCGTCTTTAACATAAGTGTCATAGTTACCACGACAAGTTGATCCACAGTTATTGTTGTATAGTTGGTCAAATACTACATCATAGTTTGCCAGAGTTGATGCTGAATCAGTTGTTGTTGATGTTGTGCCTGTCACAGTGTATCCTTGCCCTTCAAGTCCAGACTTTGAATCAGTGTAAGCATAGTTGTTGTGATAAATTAGGATGTCTAAAGCAAACGCATTAGAACAGACAAATAACAGTATTGTGATTAAGTATCTCATGCTACCCAAAAATGGTCGTTCCAACCATTTGGCCTCAAATATTCGTTGACAGGATACTTGCCTTCCACAGGTGTGGTGCAACCAATTAAAAATACACAAATAAGAATTATAGTTTTCATTGTTTAGTTGTAATTATGGTCGTGCCTTCACTATTCACCCTATTTGTTATATCAACAGCGCCTTGTATTTGTCTTATGGTAGCTTCTTGGTGTGTGGGAACTCTGACACAAGCAATATCACTACCGGTCGTATCAATACAAAGTTCAACATTGATTGTATCAACTGTTGCTGTTACACCTTGGTCAGGTATATAATCAGGAAGTATCTCATTCTTTTCTTGTGTTGATAATGTTCTTTCTTGTGCTAGTTTTAATTGTAAATCTAATATATCTAAAATGTTTTTAAGAAAATCTCTATCTAATAGATTTTGTGCCAGTTTGTTTTCATAAAGTTTTTCATCTTCTTTATCAAGTTCATTTTCTAGTAAGTCTTTATCTAATTCACTTTGATCTAATATATTATTTGAGGCTTCTGCAACATCTTGTTCTTTAATTTCTTTAGGTGGTCCAACAATAATAATTTGTCGAATCATCTCCTCTGTTAAATCAACAATAACTGGTGGGGTTGGTTTTGCTTCTAGGTTAGGCACACGAGTTGCTTCAAATGGTTTATCCATAAAAACAACACCACCTAAGGATTCAACTTCAATTGCACCTGTAATACAATCTCTTTCCATATCAAGCCAACCTGCTGGGCAACTTGGTAATAGAATAACTGTTGTTGCACCTATCTCATCAACAGTTGCAGTAAAATCAGTACCACGGACCGATACCGTTGCGCTAGGCGTTTTAATTTTAACTTTCTGTGGATTATTCTTTGCTATTTGTCCAGAAGCGTATCTAGCCGTTCCAGATGCAATCTTTAATGCCAATTTACTTGCATCACTATTTGCTGGGTCATAGACAAACTCATCAATGATAAGTTTGGCTGATTGTGTCATTTGAACTTGTGTTTGGTCTTCAAATGTAATTTCAGCCGTGCCTTGGCCTGTGCGTAATGTATCTTGCATTTCGACACCGGTACCCATAATACCTTCTAGTGTCTTATCTTGTCTTTTGATTGATAGAGGGTCGTGTTTGTGGTCTGTGATAGTTCCTATAGCACTCTCAGCTAATAGGGGTATTAACAATAAGAGTGCTAGAAACTTTTTCATTAGTCATCTTGTGAAATGGTCCATGTGTTGCTTGAACCAGTAATATTCACATCAATGTCATTGTCTTGTGAGCCGGCTTGTGTTGAAGTAAATGAGTTAGATGAACCAGTAATATCTAAATCAAAGTTCATACCATTTGTTCCACCAAGACCGCTTTGTGTTACTGATAGTGTATTACTTGCACCAGCAGCTGTAATATCAACAGTTGCATCATCACTTGATAAATTAAGTGTTGTTGTATTACCACCGCCACCACTAATTGCTACATTTGAAGTGGTTGAATCAGCATTAATGGTAAAATCAAAATCGTTATAATTACCACCAGTTGCTGTTGCAGTTAAACTATTACCTGTTCCAAGTAAATCAAATGTTAGGTCATTATAATCACCAGTCATTTGAATGTCAATTGTATTGTTTGATGCGGTACCTTGACCGTCACCATTAACATCAATACTTGCTACAGAGTTAGAACCTGTAATGTAATATGTTAAATCAATACCAACACCCGAAGTAACCGAAGTATTTAAATCAATTCCTAATAAGTTACTTGAACCAACTTGTCTTATATCAATTGTCTGACTATCACCAGTAAATGTAGCGGCTGTTCCTTCACTATCTCCAACTCCATAAACTTTGTTTGAACTACCATCTTGTGTAATATCAATTGTAGAACTTCCGCCCACTTGGTCAATATAAATGCTATTATCAGCTGCAAACGCAACCGTCATTGTCAGTAATAATGTAAAAAACATTGTTACTATTTTATTCATTTTGTCTCCTGACTGTTAGCAAATTCCCAAACTTTCTTCCTTTCGCCTTCTTTAATGAGTTCAACTACAGCTGCATCAACAGCAGCTTTAACTGCCATTGTTGCTGGCTCATTTAAAGTAAGACCAGATTCAAATTCAAAAACTTGTGTGCCTTGGTCATAAAATTTTAAAACAGCTAAACTATCAGCGGTAGAATAAACTGTTTTTTGAACATTAACCGCAGCCAATACCACACCAGTATTGACACTGACTGCTCTTAAACTTACTGTAATAATATCTTCACTATATTTTGTTGATGGTCCTATGCCAAGCAATCTAGCAGCGTTTCCGCCACTTCTTGTTGATTGGTCATAACCGGTAATACCACCTTCAATTAACATTCCTGCAAATTTCATTGGCATAAGTGGTTTTGCATCAGCACCTTCATACGCTTCTCGCATCTGGCGTATAATTTGTCTTTCTTGTGTTAGACTTGCTAATCCAACTCTTTCAACCACATCAAACCAACCACATTCACCAACATCTTTTAGTGCTTTAATTAAAAAACTTTCAGCGCCTTGTGTAACAGCAGTAGAAAAACTGGATGTATTCTGACTTGGTCGTCTTTGTCCTGTTTTATCTATAAAATTATAAACAGCTACTGTTATTTTGCCTAGTTTTGGTTTTGCTATTGAATCAAATTCTTTAACAGTCGATTTTTCTACTGCCATTGGCGGGTCGTATTCGCCTCGCATCGCTTGACCAGTAGCACAACCAACTAGCACTAAAGCTAATAGTAGTAATAATAAGTGTTTCATTAAAAAGTAAAATCACCCAAAGGTATTGTAATTGTTGTTGTTGAGCCTGCTATATCAGTAACTTGTAATTCTATATCACCTGAACTTTTATCCCAATAAATTACATTTCCTTCAAATGTTAATGTGCCAGAAGTTGGAGATGACGAATCATCAGCAAACATTGCTGTTGCCAAATCTTGGCTAATTTGTGCATATATCCTTGATTCTAGGTTGCTAAGAAATTTGGATAAATTGGTGCTATTAGCTTCTCTTTCAGCTTCTTTGAGTTTTGCTTCAAGTTTTTCTGCAATAGCTTTCTTACGAGAGTGTTCCTGATTCTCAATTGTTAAAACATGAGCAGAATAACCATTACCATTAAAGGCTGGACTCTTAAATTCAAAATCTTCCAGCGGGGCTGAAACCACAAAACAAGACCATAACAAAACGCCCAATAAAATTGGTGTTTTCATAGTTTTTCCTGTAATTTATCAAAGACAATTACGCTTTAAGCGTAAAGATATAGAATAATAATACTATTATTTATGCTAATATTTTTTGGCACGACCGGCAACAATTGTTTGTTCAAACTTTTTCTGCCAGCGTTTTTTTGCACGATTTTTTGCGAGTTTTCTCTCGGTGGAGGGTTTTTCGTATTCTTGTCTTTCTCGTATTTCTCTTAAAAGACCTGAATTATCAACTTTTCTTTTAAATATTCGTAAAGCTTTGTCAAAAGGAGTTCTATCATCAATTACAACTTTCATTCCAAAAGTTTGTTTAGCGTTTTTAAATTTTTTTACAACAGCCATAACGAATTATTTGCTCCTTTTAGCGAATATCGCTTGTTTTCGAATAAGTTCTTTTAAATACTTTGCTCGGTCTCGTCTTCTTTTTGATTTTTCAACAAGTTCCTCAAGCTGTTTAATGTTTAGAGGTCCCAATCTTAGTTTTTCGTTCTTGGTTTTTAACGGATCTCGATGCCGTTTGCTAGGATGTAGTCTTTGTTGTCCGCCTGGTTTTGCCATGATGTAGTTCCTCCAAAAAGTTGAAAAAGTGTCGTCTATTTATGCCTTTTTAAATAGGAAATGAAATTTTTTGAATAGAATCCCATCGAAAACTTCGCCAAGAATCTTTTTCGATATCGAACACCGGCAAAACACTGTCATTTTTCTTTGAATTTTCAGATTTTGGTTTTTTGTCTTCTGGAATTCGATTTTCCATTAATGTGCATTTCATATCTCTGATTGTTCCATCAACTTTTTTGAATGAAACAACAACTTCTTGTTCTTTCAACGCTCGGATGAGAATATTTTTACTTGCTTGGTCTTTAAATTCACCTAATTGTGTAGCATCAACATTCATCATAATTTTCTCCTGTTTGTAATCCCATGTAGCAGCCATTTTTTAATCTCCTATCGAATAATAATTTCTATCCAAAGGTAAAAGTTTATATTGTTCTCTTGGAAAACAAGGAACACTCAATGAAATTCTCTTTGTATTCGATTTCATTTGATGGAAACTTCTAGCTGGTATATAAAGCATATCTCCAGATTTCAGTTTACATTCAGTTTCTATTTCTAACGCTCTATCATCAACACATATTTCATTTATTTTTGACGGTGAGTATAATGATGATGTTTTTTCTTTATAAATTACCCATTCAGATTCGCCTTCAACCTGTATAATAAAATTACTAGGTTCATCAGCGTGAATTTTAAATGATTTTGATTCTTTTAAACCACAATAAACAGCAATTCTACTACAAACATCAAAGTTTTCTTCAAACATTCTTAAAAAGTCGTTTGTTTTCTCACTATACAAACCATAATTATGAATAATGGCTGTATTACCTTGATTAAAGCTGTCAATAATATGTTTATGGCTTGTCACTAGACCATAAAATTCAGTATTATATTTTGGTATGTTGATATTTTTTTGTGTTTGATTGTCTATCATATCAATATTATATAATATTGGATTGTTCAAACATCTTTCAACATCACTCCATGAAATAAGTGAAGTGATATTATTTACAAAATTTTCAAAAAAATAAGATTTATCATCAACTAAGATATTTTCTTTAAATATCTGAAAATTTTCTATCACTCTTCTTCTTCACCTTCATCAATTTCTTTCTGATATTCAATTTCTTCTTCAACTCTTTCACGCAAATTCCAATGTTCCAACACTTCTTCTGGTATATCATCTAATTTTGTGATATCTTCATAGTCAAATTCATAAGATTTATCAACACCATCTACATGAGCACCGACAAAACCCATGCCTTCTTCAAGGTAATGACCACTAATATCATATCCTTCTTCGGTTAATGTGTCATAAGCTACTGTTGGTGGTGCCCAAGCACTATCAAAATTGAGAGAAATGGTGTTTTCATCAATTCTATCCCATTCATAGAGTTGAATATCCCACTTTGTGCCCCAATTTTCAACACACCAACCATAATCCCATTCGTTTGCTGGGTTTGGAACTAAAAACTGTAATAAACCGGTCTTTTCTTTGTCTTCATTTGCATCATATTCTGTTAAAAAACTATCAATCGCATCAATTTTAGTTTTATCCTCGTGATGGATTTCACAATTATTCATACACCAGTTAGGCATCTTCGTTCTCCTCAGGTTTAGGTTTTAGTTCGTTCTCATAAATTGATTTTGCAAGCTTGTATAATTTAGCCATCCTAACATTCTTTTCAATATTATTGCGGTAATCTTCCATCCAAAGATGTGATTTTGTTGTTTTTCTGACAATGATGCCAATAGAATTAGAACCGGCAAGATTTTCTAGGTAGGTTTCAACATCTGCGAAGATAGCTTCAAATGTTTCGGCTAACTTTGGCATACCTGTTCTATCTTTTTCTATGAAAGTAACATAGTAACAGTCGCCAATGGCATTGTTGTTTAGTTTTTCGGTGCTTTGATATTTCTTTTTTGTAAAATGAAACCAGTCCATATTAAGATAATCTGGTATATCTTTGTCTGGATAGAAATAGACGCCATCAAATTGTGGGTTCAAAGTCGTCTTTACCTTCTATCTCTTTAATCATATTACCAAATTTCTCAAATATCTCACTTGGTTGCACTTTTTTTCTCACTGTTAAAGAAACACAATGAGCTTTGTTGCCTGATACTTCTTCATATGATGTTTTGGTTGCTAAGCAATCGTCCATATTTGGAAAACGATAAACTTCTTGCACACCACCTAATGAAGAAATAAGAATTAAAGCATACACGGTATTCATAATATAATAACTCCTTATCTAAAGTTCATAGCAATTGATATTCGGTCATCATCTGATAAATTTGGTGTAACCGAATGTTTCAAATTAGCAGGAAATATAAGTGCTGTTCCTTGTTTAGGTGTAACACTATAACCTGGTAAATTATCATGTGTTATTTTATTGTAATGAATTACATGAAGTAAGGTATCATCTCTTTCAAAAACAATACTTCCAGAATTTTCTGGAACTTTTAAGTAAACAACAACTGAAAAAAAACATGGTGCATGATGATGGCTAGAATTAGAAGCATTTTTACCATTAACATTAACCCAACATCTTAATGGTTCTGGAGTTTGTTCAATGCCATAAAGAAAATACATTGATTTGGCCATTTCGTTAACTTCATCAAAAATAGGTTTAAATATTTCATGGTCTTCTTGTTTAAAATGTTGACTTTGCCAACCTAAAATATTTGATACTTTTACACCATCATCAATCTTTATATTTTTGTAGATATAATCAATCATTGAATCATAATCAACATTTTCTATTTCATATGCACCAACATTTGTGTGAAATAATGATTTAAGTTTCATACCCATTAATGTATGACCTCATCTTTTGATTTTTCTCCAACAGTAAGATTATCAATATCACCTTCAATCTGTTCAACAATCTTAACAAATTCATCTAAACAGTTTGTAGCATTACACATAACCATTAATCGGGCTAGTATAATTGATGCTAGATTGAGTGGATGTTGTTTATGTTTGGTTGATAGTTCAACTAATAGTTCATCAACTTCATTTGATATTTCAACTATTTGGTCTTCTTTATTGTCAATTTCAGCCATAACAATTCCTATATTATTAAAAAAAAAGGCAGTTAATCTTTTGTAAGTCTGAACTGCCTAAAAGACTTGCGGCTAGTTTAGAGATTTAATTATACTGGCTCTCACGGACGCAAATGCCCTTATACCAGTCGAACTTCTCTGATTGGTTCTCCCAACGATTTTGTGAGTGCTTGCCTAAATCATTGGTTCTTGTAAGGCGCCCACGGTCCGTTTATCTCGGTTGTTGCTCACTCAACTTGATGGCCTTAACCTACCATCAATTAGGTATTTTATGTATCCATCCTAACATAAAGAATGGCAAATGTCAAGGCCAAATTAAGCAGCATCCTCAAGAAAATTAGATAAGTTATTATCATCATCAAGGTCTTGAAAATATTTGTCAGCTAACACGCCTTTATTAAATAATACCAATTTGTCTAATGGCCACTCGTCAGCAATCGATGCTACAGCCGGAATTGCACCATATAATTTAATAATCGATTTTCTTTCTGAATTTATGAAATATGTTTTTTCAATTAAATTATACACATCAGCCCAATTTCTTCTGAATCTGTCAATTCTATTTTTCCAACAATATTCACCATCAGCGCCATTTAAGGTGCCAGTTTGAATAATTACTCTAATTTCTTTTACTGGTTTTCCAGAACTAATCAATTCATTATAAAAAGAAGCTGCATTAACAAAACACTTTGACCATGAAGAACTCGCATAAGGATAATAATAAATTTGATTGTTATTCAAATTATTGATATATCCATTTTTATTCAACCAGTCTTTAGCGGAAGCGTCTGTATGAGCAAACAACTGTAAATCTCTATCATGGAAACCAACAACATTACTTGCAATATTGTGATAGGTTTTATCTTTGAATGATGTTCCGCCAATTTCTTTGACAGCCTCATAAACACCCTCAAATGTTCTTTTGAGGTCTCCACTTCTCCATGCCTTTAAAGCATATTGTTCAAGGTCTATTGCTAAAAATGGTGAATATGGATCAGCATATTGATTTGTTTTTAAACTGTGGACATGAAACGCATTCCAAGTTTCAGCTTCAAAAACATCAACAATGGCATTTTCAAAGCCTAATTGTTGTAATTTCTCTAATCGTGTTCGACCATTACAAGCGTGTTCTTTTTTATCTGGACAAATAACAACAGAGATTGGTTCTTTGTCTAATTTATATCCTTGTTGTTCAATACTAGCATGAACATCAGCAGCATATTCGCCACGGCCAGATGAACGAGCTGATTGTGTATATGCACCATTTGTTTTACCAGCTAAATCAACATCAGATGTATCGATATCACTTAAAGGTCTAATAGTTCGTTCAACAAACTTTAGTCCTTTGGTTAGATTGACATATACTGGATGTTGTAAACTGAATAAAGCCCGTGAAAGAGATAAATCTAATTCTGTGAATTTTTTTGCGTGTGGAGGAACCACACCGTAAGGGTAGTTTTTCATAAATGTATTCCTTGTTTAATGTTAATTAAATGTCTTGGTCGTTAAACCAAGACCGGTTGAATAGTTTTTCAACTATCCAATATTATATATGCTTTTTTAATTTTTTTGTGGCAAACTATTTTTTAGAAAAGAATTTTTCCGAGGTTCCGGGCTTAATATCACCCTTTTCATCAATCGATATAATCTTTTGTTCTTCCAACTGCTCTAACGCACCGGCCACACCATCTTTACGACCCGTTCTCATACCAACCATATATGCCACATAAAACCCAATGGTTACAATTAACCCTAATATACTTGCATCGTTCATAGATTCTCCATCCAATAGACTACCTTTTTAATTAACCTATCATGCACTTTCTTCCAATCCGACCCGTCAAACGCAGTCTTATAGATTTGGTAAGAATTTAAAGAATTCCAAGGATTTTCCGACACCGATAAACCCATATGCTTCATCTCTAATGCGATATCATGAGCATACGCCTCAATTTCATCCTTGTTGCCTAGATAGGACTCTAACTGCTTCTGTGGGTCTCTTTCAACCACATAACCACTTTCCTCTGTATTCCTCGCCTCTGCCTGTTGTTTATGTATTAATTCGTGCTGAGAGACCTGAGAAAGCTCAAAACAAAACTTCTTACGCTTCTCCTCATTCCAAAAGAAATCGTGCCCAATATCGTTGCGAGAGAATACCAGTGTAATCAATATAGGCTGTCGTTTTCGCTCTGAATCATATTGTCCTGCAATGGTAAAGTCACCATGGTCTAACTCATCACTGAAATAGAATGTAGTTCTTATACCAAAGGGTTTGAGAGCCATACGACAAAATCCATCTATGGTTCGGTATCCCATATGGCCATTGAATTGATGATATATGGACTTAATGGCCTTATCAATCTTATCTGAAAGGTGCATAGACATATATTTAGACCTTTTTGTTTATTTTATCATAAATGTAGATGGCGGTCATAATCCCTAACGCACCTCCCACAGAGGCTACAGCGAGTGCCTCATAATTGCCCGATGCCACTATCTTCACAAAGAAGAAGTTTGCAATGGATATGGCCACAGAAGTCACTGCGGCCGCTAAGTATTTTGAACCTTGCACATTCTTTGACTGGAGTCCTAATAAACCGACCAGTGAAAATGAAGCAAAGAACAGTATTGTGTAATCAAGTATCATATAATCTCCTTTCTCTATCTTATGGAAGGATAACATAAAAAGAGGTCAAAGTCAAGGGTTTTTTCGCTGGAGTCTGAATTTTGGCCGGAAAAAAATTTCTGTGGATTCTCTGTGGTGGTGGCGAATTTGAGGAGAGGTTTAAGGGCTTGTGTCAAAGTGAACCTTAACAACTGTGGTCTGCTCGTAGAGGACTCCTTCCAACTGTCCTGGACGCTTTTTCGCCATCATTTGAACCACCTGTCATAAACCCATAACACAATCAAAACAATCACAGGGAGCAGAACCCAACTGTATAACCACAAGAGCA
>Ga0255759_10000149_pt1 | contig 62288 bp, 52 predicted proteins | sample 101ome_20_FD_179959 | JGI IMG/M metagenome (GOLD analysis project Ga0255759, IMG submission 179959) | Coastal salt marsh microbial communities from the Groves Creek Marsh, Skidaway Island, Georgia - 101404AT metaG (version 2) | ecosystem: Environmental > Aquatic > Marine > Intertidal zone >... | reverse complement strand
TCCACCCCCGCCGGTATCTGGCCCTTCATTATTACCGCCCCCGCCGCCCCGAGGGGAGGGCGGCGGACTGCCGGGTTTGCTTGAATTTGGATCTTGCGTATGATCAATGGCATTGTTTAGTTTAATGTCACCATTCAATAATCCTTGACGGTACTTTAATGTAAAACTAGCCAACATGGCGTGTTTTTCTTCTGGTGAACAGCGCTTAGCCTCCTTATACATTGCATTTAATTCTGCTTCAACATCTTTTGTGTATTTCGGGTGAGAGCCTCTATGAATGGTTGCGTCTTCATCATTATAAGTGCCTGCTTTTCCCGTTGGCAGCATCATTTTATTCCTGGGCGATTCAATATCAAACCCAGATTCAGTAATTATCGGGTGCGATTTAATTTGTTTTGGAATAATATGATGCTCTTGTGCGCCACCAGAGCCTGTATCATAAATGATAGCATTACCCGCTCGCATTATATCAATTCCCCATTGGGTAATTCGTTCATTGTATAGAATCCATTGACATAGTTCTCATAAGAGTAATAGTATTTTTCAACTCCCGCTTGCTTTAACGAGTCTATTATTTCTTTAGAAATAATTATGCGCCTAGAATCCCATAATCGTGCTAGGTGAAATCCTTGTAAGGCATTTCTTTTTAAAATCAATCGTTTAAAACTCCACAAAGCACCTTTATCACCCAGTTTTAGCCCATTGCATGGCATTATTTCAAATTTTGACGCATCTAAATCAATGGAGTTTTTTACATTGTTAATAATATTAATAATGAAGTATCGATGAGAAATTCCATTTGAAGTTTCAATGGATATGGGAAAGTATTCGAATTCATCTGGACAAATTCTGTTAAAGATATCAATGACTTTTTGATTAACATACATATTGTTGCAATTTAAATCCAACACATCAAATTCATGAATATCGGCCAGTTTAAGCCCTGTTTTATATTCCAAGACATGCCGTTCCTCAACAAATCGTTTCGTTCTTAGGTCTTGGTCTATCACTGCTTGTCCACCATGACCAGGAATATTGTTCAAAGAATCAATGAAACCGGGATCCTGACTTAACAATTCAAACGCTTGATCAATGGGCAGGCCTTGTTCAAACAAAAGCATATCAATATCACACCCGGGTTTTTGCCCACCGACACAAAGCCCTTCTTTTGTTGAATACGGTGCCCATGCATAAACTTCATTTTTTGAGCGACCCTCTCGGTTGTCTGGGGCATTTAAATTATCACCGGGATGATTAGGCTTATTGTTCATGATTGTTTTCCTTGATTAGTGGTTTATGTGCCGATATTATTTTAGTCTTTTTTCAACACATTTATTTTTAATGAGATCGTTGGATTTATCTACGCAACACCGTGATTGTACCACTGAATGGTTTCGGGAACCAAAGCAAGCATGCTTCGGTTATCAATGTCGAATTCTTTCATCGCATAATCCAAATCCAACAATGTTTTACCGGCAATCGTATTCTCATACTGCGGGGGTATGATTGGATACAGGGCATCCGTGTACCCATGCTGGGCATTGAAATGCAGACTGAAAAAGGGCAACGTTCCTTCAACGATAATCGCATCGTGATGCTCTTGTGCGCCACCAGAGCCTGTATCATAAATGATAGCATTACCAGCTCGCATTATATCAATTCCCCATTGGGTAATTCGTTCATTGTATAAAATCCATTGACATAGTTCTCACAAGAGTAATAGTACTTCTCAACATTAGCGGCTTTTAACGCCTTTACGATTTCTTTTGACATCATAATTTCTGCAGAATCCCATAATCGTGCTAGGTGAAATCCTTGTAAGGCATTTCTTTTTAAAATCAATCGTTTAAAACTCCACAAAGCCCCTTTATCGCCAAGTTTTAGCCCATTGCATGGCATTATTTCAAATTTTGACGCATCTAAATCAATGGAGTTTTTTACATTGTTAATAATATTAATAATGAAGTATCGATGAGAAATTCCATTTGAAGTTTCAATGGATATGGGAAAGTATTCGAATTCATCTGGACAAATTCTGTTAAAGATATCAATGACTTTTTGATTAACATACATATTGTTGCAATTTAAATCCAACACATCAAATTCATGAATATCGGCCAGTTTAAGCCCTGTTTTATATTCCAAGACATGCCGTTCCTCAACAAATCGTTTCGTTCTTAGGTCTTGGTCTATCACTGCTTGTCCACCATGACCAGGAATATTGTTCAAAGAATCAATGAAACCGGGATCCTGACTTAACAATTCAAACGCTTGATCAATGGGCAGGCCTTGTTCAAACAAAAGCATATCAATATCACACCCGGGTTTTTGCCCACCGACACAAAGCCCTTCTTTTGTTGAATACGGTGCCCATGCATAAACTTCATTTTTTGAGCGACCCTCTCGGTTGTCTGGGGCATTTAAATTATCACCGGGATGATTAGGCTTATTGTTCATGATTGTTTTCCTTGATTAGTGGTTTATGTGCCGATATTATTTTAGTCTTTTTTCAACACGTTTATTTTTAATGAGATCGTTGGATTTATCTACGCAACACCGTGATTGTACCACTGAATGGTTTCGGGCACCAAAGCAAGCGCCATACCCAGCCTCGATTAATAACTATCCAGCATTGACCCCCATGTTGTGGTGTATTGAGCCCACCACTTATTCGGTTGATCGATAGCGTATTCTCTCGCCAGCTAACGCTTGCTTAATTTTTATTTTTTTAATACTATAATATTAATATATGCCAATTAATTAGGATTTAAGATATAATTATGTTACTTATAACACCAACAAAAGCACAAAAAAAGCTTGCCGAACAAGCACGCAGCCGACGGCTGCACATGAAATTGACGCAGAAAGAACTTGCCGAACGCTCTGGGGTTGCCTTGCCGACGCTTCGTAAATTTGAACAGACCGGAAAAATCTCTCTGGAATCATTTCTCAAGCTCCATATGGTGCTTGGTGGATTAGAAGACATCCTCAAAGCCACGCAAGTCAACGACACGATTTTTTCATCAATTGATGCGGTGTTGGACGCAAACAGCAATCCCCCCCGAAAAAGAGGAAAGCGCACATGAATACCCATCGCCCAGTAACCGAAATAACCGTCGGTATTAATTTTGGCAACGGCGTACAGGCTGTCGGCCGGTTAGCGACGCACAAGCACACCATTTATTTTGAGTATGATAGCACCTTCATAAACAGCGGCCTCGAACTATCCCCGCTACGCTTACCGCTACTACCCGGGGTGCAGCGTTTTGATTACGATCTTTTTGAAGGCTTGCCCGGCGTATTTAATGACAGTTTGCCTGATGGGTGGGGACGGTTATTGTTTGATCGTTTTGACCGTACTCAAGGACTATTGCCGTCCGACATCACACCGCTCGATCGTTTGGCACATGTTGGTTCGAACGCCCTTGGCGCACTTGTGTTTGAACCGGATCATCATACCGATGACACGCCCAGCGAGTTGAGCCTCGATCACCTTGCCACACAAACACAAGCCGTTTTGGCCGGCACATCGGATGACGCATTGGCAGCGCTGATCGCCCTGAATGGATCGTCGGCCGGTGCACGACCAAAAGCACTCATTGGTGTCAACGAAAAGCGGAATACTATTGTGCATGGTATCCATGATTTGCCGACCGGTTATACGCCATGGATGGTCAAATTTCCGAACAGTTCGGACGGCCTTGATGCCGGTGCAATCGAATACGTGTATGCCTTGATGGCAAAAGCGGCCGGTATTTCCATACCCGAGGTTCATCTTTTTTCAGCGCAGCGCGGCGCCGGTTATTTTGCGATTAAGCGGTTTGATCGCAATGGGAACAACCGCTACCACATGCACACCGCTTGCGGGTTATTGCATTCCGATTTTCGCACACCTTCATTGGATTACGCGGATCTGATCGCGCTGACGGGCATGCTCACGCGTGATGTGCGTGAGGTAGAAAAGCTCTATAAACTGGCTGTGTTTAACGTGCTGGCCCATAACCGCGATGATCATTCGAAAAATTTCAGCTATATCATGGATCGCCATGGTGGGTGGACCCTCTCACCAGCCTATGATCTTACATTCTCATCTGGCCCGTATGGCGAGCAAAGCACAATGGTGATGGGTGAAGGCAAAAAACCGAGCATATCCCACCTGTTAAACCTTGCGGATGAAGCAGGCATTAAAAAAAGCCATGCGCATGAGATTATTAACGCAACACAAACAAGCCTGTCGCAATGGCCAGTGCTCGCAAAGCACTATGGTGTGAGTAACACGACCATTACGCTGATACAAAACAAACTATCGCAGGTGGCCGGTGAATAACATATACCAACCCCAGTTATGAAAGCGTATCCAATTTTCTAAATTTAATGGTGGAGGGAGCTGGATTCGAACCAACGTAGAGATAAACTCGGCAGATTTACAGTCTGCTGCAATTGACCGCTCTGCCATCCCTCCACACAACTCTATTACTGTACCAAACCATGGCTGAATACACAAGTCTATGCTAAAATAAGCCCCATGAAAAAACTAACGCAAATTAATTATTTTAATAAAAAAGGATTTACGCTTATTGAGCTAATCTTGACCTTGACCATCATTGGTATACTCACCGCCATGGTAACCCCAAAGTTTTCACTCATTCGCACCAAGGCCAAAGAAGCCAACGTGCGAACAGCCGCAACCGCTATTCAATTGGCACTCGAATCTCATTACCTCACGCACAGAGACTACCCAAACACCCAACCCATTGAAACCCTGCTTGCTACCTTGCAATCGGATGGCGCCCTGGGCCCTACCCAAAACCCCTTTACGCAGACACCCTACACCGCCGCAGACTCCAGTGGCCAACTCGTTTACACTCGCACAGATACCGGGTATACCCTCACCGCCTACGGGCACAACAATACGGATGTTTTATTGACGTATTAAACCGCGTTTTGAATCGCTGAATACAGTGCAATCCGCGCGTGTATCGCCGACAGGGCCCACTGCGTCGCCTGATCCCACGCTGGCTGAGACTCCCCACAGGTCGTTGCGACCAATTCTTGAGCCAAAGCGCCATGCTCATCGCCATCCAATTCAATATGCCGATCCAAATACGCTTTAAATCGCTGATGCGGCCCATCACCGGGCAGTTGCGCTAAAATACGGGAAAACATCGCGGGGATAATGGTTTCTCGACCAAAGGCAAAACTAGCGGCCACGGCCACCGGGCCGGCTTGAATACACGCATGGGTATGCATTAAAAACGGCCGAACCGGCTCGGGAGCCCGGGCCAATGCATGATCGTAATTGTGTGAAACATCCGCTAAAAATGCCGCAATTGGGCCATCGTCCAGGCCAAGATCCACCATGCTTTGTCTATAAAATTGAAAATGACTCGTATGCTGCCCATCAATGCAGTCGGACTCTTCTTCTAACTTAATTGCATTAACAAAATATGCCAGCTTGGGCGTCGACGGGGGCTGCCACGGAACCGTTGTCGTTGTGTGCATGGTTTGCAACGCCGTTAACAAATTCATAAAATCCCACACCGCATACACATGGTAGCTCATAAACAACCGCACTGCGTCTACCGACACCAACTCGGCATAAATCGGATGCTGATTTAATTCTGCCTTGGCCGTTTCTAAAGCCGCCAGTAATTGCTGCATGCGTGTCATGTGCGATCCCGGTTATCGCGCAGTTGATTAATCGCATTGATATACGCCTTGGCCGACGCCACCAACACATCCAACGCAGCCCCACGCCCCACAAAAATTTGGCCATTTTCTTGCAACCGAACCGTGACCTCAGCAATAGCGTCCGTTCCACCCGTAACCGAATGAATAACATAGTCCACCAAATCAAACGTCTCGCCCACCAAGGCGTCCACCGTGTTGTAAATGGCATCCACCGACCCTTCTCCCGTTTCAGTCCCCACCCATTCCCGATCCTCCTGAAACAACGATACCGTCGCGCTGGGCTTCGGCCCATTGCCTGTAACAACCGCCACCGTATTGAGCACAAGGGCTGTGGCCCCTTGGTCTTGCTCATCCATAACCAACGCCTCAATGTCTCGATCCGTCAACTGCTTTTTGACATCACACACCCGCTTAAATCGCTCAAACGCCCGCGTAATATCGGCATCAGACGCCTGAATATTCAACGCCTTTAATTTATCGATAAACGCATGGCGACCCGAATGCTTCCCCAACACCAACGTGCTGTCCACCCGACCCACCGATTCGGCTGTCATAATTTCATAGGTATCCCGATTTTTCAGCATACCATGCTGATGAATCCCGGCTTCATGGGCAAAGGCATTAGCCCCCACAATGGCCTTGTTCGGCTGAACAACGGACCCTGTAATGCGGGTCACCAAACGAGACGCCGCCATAATTTCAGGCGTGTGTATGCTGGTATGCACCCCCAAATCATCCGACCGAACCTGCAACGCCATCACAATCTCTTCCAACGGGGTGTTGCCCGCCCGTTCACCAATCCCATTAATGGTGCACTCAATCTGAGACGCACCCGCCCGAACGCCCGCCAAGGCATTGGCCGTCGCCAACCCCAAATCATCGTGACAATGCACCGACAAATCCACGGCATCAATCCCGGGCACTCGATCCATTAAATACGCAATTAAGGCCCCAAACCCCCGGTCGCCATCGGGTAATTGATACCCAACCGTATCCGGAATATTAATGGTGGTTGCCCCCGCTTGAATCGCCGCTGTGACCACACGGACCAAAAAATCCCAATCGGATCGGCCCGCATCTTCGCACGAAAACTCCACATCGGCCACAAAGGATTTGGCCAACCGAACCGCCTCAACCGCTGTGTCGACCACTTGGTCCGGCGTCATCATCAACTTGTACTGCATATGCACCGGGGAGGTAGCAATAAACGTGTGTATGCGCTTACGCTTGGCCAACGCCAACGAATCAGCCGCCGCCTGAATGTCTGCTTTTTTCGCTCGCGCCAAACTGCAAATAATCGGCGTTTTAACCGCCTGCGCAATGGCCTGAATCGACGCAAAATCGCCGGGCGAAGCAATGGCGAATCCGGCCTCGATAATATCAACGTTTAGCCGCTCCAATTGCTGGGCCACCGCTACCTTTTCTTTTTGGTTCATGGAACAACCCGGCGACTGCTCCCCATCGCGCAACGTTGTATCAAAAATTTTTATGTGCCGACTGGATGAACTCATGCGTTTACCTCCTGTTTTGCATTGTGCACCGCATTGCGGACCGCATTGCGAATGACTTCCGGCAAGGCCGGATGAATATACATCAACCCCGCCATGTCCGACACCGTCGCCTTCATATGCAAAAAGGCCATGCACGTATGAATCATGGTGGCCGCTTCTGGCCCAATAATATGCGCCCCTACTAAGCGCAAACTGGATCGGTCAAACAGCACTTTGACAAACCCATGCTCGGATCGCAACGCCATGCCCATCGCAGAATCTTTATAGGTGTTCATGCCAACAATAAGCCCCGATGCATCGGCCGGCTCACAAATACCCACCCCCGCAATTTGAGGGTCCGTAAATATAGCATGAGGGACAGGCGGATAACGCATCGGCCCCGATTCCGTCCCCGCAACATGACGCTGAAAGACATACTCACCCTCAAAATTGGCCGTGTGGCGGAAAAATTCCTGCCCCCGCACATCCCCCAAGGCCACAACCCCATCAACCGCCGTCCTCGCATGATCGTCGGTTTGGATAAACCCTTTGGGACAGCAGCGAATGTCTGTATTTTCCAACCCCAGCTGATCCGTCTCCGGCACAACACCGGCCGCCAGTAAGAGCTGCTCGGCCACCAACCGATGCGTTGATCCCTGATGCTGAACCGTCACACAAACCCCCTCGGGGACCGACTCGACCGACTCAACGGCTGCATAGTCATAAACAGTATGCCGGTCCTTAAACACACGCTCAAATTCGGCTCGAATATCCCGATCCTCGCTCGGCACCAGACCACTGCGAACCACAAAGGTCACCGATGTGCCTAACGCTGCAAAATAATGGCCCAACTCCACCGCAATATACCCCCCACCGATGACAATCATCGAGGCCGGCTGCTGCGTTAAACGCAACGCTGTTTTATACGTTAAATACGGCACCGTATCCAATCCTGGAATCGCCGGAATGCGCGCTTTAGCTCCCGTTGCAATGACAATTTTAGGGGCTGTTAGCCGAGTGTCACCAACCTGAACAACGGTGTTGCTCACAAACCGGGCAGCGCCTTTAAACAACGTGACGTTATCCGTACGCGCATACAGCGGCTCTATCGAATCCGACTCGGCATCAATCACCCCCGACACCCGATTCACCAGCTGGGCAAACTGCACCCGATTCACAGCGGCTTCTATATCAAATCGATGCGCATGCGCAACCGTATCGGCAACCTCAGCCGCATGAATGAGCATTTTTGACGGAATACACCCATGATTTAAACACGTGCCGCCCAAACGCCCCTTTTCAATGACCGCAACCCGATACCCCAAGGCTGCCGCTGGCCGGACAATTTTTGTTCCCCCGCCAGTCCCAATGACGATAATATCAAACGTTTCCATGTCTATAGTATAGCAAACCCCTTCGTGGAGACAATTAAATATCGCGGTAGATTAGTTCAAGGGTATCGTGATAGTTGCCCGCTAGATCCATCGTTGTCTGAGTTTCGTCCCCAATATTAACCACAATATCGTATTTGCCATACGAAGACTGGGTCGGCAAATTAATTAAATAAATGACCTGAACCCCGTAACCAGGAATGCTCAAGTTGGGCTCTAAGTTTTGTTGAACACTCGCATCCAACACACTTGTCAGTGGGGTTAAACTGACAGAGTACGGAATCCCCCCCGATCCATCGGAATAATCAGTCGGCTTCAACTCGCTGCCATTTAAACTCGACAACACAACCTCAAAGCCATCCGCCGTATTATTTTTAAAAGAAAAAGACCCCACTTTTAATTGACCATATTCAACATTGTCCAAGTGCCGATCCAGTTTAAACAAGCTTTTAGACTCTACCGGGTAGCGAACTGAAAACTTTTCAACAACGCCAAATGATACTGTGCAAAACAGAATCCCAATCAACAGATTGTAAAAAATGGATTTCATTTAATCTAAAGTATAGCCAAACCCCATCCAAAATACAAGCCTACTCATCCAACGCGCCTAATTCTCGGATTAGCATAATTTTTCCGATATTAACAACCGTTTTGCCATTGGTCGTTGTGTCGTTAAGATCAAAAATAAACGGCTTGGAATTGTAATCCACAACTCGGATCTCATAGGCTTGCTCGGTATCTGCCTGAAATTCAAACCGTCCCGATTGATTCGTAAACCCATAAATGACCGATCCGTTGTCTTGACCTGTTACTTCAATAAATTGCAACGCAATGGGTTCTTGGTCCGCATCTAGAATCGTTCCAAACACAAAATAGCTCGATTTTTGACCCACGGTCGTCACATACCCTCGGCCATATTCGGGGGTAATATCTAAATTAAGGTCCGTAATGTCGGCTTTCTCTGGCAACTGATCAAACGTCAACAAAATAGCGGCGCTTTGCCCTGGAACCATACCCGTAACAACCGCCGGAAAGAGATCCCGAATTGGAAGATTGTCCGCTTGAATCGCATGGCCTTTGAGCAACGCGCTTTTTTGAACAATTCCAAACGCTTTCTTTTCACCCGCTTGGCCAAGGCCCCATTGCTTACCCACAAAAACAACCGATGTGGACAACTTGAAGTTTTGGGCATTTCGAATGTTTTCCGGGGTTCCTGTTAGCTGAGACGTCGTATCAAACGACGCGCCAACCAGATCATTGCTAAGTCCCGTAGCAAATCCCAGCCCAGTGCCTGTGCTCGAAGACGAATACTCGACGCCATTGTCAAACCCATACGCCGAATAGGTCCCGGATAGTGTGTTTTTGTTTTGATCGAATTCCACACTGACGGCTGAAGCTTCGCCTTGATATAAAGGCATCTCATTGCGATATGTCCATTGGGATTGGGCAGATGAAAAATCCACCTGTGTATTAATTGGATAAATGGGCTCTTTGGACCGATTGTAGCTCAGGCCAAACGTAAATACGTGATTGGGGGCCCGCTGGTTTTTCTTATGCGATTCCCAAAACAATGAAAAATTAACTTGCACATTATTATACCCAAAGCCAGTGGAAAACTGATTGCTGGACATAAAGATATCCGTCTCATTAATTTCAAATTGATTGGTAAATGTGAACGGGATTTTAATAAACCGCCAGGATTTAATCATCATTTGATTGATAACTTTCATCGTTCGTTTGGCCCGATACGATGTTCGTGAAATCGGCTCTGCGCTGGTGGAAAAGCCTAAGTAATTTTCAGCCTGGTTTTCAAACGACACCTGCCAACTGGCCAAGCTGGAATCCTCTTTGAGCAAAAAGGATATTTCGGATTTCACCGCATGAGAATAAATCCCATAATCCAAGTTTTGAGATTGAGCATACGATGTCTTAAAAATACCCAACGGGGTTCCGAACCGAAAATGATTTTCTACAAACCGCACCGACGGGTTTGTTTTGAATTCGGTTTCCAACGTCATATTGGACGCATATTGATTCAATGAAAAAAGCCCCACTTTTTGACTCATTAACGTATGCGGACGCGTCGCAACCATTCGGTCTTCTAAACTGCCCGAATCCCGACGATCAAATACCCCCCATTGCACATCAAAGTCATAATCTAAAGGCTCCATAAGATCATTGGATTTGTATTTAAAAATCGTTTTGCTTTTGTAGGTATTAGCCCCCACCATTTCAATAAAAATAACATTGGGCCCACTCGAAATTGGAAAGTTAATCGCCCGATATTTGCCCGGGTATAAGTCCCGAGAATTCGTCAAACTCCCATTGGTATACACATTTAAAACAGCCCGCTCGGTTGTTTCAAAGGAGAAGCTAGTTTTTTTTCGATAATCATCCCCCAACGAATGAATAAACGTATCATTAAGGCGAAACCCCACCAATTGCTCGTCACGCAAGATACCGGTTTGAAAAAAATATTGGTCGGTTGATAAAAACGAATTGAATTCAGCATGCTTAAATTCGTATCCAGCCGTGCTTTTTTTAAATTCGGAATCAAAAAATATGGGGCCCATGGCTACGTGATTGTTAATTTGAAAAAAATCATTTTTGGCCTCAACATTAACCTCAGGAAAGGCCACCATCGATGAATAATAGTTCACATCAAAATAACCACTCAGCCAATGCGATTCAAAGTCATTTTGATCATAAGCCCCAAACATGGCCTTGCTAAAATCAAGGGTCTGAACCCCACGCATTTCCACTGGCGTTTGAATACTCAATTGCTGACGCGCACCTGAAAACATAACAGAAAAGCCATTCTCGGTTAGCGTTGCCTTGTCCAAATACTCTTGATCCGCCAAGGCTTTATTCAAATCCGCAACAACACCCTTTTTTAAAAACGGGGTGACATAATTGATAAACACGGTTTTGCTAATTTTATAAAACGAAAAGTTTGTGTCCGACTTGATAACCGTACGGCCAACAAACATATCGTCAAGAAACACCCGCGCATCCACATCAATCCCCACACTTTTGGGCTTTTCAATCCCAAACAACTGACGAAACAACTCTTCCTCTGTCATAGCCTCTGGATCGATGAACCCATCGTCAGCATCAGCGTCATCGGATTCTGGTTCCGGCTCAACAACTGGCTCTGGCTCCGGCTCAACAACTGGCTCTGGCTCGGGTTCAACAACTGGCTCTGGCTCCGGCTCACGTTCAATAACAGGCTCAGGCTCAGGTTCCGGCTCAACAACTGGCTCTGGCTCGGGTTCCGGCTCAACAACCGGCTCTGGCTCCGGCTCAACAACCGGCTCTGGCTCCGGCTCAACAACCGGCTCAGGCTCGGGTTCAAGTTCAATAACGGGCTCAGGCTCCGGCTCAACAACTGGCTCTGGCTCCGGTTCACGTTCAATAACAGGCTCAGGTTCCGGCTCAACAACCGGCTCAGGTTCAATCATCGCAACAACCCCGCCATCCATAACCGGCGGCTCATCCCCACTCGATTTAAACGGGACCCTTAAGGCGTTTGATTGGATCTCTGTATTGCGAAACCCAAACGGAGCAAAAACCTTCCCAATCGTCGTTACAATATTCCGAAAATAATACCCCTCTCCCGATTCTCTAACCGCAGTATTGTCTGCGAGCATTGAACTAGCTAATTGAAAAAGCAAAACAATAATGCACGCAAAATATTTCATAGCAATTGGTTTTATTTTGGAGTTATATATGACAGTATCACAATTGCCAAACAAAAAAAAGGACAGGGCTACTACACCCTGTCCCAATTTATGGCCACGATTTCAATCGCTATGGATTAAATATCGGTATACGTCAGTGTTAATACATCTGAATACGTTCCGGCCATATCAAGAAGCCCGCCTGCCGCATTGGGGTTAACATAAAGCTGAAAGCTTGCATCGGTTGCCGATGATACAATACTGCCAGCGCGTGACAATATCGACACCTGCCCATTGCTCAAAGCGTCCGATGCGTGAGATAACACAGAGTCAACACCCTGTCCCAACGAACCGGTTTGCTTAATATTAACTGAATACGGAATTGGCACTTCGCCATCCAATACTGAATCTGGCTGCAAAATTCCCCCTTGTGAACTCGCCATCGTCAACTCAAATCCATCCCGAGAATTATTTCGAACAACAAAGGTTCCCAGCATCACCGCTTCCCCAGTGGGATTTAGTCGTGCCGTGACCACTTGCGTTTTAAAATAGCTTTCGCGTGCAACTTGGTGATCAATTTTGAATTGCTTCGTTAAATGACCGTTCTTAACTGTTGCACCATCTCGGAATACGCCGTCCTCATTCCAACCATCGGCTGTATACCCAGCATCATCATAGATGGTTCCGTTTCGGTGCGTCTTATCCGTCAAGAATCCCGCTTCATCGTACCCTTGGTAATCTCGACCATCGGGGCCGTAGCTTTCATCGTCAACGGTTAAATTGTCCACCCCAAACACACTGCCAGACTGCGTCAAGCCATTGGAGTCAAACTCATCGCCATCCGCCGTCATCCCGCTGGCATCAAACTCGGTACCCGTCGTACTGTGAACACCCGTTGTGTAGAACCCATCCGAGTTAATACCGCTGGCATCATACCCATCTCGGTCGTATCCAGAAGCGTCATAACCCGCTGTGTCGTACCCTTCAGAATCATACAAATCACCATCCGAAGACACACCGCTTTCATCAAACTGTGTGCCGGTAGCGACATGAATGCCATCTCGGTTAAATCCGTCAGCATTGTACCCGTTCACATCATAGCCATACTGATCATACCCATCGCCATCAATCGTTAAGCCGTTCGGGTCAAATTCTGTACCCGTGTCTCGGTGAATATACGTACCCACATCAAACCCGGCCTCGTTCACACCATTGGCACTCAAGCCATTGATATCAAATCCGCGTGAATCGTATTCATCCCCATCGATGGTTAAGCCATCCGCATCAAACTCGGTACCGGTATCTCGGCTCAAACTATCGGCACTCCAGCCACTGACATTGTAGCCATCGCTGTCATACCCATTGATGTCATAGCCCAACGAATCATACGCATCGCCATCGACTGTCATGCCATTCGGGTCAAATTCAGTCCCAGTATCCCGATGAATGCCAAACAGGTCAAACCCATTCGCATCATAGGTTGGCATAATTGTATAGTAATGGCTCATGCTGCCATCTGGTGATAGCGAATACAAATCGTTTCCAACGTAGGCAACCAATCCGTCTGTCGTCTCTTGGATGGATGTAACCGCATCGGCTGAGTCTACCTGTCCTTCCAATGTGTAGTTAACTGGAACCAATTCAGCACTTGAATGAACCGAACCGTCCGACTTGACCACAAAGACTTTCCCTTGTGACATATAAAAACTACTCACATTGCTGTTGGACACCGACCAAGACACCCCATCTGTACTGGTGTACAACACCCCAGACTGCGACAACATAACCATCGTGCTACTCCCGACTACACCAATCTCTTTAAATGACTCGCCCGATACACTCACCTGGGTCATATCACTGTTGCTGCTGCCCACGTAGACGTTTCCGCTTTCCATAATCGCCAACTCTTTGGTGCTGGTTCGAACAATCGACTCAATCGGCTCTGAGTTAATATATGCTCCATACTTTTGACTGTCAGAATCCGCGTTCGTCAAAGTGCGCGTTCCATCAGCATATTTGTACACAACACCCACGCCTGGCGTATGCTCAACCTCAACAACTTTGGACGATACTGACCCGGCTGCATATCGCCACGATAGGGCATCGCCCGGCGATCCACCATAGATCCCTTGACTATTCGCGCCCAATTTGAACACAGACCCGCGATTGGTCAATACGGCAATCCCCTGATCATCAACATATAAGTTAACAATAGAACCCGATAAGCTGGATTCACTTGTTCCGACAATACGATCAGCTCCGGTTAACGGCTTGAACTCTGTGCTGGTTACACCCGCGACGGTTCCGCGGAAGTATACAACGCCTTCCGCGATATAAAAGTCACCGTAGTTGTTGGATAAGAATCCGCTACCTAAGACTATGGTGGGCATTGCAAGCAGTGCAATCGCGCCTAATATTATATTTCTTAGATATTTCATTACTCTCCCGTTTATCCTTTTACTTTAAACCCAATCAATCCGCCGTTTTTATAGATCCGTATACGTTAAGGTCAAGACATCGGCGTAAGTACCCGCCATGCCAAGTGCGTCCGTGTTGCTTTCCATCTTAATATTCAACTGGAAAATCGCATCCGTGACCGATGATACCGCTGACGATCCATCAACCCCGGCCTTTTTCAAAATATGGACCGTATCAATACCCGTTACTGCATTCGCCAACGCATTGGACGCGAAGCTCAAGAAGCTGTCAATCCCGGTTCCAATTTCCCCAGCTTTGGTGATATTAACCGTGTACGGAATGTCCACCTCACCGTCTAGCCGGTCTGTACTGGATCCCGATGGCTCTAACACCCCACCCGTGGCACTGGACAAGGTTAACTCAAACCCGTCTCGCGTGTTGTTTCGCACTCGGAACTCCCCCAGGTTTGTTTCTCTCAATGCATCGGAGTTAATCTGAGACGTTTTTACAACCGTCTTAAAATAACTTTCCCGAGCCACATTGTGGTTAATCGCAAATTGCGACGACTCAGATGCGTTTTGTACATTGATAAACTCTTCGGCTTGAACTCCGGTTGTTAATCCAATCATTGCCGCTACCATTAAAATTGAACCAATATACTTTCTCATGTAAACCCTCCTATGTGTTGTTACATTCAACTATCCAATACACCAATCAACCGTTACATCAATCCTATAATACCCAGTTTGAACAATTTCTAAACATGGACTATGATTCCAAAAAAAAGGCAGCCTCTAAAACTAAAGACTGCCCCTATCTAAAATTGTCTGGTTTTATAGATCTGTGTACGTTAGCGTTAACACATCGGCATATGTACCAGCCATGCCAAGTGCATCGGTATTGCTTTCCATTTTAATATTTAACTGGAAGATTGCATCCGTGACCGATGATACCGCTGATGAACCATCAACGCCAGCCTTTTTCAAAATATGGACCGTATCAATACCCGTTACTGCGTTTGCCAATGCATTCGATGGAAAATTCAAGAAGCTATCAATCCCGGTTCCAATCTCACCCGCTTTCGTGATGTTGACTGTATACGGAATATCCACCTCACCGTCTAGCCGGTCAGTACTAGCCCCCGATGGCTCTAACACCCCACCCGTGGCACTGGACAAGGTTAACTCAAACCCGTCTCGCGTGTTGTTTCGCACTCGGAACTCACCCAAGTTTGTTTCTCTCAAGGCATCGGAATTGATTTGTGATGTTTTCACGATTGTCTTAAAGTAACTTTCTCTAGCTACATTATGATTAATCGCAAATTGTGATGACTCTGATCCGTTTTGCACATTGATAAACTCTTCAGCCTGAATCCCGGTTGTCAATCCAACCATCGCTGCTACCATTAAAACTGATCCAATAAACTTTCTCATAATACCTCCTCGTATGATTAACCCAAAACACTAAACCCACGATACATTGATGGTACTAATACCCACTATTTGCAATTTTTAAACATTTTGTTTCAAATTAAACCGAAAATGACAGCAAAAAAGGCATTGCCATTATCTTGTTTTCATGCTATACATAAAGATACTCTCATGCTAAATCGAATCCCATTTCTGATCTCTGGGTTGTTGGTCTTGATGGTATCCCTATCAACAATGGGAACAGAATCCATGCCGATGGACCAGTCTGTGGATCAATTCTATATCAACTATCGGCACCCTGTCATTCAGCAAGGACGGTTTTTGCTTGGCACCATTGTGGTGCGAAACAACAATCCCAATGGGTTTAGCCTAAAACTAGCCAGCAACAACAACAGCCTCCTGACGGACTCCATTAGCTTAGTGAATGGGAGTTTAATTCCCTACTCAATATCCATTGAAGAAAGCAATGGCCAAATTGGCGCCGGCGTTACCAAAGGCTACACCAACAACCCAAAGCAACAACTGGTATCCGAATGGGTTGTTCTCACATCCACCAATCAAACAAGCTATACCGATATTTCATTAAATGTTTACATTCACATTGACCAAACGATTTCCGATCGCTTATTAGCCGGCAATTATTTGGATGAAATTAGTGTTATTTATGAAAACAACAATGTTATTTAGCCACCACTGTTTAGGAGAATCCAATGAATAAACGTCCATCCTTGTCTTTGGCCCATCGTGTTATTGGGTTTGTCAGCCTGCTCATGATTGCGTCTGCGCCCGTATTTTCCGGATACTATGTCACTCTAAATGACAATGAAATAAACCCTGGAAAAGGAAAGAATCTCGTGAACATGTATGTCACCAACGAATCGGATGACATGAAAGCCATTATGCTGTCGCCCAAACTTCGAAACGTAGACAGCTCCGGGGTTGAAACCGTTAGTGAAACTGAGGATTTGGTTGTATTTCCAGCTCAGTTAATTCTGCCCCCACGATCCGAAAAAGCCGTATCGATTCGTTGGCTGGGTGAACAAAATATTTCTCGTGAGCGGTCCTATCGGGTCATTGTTGATGAGTTGAATGTCGGCAAAAAACAGGCGAAAGACTCCAAAATTATTCGAACGAAAGTGCGGTATGTTAAGTCGATTTATGTCGCCCCGTATAAAATTGTAAACTCGCTCATGCTGGAAGATGCTCGCCGGGATGTTTTAGAAGACGGAACCTCTGTTTTAAAATTTAAGTTTTACAACAACGGCACCGTTCGTGAGCTCTTGCGCAATGTTGTCTTGGAATACAAATCCATGGATCGGATCGCGAGTCTGACGATTAAGGCCGATGAAATGGAGCCCTTTAAATCCAACCGTAATATTCTAGCCAATAACCGACTCGAAGGCTGGATACCCTGGCCCGAAGACATTGACACCAACGTTGATAAATTTTATTTGCTGGATTATAACTTAGGCGAAGACGGCGAGGAAAGCGAATAATAATCGTTAATCTGATAGCACCGTTCCTTGCTCATCCACCGACACCGCAGAGCCATAAACAACCGTTGCATTCCCAATTAAATCTATCGAATACTGTTCATTTTCGTAATGCACGCAGGTTATAACGGGCTCTCCCGATGGTCGTATCGTCAGTTTTTCCCCCAACCACTCGGGGTTTTTTAACACATAGGCCACCGACGTTGCACACATTGCTGTGCCACATGCCGGGGTTAATCCCACACCCCGCTCATACGTTTGGGTACGAATCTGCCCAGGGTTATTGCCCTGCGCAACGGTAACATTACACCCTTGCGTAAAGATGGCCGGCATGGCCAACACCCGTTTGCCCAATTGAGTGGCCAGAGCCGCTCGATCGGACTGCGTGTAATGCGAGGGAACAAACACGATTGCATGCGGATTGGGCATTACCACCAGGCTTGTCTCACCGTCAGGCCAAAATTCTGAAATCCGTTGATGAAGCACCGGCGATGGGCCAGTCGGCAAACAAATCCCTACCGTTGTTGGATCAAACCCAATGCTGGGTAATCGCACACAAACCGTTTTTTCAACGGGATCTTCCCAGCCCACCGCAAACCATCGGTCCGTCACCCAAATCGAGGCCGCTGATGCCCCATTGTGCTCCAACACACAGCGCGCCGCACAGCGCAACCCATTGCCACACATTTCAGCTTCGCTGCCATCGGGATTAAACATTCGCATCCGATACCCATCCCGGTATTCCGATACAAACAGCACCCCTTCTGCCGATCGGTGGGTGCATATGGACTGCGAAAACTGACGGCGTTGGGCATCGGTTGCAAACCAAGTATCCGTTAACTCATCCACCAACACAAACGCATTGTTGGATCCATGAACATACAAAAAGGGAATGCTCATAGGGTCTCCAAATAGGCGGACAAGGCCGCATTCCAATCCGGCAACGGGTCGATATATTTGGCCAGTTTTTCCCCATTGAGCCGACCATTCAATGGGCGCTGGGCTGGGCGTGGGTATGCCGTAGTAGGCACCGGTATCACCACAGGCGCGTTGGGCCTGTTTTGAAAAATTGCACACGCATACGCATACCAATTGGTATACCCGGTACTGGGCATGTGATACAAACCCGGTGGCACCGCCCCGTGTTCAATAACTGCTCGAAGCGCCTGCGCCACGGAGCCCGTCCACGTGGGGCTGCCCCATTGGTCCGATACCACCCGGATCTCCGCTTGGGTCTGCGCCAAGCGATGCATCGCATCCACAAAATCAGGACCCCCGGCGCCATACAACCACTGAACGCGAAACACATACGCATCTGGGCATTCAGCCACCACGGCTTGTTCGCCCAAATACTTCGTCTGGCCATACACACTGACGGGGGCCACCGGATCGGTTTCCCCATACGGTGTGGTTCCAGACCCATCAAACACATAGTCTGTCGAGATATGAACCAACCGGGCTTGAATCGTGGCGCATCGCCGAGCAACATGCCTGGCCCCATCGGCATTAACCCGGTGGGCTTTCTGCGTATGGGTTTCGCAACCATCCACATCCGTATACGCCGCAGTATTAATCACCCAATCGGCACACTCAAGCGCCCGATCAACCGATTCAGGATCCCCAATATCAATATCTGAAGACGCTAGCACCCGAACATCGCCCATCAATGCCATGGCCTGGGCACACGCTTGGCCTAAACGTCCCTTCCCAATAATTACAATTGCCGTCATATGCATACTACTATACTATAAATAGAGAATGATAAAACAGCGATTGCCGTATAGCATTCAACTCAGCTTAACCTATTTATGGTCCCAAACCACGCATCGCTTTATTCGCGTTGTCACCGCCATTTCAATTGCAGGCATCGCCCTATCGATTGCGGCCATTGTGATCATTATGGCCATCATGGACGGCTTTGCCCACACGCTAAAACAACAACTCACTGGGATTCACGCCGATATTCAAATTGAACACATCAAGGCCTTGGATCTATCCGACCCCATGATTCAAACGGTCGACCAACACCCGTCCGTGGCTGCCATCACCCCCACACTCACCGTGGCTGGCTTTATGCAGCCGCCCCATCCACCCAGCTTTGTGAGCATTCTTGGTATTGATTTCACCTCAGACCCCACGGTTACGACATTAATAGATCAGGTGCAATCGGGCCACTGGCCCACACACCCCCACCACGTCTTGATTGGCCAATCATTCGCCGACTACCACGGCCTATCGATTGGCAGCCAGGTACACGTGCATAGCCCCAACCACCCCCAGCCCCTAGCACGCACCGTTGTGGGCGTCATCCATACGGGTGTTCAACGCTTGGATACCGGGCATGTGGTCACCGATCTAGCAACCGCACAAGCCCTAGCCGGAACGCCCGACCGCGTGCATCAGTTAAAACTCCGCCTAATCCCCGAGGCGGATGTACACGCCGTATACACAACACTCCGAGACCAGCTGCCCGATGCCTATTGGATGACCCACTGGATGAGCCTCAATCCCGTGGCGTTGCGCGCCTTGCGCCTGGAACACACCGTGATGATGGTCATTGTCTCGTTAATTTTGCTCATGGCTATTGGAAACGTGGGCACAACCTTACTGATTCATGTATTGGATAAAACACAATCGATTGGCCTGTTGCGCGCCATGGGAGCCCGGCCCGCATTCATTCAGCGGGTGTTTATTGTCCACGGATTGTTCGTCACCACGATTGGTTTAATCGTTGGCTTGATCATTGGCATGGCCATTAGCCAGTATATTAACCCCCTATTGGCGCTTGTGGATCATGCAACTGGCATTCACCTACTCCCCGACAAGATTTATTATCTGGATCGCATCCCCGTTCAGTTAAATCCCACCGGCTACATCCTTGTGGCTTTGGGCACTTGGGTGGCCACCATTTTGTGTGCCTGGTATCCCGCTAAAAAAGCAGCCAGCCTGGATCCTGTTGCGGCGGTATCGCATGGCTAATTTAATTGCCACTGCCGTATCCCACACATTCAACAATGGCCAATCCTGGGTGCTTGACACTTGGAGTGGCTCGTTCAACCCGCATACCATTACCACCATCACTGGACCCTCAGGCTGTGGCAAATCCACCGTACTGCATTGTCTCGGGGGGCTGTTAACCCCAACCCGTGGGGACGTGTTGCTACATGGTGACTCTCTCTATCGCCGCACCCCCACTCAACGAGCCGATGCCATCAACCAGCATATTGGCTTTGTTTTTCAACGGGCGAGTCTGCTGCCTGAATTGTCAGTATGGGACAACATTGCTATAAAATATCGGCTACGCAATGCCCCCGAACCGTCGGCGATGATCGATCACTGGCTGACCGTATTTCAACTCAGCAATTTTCGGGATGCAAGCCCAGCGACACTCTCCGGCGGCCAAGGCCACCGTGTGGCCTTTATCCGAGCGCTGCTCAATACCCCCACCGTGCTGTTATGCGATGAGCCCACCGGCAATCTAGACGATGCCAACACAGCCTGTCTTTTAGACGCCATTCAGACGATTCGGACGGAAACACCTTGTGCGGTAGTCATTGCCACCCACGATGCGCGCATTGCCCAAATTGGGGATACCACCGTGGACTTAACCCCATGTCCACAGTAATTCGGATATTTGGTACAATAGGCGTATGATTGCAACACATATTGTTCTGGGGGCTGACCACGGCGGATTTTTATTAAAAAAACACCTGATTGACTGGCTAAACACCCGGTATCCCACGGTGCACCTTACCGATGCGGGGACACACAGTGCGGATCGAGTGGATTACCCCACAATTGCCGCTACAGTTTGCGACACCCTGCAAGCCAGCACAGACGCCGTGGGCATTTTAGTCTGTGGCAGTGGCATTGGCATGAGCATGGCAGCCAACCGATACCCCAGCATTCGAGCGGCCGTGGTCACCGATGCCCTCAGCGCACACTTGAGCCGTGCCCACAACAATGCCAACGTCTTATGCTTGGGGGAGCGCCTCACAACCCCGTTGGTCGCCGAAGGCATTGTCAGCACATGGCTAACCACCCCCTTTGATGGGGACCGGCACCTCGCACGCATTCAATTGTTTTCTAGCGAATGATCTGGGCCATCGCCGCTATTGCGGGGATGCTCTTTCAGTCCGTCCGTGCGGCTTGTCAAAAAACATTGAATCAGGCACTGCCTACGGATGTGGTCAACTGGGTTCGCTATTTGTTTGGCGCTCCCTGGATTGCGGGTGCCCTGACACTGTGCTGGCTGAACGATGCATTGCCCGCCGTTACCCCACTGTTTTTTGTTTATTGCGCGGGCGCAGCCGGGAGTCAGATTATCGGCACCCATTGCCTGGTGGTTTTAATGGCCAAACAATTTTCACTTGGCATTACCTATGCCAACACCCAGCCCCTCCTAACCGTACTTTTGGGCCTGATCTTTTTTCAAGAACCCATTGCTTGGATCAGTAGCATCGCTATTGGCATTGGCGTTTTAGGCGTTTTGATTTTATCCAAATCCCCCCATAACACCCAGTATTGGTCTGGATTGGGCATGGGCGTATTTAGCGGCGCCTGCTTTTCTTTAACCAGTTTGTGGGTGCGTCAAGCCACGCTGCATCTAAACACCACCCCTCTGATTAGCAGTTTAACCGCTTTGGGTACCGTAGTCGGCCTTCAAACGGTGTGTTTTGGCGGCTGGCTACTCTACCGATATCGAAGCCAACTCATTCAGCAAATTCGACACCATTGGCGCGTATGCAGCGCAATTGGCGCCATGAGCATTGCAGGTTCATCGTGTTGGTTTTTGGGATTCACGCTTACGCACCCCGCCTATGTCCAAACCGTTGCGCAACTGGAGTTGATTGTCTCGCTTGGCATCACCCGGTTTTATTTTAAAGAATCCCTGAAAGCCTCCGATATGATTGGGATGGGCTTAATCTTACTTGGGATTCTGGGGCTCTTGTGGTTGTAACCGCGCCCATGCTTCGGTCAATTGACGCGTTCGCGTCTCCGCTCGACGTCGGGGATTTGCCAGCGTCGGCCACACCATTGTTTGAGCGGTAACGGTCACCGGTTGACGCCGCAGGCATACAAGCCACGATCGCCAATCGGTGCTGGCATTGGTCCCATGCACCCGAATACAGGCTGTATGCGTTGCGGGCGCTTCAAGCCATCGCTGAAGTGTGTTGGGGTCCCAAGCAGCCGTTATTGCACGCTCGGGTGCCATAACCCCCAAGACGGGTATGTCCAATTCATCCGGGACCATATGCAAGGGATAGACTCCGCATTTTTCAAAAATCATCACCAACCACCACGGGCACACCACCGGCTGATAGACCACGCTGGCCTGCAGCGGAATCAAGCGCAAAACCACCAAAACATCCACAACCGACACACACGAAAACAAGCCGTCCGTGACCCCATCCCAAGTTAATGTCGTTGGGCCAGATACCCGCACCCGCTTCCACCAAAACACACAAGGAGCCAGCCGACGCGCCACCCACCGCCAATACCGGCGGGAATGCCCAGTACACCGCCCCACAAAGACAACGACGGCCATAATCGGCGCGGTCCACACGATTGTGGTACACAGCCAACCCAGCGCATTAATGCCTATCAATACCAATCGAAACAATAGCCTTAAAATACCCATATGCCCACACAAACTGAAAGCCCAACAAGCACCAGATACACCAGCATCAACCGAAACCGGCGGCGCTGAATTAGAGCCATGGTGGCCGCTTGTTCCGCCATCAGCAATTCCAAATGGGTTTGTTTATCTTTTAATGCTTCGTATTGGTCACGAAAAGGGATTTTGTCCATCGCGTATTGCCTCCAATTTTTTTAATAATGCAGCTCGTTTTTCATCCGCATCTGAAATCGTCACCGCCGGCGCTTCCGGCTTGGGGCGTATCCATTGCTTGAACCGATCCACCAATAGGATTTGTTTTTTTTCTGTTTTATCCGGGGTCGACGTCGGCTTGGGAACCGGGGGTGCGGGTGTTTTTACCGGCTGAGGTGTTTTTACCGGCTGAGGCGTCTGTTCCTCCGGGGCTGGATGGGGGGGGTCTGGTTGAGCCAATGGCCGGTCTGGGTATGCAGCGGCCGGCTGTTTGAAATACCACGCCAACGCAGAATCAAGCGACGTTACTTGAGCCCCAGAACTTCGATGTAAAACCTCTAAAACCGCCTGTTTTTTCTCCGGATATACCGCTAAATAGTCCGGGATTAGCTTTAAAATAGACCCCGTTATTTCATCAAGCTGTCTCTGATTTTCTGGCCCATCGGCTAGCTCCATTAAGTCTATTAAAACCGATAACGCCTCAACAACGTCAATGGGTTCATGACGCATCAGGATCCTCGTCGTCTTTAAAGGCATCCACCAATTGCTTCAGGTGCCGGGTTTCTGCATCAATCGCTTGGTCCAATTCTTTTTGTCGTTGATTTAATGCCCTTAAATTCCGTTGAGCAACACTGAATTTATACGCATAGCGAATTAAAAAAATCACCAAAATTACCCAAGCCAAGCCATTGAGTATATCCATAGCCGTCATGTGTTGCCAATCCACGATCATTGGTTATTAGTATACCAATCACAGAGCTGCTTATGGAATGGCCAAGCCTGTTCCCGCGTGTGAATTGGTCCTGTATTCGCTAAGTGGTACAGGTGGCTGATTAACCACTGCCGATCCCGCCAAAGCCATTGATCCAAGCATGACTGTATCGCTGTGGATGCCGGCTGTTTCAGCCAATTGGTTACAAAACATTGGCACAAAGGCTCCCGATAATCCGCTAACCACTGGCCACACCCCACCATACGATACGCGCGCAACCACGTGGACCAATCGAACGCTTCGGCGTCTATTACCGATTGAATAGCCGCCTGTACGCGTGAAAACCACACCCGATGATCCGCCCAATTCAACTGCCAAACAGCCGACAAAACGGGGGCTTCATCACCGGCAAAGCAATGGCCCAATGGTGCAGTATCACACGCCGATGCCTCTAACGACTGTATCATGAAGGCGGGCAGCACGCTCAAGACACGCTCCCGAAACGCTGAGGGCATCGTCTCCATAATCGATTGAACATCCGAAAACCCCAATTGCACCAACACCACAACCATCGGATCCAAACAGCCGTGTGTAACCATTAAGTGCCACAATGGGTCAAATCCCGCCGACACCAGCACCGGCAAGTCATCTGCTAGTGCCGTTAAGCGACTATCCGTCCAAACAATCGCGTCCATCGGCTTTTTATGAAGGCTCGCCAGAATAATGGCCTTAACTTCAATGGTGGCAACGGCCTCTGCGTGGTCTCTCGGGGGAACGCTCGCCGGCCAATCGCTCCCGACGGTCCAGATCTGATCAATAATTTCTTGGTTGAAAAACTGTTCCGATTCCCGCAAGGCATCGGCTGTTTTACCGGCAATATATTCATCATGAATGATTGTTAAGTCCACGGCTTACTCTCCCCGCTCATCGTATTCAGCCATGTCACCGGCTGATTGTTTGGGGAACCGGGCATTGCTAAACCCAGTCCACGTATCGGCAGGAAGTTGAGTCGGTTGAAGCTCGTGTGTCGCGTGTCGGCGTGTGTGTATGAGTATTGGGTCTTGGTCATGGACAAAATCCGCCCCCGATTGCTTCAATAGCCGTTCGGCTATTGCTTTGTTAAGCGCTGGATTGTTCAGCCCTTCTAAAAATGACTGTATGTACCTGTTTGTGTATGGAGACTCTTTAGCGGAAACGCTGGCTTTGTCGAGCGCCTGGCACACCGCCGATTGCCATGAAACCGGAATGTTTGATGCCCAGACCCGATTCTTGATCTGCTGAATATCGCTCACGCACTTGTGATCACGATTAATATTCCCTGTACGCTGCAAGTCTTTCAAAAACTGATCCGCCCAGACTTTAGCAACTTTTGACTTGGAATCCTCAAACTCAGAGACCAACAAATCTGTTGTAATGTAGTCATACTTTGCCGCATCCACCAACTGTAGCGGAGACACGCCCGTTAGAATCGCTAAAACATTGTCCACGCTCTGACGGCTATAGCCACCATGGTCATCCGGTTGTATTGTGCTTAAATAGTTTTTAAACTCAGTACCATCTGAACCAAACACGCCCACTAAGAACTCCCGGATGTTTTTATTGGTCGCTGCTTGACGCGCTCGAAACCCCATGGGATACACGCCCCGGTTATACTGAATAATCCGTCGTATAGACGCTACTGTTTCTTTCCAGTTTATGTCTTGATGATTAAAAGACCTAAGCGCACTCCCAGCTGTGCTCCATGTCTTTTTTTGGGCGTAATCAAAGATCGCTATTGCCAACTCGTCGGGGCTACATGCTTTAGGATCTATCGACTGTAAATTTGGGGTTTTCGATGGCTCAAGTTCCAAATAGTCCATCACGCCATCCAAATCATCCATGGGATGGGATTTGTTAATATCCACCTGTTTCAACCGAAACGACTGGCGGGGCATGCGCGGGATCGATACCCGTGAACCCCTAAATACCGGCGGCTGAAACTCCTTGTGCCAAACCGAACGCACAATAGAACAAAGCAGGGGATAGTCCCGAAAGCCATCTATTGAAAAATTAAGACTATGCCCCATCATTCGGGCCACAGCCATGGCTTGGTAGGCTGCTTGAAGCTGTTTATCAGGTTGTGTGGCTTTTCTTAAATTGTTTTCCAATTTTTTTAGTTCTTTAGCCCATGAAGACCCTGAAACAGAGGGGCACCGTGAAATACGGCTATACATCCGTGTGTGGACATCGGCTTCATTCATGTAGCCCCTGCGTGACCACTCGGATACCGTTTGAATGCTGGATAGCGTATTTTCTGAAACTGTATACGTATCCGGGCCATCCAATGTAGACGTTATCCGCATAATATCTAGTATTTTGTTTAAGTCGTTCTGTCCCAGAGACAACAGTATTATGTCAATACGAGAATCGTTTATAGACCGGATATCATTTGTTGGAATTGCAATACTTGTATCCTGACTGATCTCGTGCAGCAATTCTTTTAGCTTTTTAAAATAGACTTTTTGTTGGGCGTTGGATCCCATGGCAAATGCCTCCCCAATAACACAAAACTGCTTCGCCTGGCTCTTTTTTTTGAACTTTTCAACACTATCATGATGCGGGTTTTCGGCGATTGTTTTTTGCCGAGCCATTTCCAAAATCGGTGATGCCGTTAGCTTTTCGTCTTTACTGCCAATACCAAGAGCGGCTTGAATCGTCGGGGTTTCAACCTGTGCAGACGCTTTAGCCAAAATATGCCAATCCGGGGCGACGTTAGCCATATAAGAACTGGCTAGTATTTTGCGTGGAATATCCAAAAAAAGACCATTAATCCCTCCCCAAACGATTGCTGCCCCCAGCCCATTTTTCTGATAGTGTTGAGCAAAAAACCGGGGCACATTGTTTCGAACGCTATCCCGCACTTTGGGTTCTTTAAGCACAGACTTTGCCGAATTGCTAACCACATTCAAAAACGCTTTAACTTTTTGTAAGTATTCTTTACGCGCATTGGACCGCTGCTGCTGATATTGCTTCTGATATTTATTCAGCATCGCGGCTTGGTATACATCCGCCATGCCGTGATAGTCCCCACGACGGGATTGCGCATAGGCCAACTGTTCTCGTTTCGCAGCATCCGTCATCAGCAGGGTTGGGGCTATCTGGTCATCTTGGCCAACAAAAAACCCATGCATTCGGCCAACCATTGGCTTAGTGTGCTCTGCAACTTGCCGAAACATACTCGCCGATCCCATCGCAGCCAATTGGCGAGTGACCCATTGGGACTGGCTCCAATGCGTCATACTTCTACCCCCTGGAAGATAACTCAATATATTGGCAGACGCATGCATAGTGTCCGCTGTTATTTTCTGCCATATCTCATTGGAATCGGTGTCTCGGCTTAGCTTTATTTCTAAATGGCCCATGCGGTGCGTGTTGTAATAGGCGTCTATTAACGCTTGTTGTAACCCCATAATTAAACCGGCCACTGCGGTGGGGGATGTGGTTCCGCCGGCTATCCGATTCATAATCATGTAGCGCAGCTCGGCAATTTTAGCCACCGCCTGTGCCGATAGCTGCATCGCTTGCGTAACATAGGCCAACTCCCGATTAAATTGTGTCACGTGTTCTTGATTTAAAAAATACTCCCCACTTCGGCCACGTTGCGCTTGAATGCTGGTATCAAACTCCCGGTTTAACGATTGGTGCTTCTGGGTTGGCGCCTGCGGACTAACCACAGACAGTGCGTGGGAAGCATCTTCCGATACGGCTTCTTCCTTCAGGTCATCCTCAAGCGTTTGGGTATCCCCATAAACCATCGTTTGATTGATCGCATTGAATACAGTATTACGCACCAAACCGAGCATTTCTTTAGATATTTGAAAAAATGCCACCATGGCCGGGTTTTGAAACACAATCATTGCACCAGCAAAAGCACTGGTTATAGCCAAATCAATCGCTGCTTCATAAATTTCATACCGAGTGTCTGCTTTTTTATTGGCAATCCGGATTTGTTCTTTCGCCTGAGACACCAAGTTGTCTGTATGGGTTTTAATCAGATCGGATTCCATGGACATTAAATTTATCGATTCAGCCGCTCGGTCACCCCGAGACAGCCCAACAATCGTATCCATCACGCGATACCGGGCCATCCGAGCCGCCTGCATCGTATAATATTGATTATACAAATACGTCACGCATTTAAAGTTATCAAAAATAGTGGCATGATTAACCATTTTAAATTCTTGAGAAAACACTTTTTCATAAGCATTCATACCCCAAGCATTGTCTCGATAATCCGCCAACCGGGTTTGAAATTTGTGACGCTCATACTGCGCACGTGTCCGAGCCTCATTTAACCGCGCATCTTCCAACTGCTGTGCCGCCACGGTTGATTCTGAATCTTGTGCCAACACGGCTTGCATGGCTTCACGATGACGCCGAGCCGAATCATAGTGTTTCTTAGCGGATGCTTCACGCGCCTTGAGTTCACGAAGCGTATTTGAATTGGCACTGAGTGCCTGATGGGCATCCGATAAACTTGGCGTTGACGCATTCATAAAGTCTCGAGCATATAGCCAGCGGGAGTCTTTTGTTAATGTTTTGATCGCATTGGCAATAGCGCCTAGTATTGAATTGTAGATAATATGCCAGGGGGTCAGCTTGAAAAATATTTGTTTTTGTAAGGCCTTAACCCGAACCAAGCCCAAGCCCAGCACATGTTTGGCCATATCCAGAAAGTATCCAATAGCCAATTCTCGTTTTTTTTTCTCGCGCTCAAATTGAATACGTTGCAGCTGCTCTTGATCTTGCCATTCCCGCTGAATAGCCGATTTAAGCGATTGAACGATGCCGGCCATTTTTTCCGAAACACCCCGAAACTCATTGGCATATTTATCATGAACAGAAAACCCGATTGAAAACTGCAAAACCGTCGCCATGAGCAGCGACCGCTGAACCCAAGATTGCCGCATCATGGCCATTTTTTTATTAAAGTCCAGCAACTGCTCGCCCATATTAACATCAAACAAAGCGTCCAACTTTTTAAACGCCCCCTCCCTGTTTTCTTGCCATCGATCTTGACCAGACAAACTGGTCTTCAAAACCTTTCCCTGCTCAAACCGAACCCGCTCATAGGCCGAATAAGCCGAAAATATGGACCGATCCTGCGGATTGTGTCCGTTGGGCTTTTGGGTGGGGATTCCTTGCGCTGCCAACACCGCCGTTAACTGCGAATCATCCATTGCACGCAACGCGATATCTTTATTATATTGGGTTTCAAGATGGGTCTCCATTGCAAACACCGCCGTTGTAAATATCATATTTCCAAGAACCGTCGCCAAGGCACCCAAACCGGGTGGTACCAAAAGCACGAGTGCCGGAACCACCACCACATTAAATAAACCTTGGGCTATTTTAAGGAATTGAATCGCTTCCTTTTTTTGAATATCAAGAGTCAAATTAACGGACTCATTAAATAAATTTTTCATTTTAAGGAGCTGGTCCACAAACTGGCTTTCAAACAATTCGTATCGACTGGTTCGCCATCCCAAGACTTTCGCTTGTGTCCCAGTATCAAAGTCGCCGTAACCCAAACTTATTTTTTGTACCGCATACTGTAAATTCGCCCGAAACCCCAATGCCGCTGCCGTTAATTGAATATTCGCTTGCAGCTTTCGCCCTTTCATAATCATGGCTTGAAGGGATTCCTCAACAATATCAAAAAATGGGCGGTTGTCTGCATCCGCTGTCGCAAATTGTGTCCCCATAGCCGCCAACGAATCCGATCCGTCTTCTGAATTTAACCAATCGGCCAATGTCATGGATTGGCCATTCCCAAAATAAACCAGGGTTTCGTTTTTTAAATCGGAAGTCTGGTGACCTCGTTGGTGCATCGATGCCGACAGTTTCTCTAACTCATCTTGCTCCCAGAGAAACTTCTTAGCGAGCAATACCATAAGTCCCTCAATTTTTTTATACGCATCTTTAACCGCCTCATTTTCTTCTTTTTGTTGATCAATTGTATATTTTTCGCCCAAGATTGAATCCAAAAAAGAATACCCCATGCCGGCATATTTATCGGCAATCTCTTTTCGCTTAGTGGCCAACTCCGATTCAATATCAGCCACAAAAACAGCCAGTATAGATTGGGTCAATTGATTAAAATTAATCCCTTCAAATGAATATTTATGATCGCTAGGATCTTTGCTTTCCTCCACCCCTTCAATGATCGCTAAAATTAATCGAATCCACTTGCCCCGTTGTTGCACAACATGCATCAAGATAACAAAAAACGCACGCATCGCATCAAATTCGCGCTGAATAGCTAAAAAGGCTTCTAACTGTTCTTTTGTAATTTCCCCCTTCGCTAACGCACCACCGATCTCCTTAAGCTCAGAATCATTGCCATGCATCATGCGATGGATATCCAGTGATGTGTCGCTCGCCAAACCTTGAAAGATCAAGGGACCCCGAGATTGGCCTTCGCCACGTTCTGAACGAGCCGTCCCAGACGCTGTGCGCACAGCCAGCAACCAGTCAACAGACGATTCGTCTTTAACTGAAATCTTATTTTGGCTAATTGTTACAATGGGTTTATCCGAGTAGTCCCGTATGCGGTCTGGCTGCTTGGTATCCCAAACCCGTCCACCATGCTCAACAACCATGTGGGCCTGGTCCCCATCTGCGATTATGTGCAACCGAACGCCATCGGGCGAATGGCCCGTAACAACCAGGGCTCTGGCTAGCACAGACGCCATTGCAATGCTCCAATCTTCACAATCCCCCTGGCCACGCTGAAGGGTATCGTGAGCCGACTGCCACGCATCCTGATCCCCATCCGATTGATACTGATATCGGCGAGCCATTTCCGCTTGGACCACCGCAAAGACTTCTTCTTTTGTCATCCCTGTTCGCAAACGGCCTTGACTGCGCAAATCCGCCACAATGGCCACAACAGCCGCCGCATCCGGGTCAATCACATCCGGCAGATACGAAACGCCAGCCCGTGGCGCCAATTCAGCATTCACGCGGCTCTCCGGGGTTTGTGTTACCGTGCCCGTGGCTTTTCGCTCAAACAAGGGGGTTGTTGCACTATCCGCAGCCAATTGGCCACTATGAACATGGCCCAAGTCTTCCCGGTGTATCAAAACCGTTTGGCCGGTATCCAAGGTTAACCCAAGCCCATCCACCCGTTCTCCCTGCGGGTTTAGGCCGTACACCACGGTAGCTGTTTGTCGGATCTTCGTGTTGTTTAACCAGTGTATTAAAACAGGATCATCCAATACAAACGCGCGTCCCGATACGATTGCCTCAAAATAATCCGGGTCTGTTGGGGTCGATGGCCGTGCGTCCACCACGGTTGGGGTTGTTTGTATTTGAGTGGTATCTTCAAGTGTGTGGCCCACTGGCATTGAACCTGTATGCACGTGTACGGGCGCAAATTCAGCGATGCGAGACTCTGTATCCGGCGTAGGCAGTAAGCTGTTTATAGAAAGGGTCATGCGTTGTTTCTGCGGTCCTGCAACTGCCGCGCTTCAACATCGGATCGCCACGATTCGTACGCCTGAGAATAATTCGCCGCTTTTCGGGCTTGGCGAGCGGAAATTTGTCGGTTTTGAATCGTCATCAGCAGCGCATCACGGGTCTTACTCTTGTCCAAATTGGCTTGTTCCTGGCGATATTGTGCTAATAATTGTGGGTTGCCATACACAGGCTGAACATTCGCCAAACCAACAACATGGCCACCATTGTGCTCAAACAGTGCTGTTTGATCCGAAAAAATATCGTGCACATCCCGAATACTTAACGCATCTTGAATGGCATTAAAATACCCACGATAATCCCCGCTCTGGCCCTGCAAATCACTCTGTACTAGTTCTTTAAGCAAAAGCCAGCGCCCCCCATTTCCCCGAATTGGCGCAATCACACCTTTTTGTTCCAACAGACTCACCACCTGTGTGCGATACGCACTATGTATACGATCAACCTGAATATAGCTTCTTGTGTGCGCAAAGACTCGGCCCAACGCAAGGATCGGATACAAGCACCCCCACAGCTTAACCGATGGGGTGTTCGTATCCGATACAGCAACACCATTGCCAGGGAGCAACTGCTGTACTTCCGCGTACAGCACTTCAAGGGCGCTTATAATCGTTCTGTTATTGGTAGCCGATGCAAGCGCCAATAGCGCGTTCCGAATCGATGGAGACGCTGCGGCCATCGCATGTCCACTGCTCTGAGACAACCGATGCAAACAAACCGCTGCTTGTTGCAGCAATACACTGTGCTTGTACGGTTGACTATTGCTCGTTAAACGAATGCGGTCAAAACTAATTTTATTCATACTCGGCACCAAGCTATTGGTTGTTATTGGCGGTGTAAATTCTGTGCGCTGGCCGGCTTCATCTTGTGTGTACCAGGTCCCATTGTTGCTATACACAAATGCGGCGTATACATCCCCCTTGGCATCCGCATCAAACTGACCGCTGTGTTGAAAGACAGCTTCCGTCACCGTTCCAATACGGCGTTTGTAACTTAATTGGTACAAATGCCCATTGTGCTTAATGTGTTGATACTCAATGCTATTGTCTACAGGCGATGTGGCCATTTCCCAAGATACTGACGCAATGGCCTGTTTTTCAGATTCGACGTACGACGAATCCAAATTGCGTATTTCTGAAAAATTCGCTTCAAACGAGTATCTAGACTGGACATAGCCATGGTGAATCGCCGCTAAATACCGAACGACCGTCAAGGCTTGCGCATCGGACAATTCCACATTGCCCGATAGCGATTGAAAATGAGATAAAAAATCATCCTGGGATAAAGACGCCGCAGACTCTGACACGGTATCCCCAAGCCCCAAGATCAGGGATAATGGTGCATCCGTCATTGTTCCGGATCGCAACGCCTGCTCAATGCTCCGTACAGCGTATTGATACGGTTGCCCATAATACCCATGGTCCATGCCAGAATCCACAAACATAGCTTGATACTGTGTATTGACCCTGGATTCCAGCGTGGCAAACTGACTGTTAAACCCATTCGTTTCCTTGGATTTTAAATAATCGCGAATGACGGGATCTTGTGTATCTCGAATCACACGGTTTTTATCTTTATTTTTGAGTTGTATAAAAAAGGATAAATAATCATCTTCATCAAACAACCGCCCCCCCATATTATGAAGCAAGACTTGTTTCTTCCAAAACTGTTTGCGCGCTGTGCCTGGTTGTTGAAAGGCTTTTTTTTGTTCAACAAGCTCTAAATTTCCCTCTAAACTTCCGGGAAGCTTGGGTTCAATCATTTCATAAAAAAATTCTCCCAACTCCGCTTCCTGACGAGCCGCCCGCTGACCGAAGTTGCCTTCATTGATATTTATTTTATAAAATGCAAGACTCACTATGACTACATAATCGTTCTATAGTATACAAATCTTGCATACTTAATCAGAATCGGGCAGATATTGGATAATTTCGCCTAAAAAATAAATTGACCCTGTTACCACAACCAATCGCCCAGATAACAAATTGGGATCTTTAAGTGTATGGTGGGTAACATAATGCGGCACGGTTGCATTGGGCCCAACACTAACCCCGGGTTGAAAGTCTACCAGCCGAACCGGTGCCTGAATGAGGCTTATCATATCCGAGTAGGCTTTTCGATTTAAAATCCCCATAACAAACACGCAGTGATCGGGGTATAAATCCGGGTAATCGTGGCTTATTTGTTCAACTAGGGCTCGAATCCCTTCAACATTATGGGCAGCGTCCACAACAAGTGTTTTTTCGGGTATTTTTTTAGGTATAATCGTGGTGTATCGACCCCAAAACTGGGTGGTTTTAAAGGCCTGAATCATACGATCTTTGTCAATATCGGGAAAGATTAAATTCAAGGTTGCTAATGCCAACCCGGCATTTTCACGCTGAATATCTGCCTTAAGATGAAACCCATCAACCGCGTCCAGTGGCGCTGAAATTTGATACGGCGCTTGATTGTCTGAAGCGACCAAAGACAAGACCGATTCACAAATCGAATCTTGTTGAACACTGACAACCGGGGTTCTCGGTTTAATAATACCCGCTTTTTCAGCGGCAATATCCACCAATGTGTTTCCTAAAATTTCCATATGATCCCAGCCAATTTTTGTGATGCTGCACGCAACGGGTCGGATCACATTCGTGGCATCCAATCGCCCACCCAGCCCTGTTTCAAAGACGATAAAGTCCGGCTGTTTTTCTTGAAAGTACAGAAACGCAACCAAGGTTAGTACCTCAAATTCTGTTGGTTCTTTTTTTTGAGCATCGGCGTCTGTCTTGTTCACGTTTAACCGATCAAGCACGGTATGATAAATTCGCCAAAAATCATCGGTTTTAATCGGTGTGTTGTTAATTTGAATGCGCTCTGCGTAGCTGCGGATATGGGGGGATGTAAACGATCCAACGCTGTACCCCATAGCCATTAAACCAGACACTAAAAATGCTACGGTTGAGCCTTTGCCATGGGTTCCGGCCACGTGTAGGCACCGGGATAGTTCCTGATGGGGATTCCCCAACGCATTCAGATACCCATAAAATGCGTCCAAGTTATACTGGACCCCATGGGTTTTAGACCGCCAGGCAAGATCGTGTGTTAATTGAGTAATAAACTTAGACATTGTGTGATAGTGCTTTCAATTGTATCATCAATTGATCATAATCACACTGAAGTTGGTGTTGTTTGGTCTGAATATCGGCAACGACATGCTCAGGGGCTTGATTTAAAAAACCCGTATTGCTCAATTTTTTATTAACTTGATCCAAGGCCTGCTTGGTTTGTTTAGTTTGTTGCTCTAACCGTGTCTGGTGGCCCGTAATATCAATGGATTCCGTAATTGGAATCCCAAGCGTGCACCCCAATACAACCGCTGGAATATGGGGGCCCGGGCAGCTGCCCGAGCAGACACTGGACACCCCGGCGAGTTGTTTAAAAAACCGGTGGTAGGGGGCGAGTTGATCAACACAATCACCCGCTATATAGACATCGCATAGCACACTATTTTTCAACTGCACCTGCTTGCGCAACGATCGTATTGATCGAATCATAGACAACACCAAATCCATCGTACTATTTAATTCGGTTGCAATAGCCGAGGGCTGCACCGTTGGCCATTGAGCAACAATCACTTTGTCCGGCAATTGTGCGCCATGCGCTTGAAGCTCTGCCCAGAGCCGTTCCGTAATAAAGGGCATAAAGGGGTGTAAAACAATGCATATCTGACTCAAGACCCAGCCCAATACCGGGGCTGCCTCTGATGCTCGAGACTTTGTCATCTCAATATACCAATCACAGACATAGTTCCAGGTAAATTGCCACATTGTTTCAGTAACAGCGGCCATATTGTATTGCGCTAACTGGTGATTGACTGATTCAAGCGTCGCATACCACTGGCTGACAATCCAGCGGTCTTCTTCGGTTTGAACATCGGGTTGATTAAGCGATACCGATTCCACGGGTTGTCGCAACAAATAGCGAGTTGCGTTCCATAGTTTATTGGCAAAATTTCGGCATGATTCTACTTTTTCAACTGAAAACCGAATATCTTGCCCCCCTAAAGTTGCATGGCTAGCTAAGCAAAACCGAAGGGCATCGGCACCGTAGGTATCCATCAGGTCAATGGGGTCAATCACATTACCCAACGATTTACTCATTTTTTTCCCGGTAATATCCCGGACCAAGCCATGGACGATCACTGTATGAAACGGTGGGTGCTGGCAATGATGCATCCCCATTGTCATCATTCGAGATACCCAAAAGGTAATAATATCGTACCCCGTCACTAAGGCGCTTGTTGGGTAAAACTGGTCAAAATCAGGCGTTTTTTCAGGCCAACCTAAAGTTGAAAACGGCCACAAGGCCGAGCTAAACCAGGTGTCTAAGACATCCGGGTCTTGAATCAGTTTTGGATCATCCGGGTCCTCAGCACACACAATAGGCGTATCGGGATCATCGGGGTCATACCAAACCGGAATCCGATGACCCCACCAAATTTGGCGTGAAATACACCAGTCCCGAATTGTGTTCATCCAGTCTAAATACAACGATTCCCAGCGTTTGGGTTGAAACTGAACCTCGCCATTCTGAATGGCCGCAATAGCCGGTTGAACCAGGTCTTTCATCGCCACAAACCATTGTTTAGACAGCCGGGGCTCGACAACCGTATCGCACCGATAGCACCGAGCTTGCGGAACAGTGTGATCGGTTGTTTGGACCAAATACTCCCCCAAGTCTTGGATGATTGTCGCCCGAGCATCCTCGCGTGAAAGGCCGTGATAATCCGATGGAATATCGCCCGTTAAATGGCCATTAATGTCCATAATAACCCGAGGCTCGAGGTGGTGCCGCTGGCCAATCTCGTAGTCGGTATGATCGTGTGCGGGGGTCACTTTAACCGCCCCGGTCCCAAATTCAGGGTCTACAGCATCATCGGCAATAATAGGAATGCTTCGATTGCATAGCGGCAGCTGAACCGAACAGCCAATCCACTGCGCATATCGAGCATCATTGGGGTGAACCGCAATCGCTTGGTCTCCCAACAACGTCTCCGGCCGGGTGGTGGCCACAACAATTGAACCTGTCCCGGTGTCGAGCGGATATCGAATATGCCACAAACTTCCGGAGTGATCCACATGATTCACCTCAATATCGGATAACGCTGATTGACATCGAATACACCAATGGGTAATCGACTTCCCCCGATAAATATAGCCCTGATTGTATAGGGTTACAAAATGGTGCCGAACGGCTTTAACCAGTTGATCATCCAGGGTAAAGCGTTGACGCGACCAGTCCACCGAGTCCCCCAAGCGCCGAATTTGGTTCTCAATATGAGACCCATAGAGTGTTTTCCAATCCCAAATTCGTTGAATAAAGGCGTCGCGTCCCAATTGGTGTCGATCCGTATTTTCTTTAGCGCATTGCTTTTCAACAACGGCCTGTGTGGCAATCCCTGCATGATCCGTCCCCGGCACCCACAACACCCGGTGCCCAGTTAACCGCTTCCACCGTGCCAAAATATCTTGAAGGGTATGATTTAATGCATGCCCCATGTGCAATTTTCCCGTTACATTCGGCGGTGGGATGACCATTGAAAAACACGGACGATCATCCGAAAAAAAATCGGGTGAAAAGTATCCACCCGATTCCCACTGATGATAAATATCCGATTCAAACGATTGGGGGTCGTAAACTGTATCCATACTGACTAGACCGCAACACCACAGGCCTCTAAAATTAGTGCCCGAACGGTATCCGGTTTGGCTCGTCCTTGGCTCAACTTCATCACTTGTCCCATAAGAAAGTTGGCCGACGCAACTTTCCCATCTTGAATTTTTTTAACCACATCGGGGTTTTCAGCCATCACTGACTGAACCAGGCCAACTAGCTCGGACTGATCTGAAATTTGCCCCCCGCCTTGTTGGTTCACCAACTCTTGAGCCGTCATACCGGGTTTAAGTTGCTCCAACACATCTTTAACCATGGTCTTTGATAATTTACCCGACGCGCATTCATCCAATAGCCAAGCAATATCGCTGGGCGAAAAATGTGTATTGGGTGATTGTGTTTTTAATAGGGATTGAATCGGGCCAACCAGCCATTTGGCCAATTCAGGCAACGGTGTTGTTTGAATACACGCTTGGCAATCGTTAAATAATTGATACAAATTTCGATCTTGAATAAGCACCTCTATGGCGTTATCTGGCAACGCATACTCTGTTTTATATCGGCTTCGAACAGCATCTGGAAGCTCTGGGAGTGTTTGTTGAATGGCATCCACGGTCGCTGTTGTCACAACCAACGGTTTAAGATCCGGATCGGGGAAATACCGATAATCATGCGCTTCCTCTTTGGTTCTGAGTGCTGTTGTTGTCCCAGTTGCATCATCGTAATGCCGCGTTTGTTGAACAATGGTCTCACCAGCCAATAAGGCATCCACTTGACGATGAAACTCATGCTGTATTGCCTGTTCAACGGATCGAAATGAGTTTAAGTTTTTGGTTTCCGTTCGGGTCCCAAATTGGGTTGTTCCCACTGGGCGAACCGATACATTGGCATCGCAGCGAAACGAACCTTTTTCTAAATCCCCATCGCACACCCCAATAAACCGGACAATTTCATGGACTTTTTCCATATACTGCCGAGCCTCTTGCGGGGTTCGGATATCGGGCTCTGATACAATTTCAATCAAGGGAATCCCAGCCCGATTTAAATCTACCAATGATCCAGACGAGCCCGCTAAGCCACTCGCTCCTTGGTGAACCAATTTACCCGCATCTTCTTCCATATGAATGCGTGTAATGCCGATTTTTTTTCCATCGGACAATTGTATATGGCCATTGAGACACAAGGGTTGATCATACTGAGAAATTTGATACCCTTTGGGTAAATCAGGATAAAAGTAATGCTTCCGAGCAAACACAGATGTTTCTTGTATAGCACACCCCAATGCCAAACCGGCCATAATGGCATACTGAACCGCCTGTTCATTGAGGACTGGCAAAGCCCCGGGAAGGCCCAAGCTCACGGCCCCCACATGGTCGTTGGGTTGATTGGACCCCCCAGCTGCCGCACAACAAAATAATTTTGAATTCGTATCCAGCTGCACATGGATTTCCAATCCAACCACCAATTCGTAATTTTTATAGATACCCGATGGTGTCATGATAAAAGCCCTTCAATCCCGTGTGCGATTGTCAATAAACCGGCCTCGTCAAACCAGTTTCCTGTAATTTGAAGCCCAATGGGCAACTGCTGACTATCGGTCCCACAGGGAATAGAGATAGCGGGAACACCAGCTAAATTCACCGGTATGGTTGCAATATCGGCCAAATACATCTGCAAGGGGTCTAAATGAGCCCCCAACTCAAACGCCGTTGTGGGGGTCGTTGGGGATACAATAGCATCAACGGATTCGAACACTTTTGTATACTGCTGACAGAGCTCCCCCCGCATGATTTGGGCTTTGCCATAATACGCATCGTAATACCCAGAACTTAATACATAATTCCCCAACATAATGCGGCGTTTTACTTCGTGTCCGAATCCAGTTTCCCGGGTAGTTTGCATCATGGTTTGCATGGTTTGAGCTTGAGAATTGCGGTACCCGTAGCGAACCCCATCAAATCGACTGAGATTCGATGCGGCCTCTGCCGGGGCTAAAATATAATAGGTTGCCACAGCCTCGTCAAAAAATTGCATATCCAGCTCAATAATGTCAGCACCAGCGTTGGCTAATTGATCCAACACGTTTCGAATGGCTTGAATAATTTCTGGATGAATCACTGAATCCGATAATAAAGCAGTGGGGACTCCAATGCGTTTTCCGGCTAGCGACTGAATCGATTGTTCTGTATTCAGCGTCAGTTTGGGAACGGGTTTTTCAATGGTTGTCGCATCCGATGGATCATGCCCTGCAATCACAGAAAATAAAGCTGCCGCATCGGATACCGTGTGCGTCATGGGACCAATTTGATCCAACGACGAGGCAAAGGCAACCAAGCCGTATCGGGACACGCGGCCATAGGTCGGCTTTAATCCGACAATGCCACAAAATGCGGCAGGTTGTCGAATCGACCCCCCGGTGTCTGATCCCAAGGCCGCAGGGACTAAATTAGCAGCAACAACCGCTGCCGATCCTCCTGATGATCCACCCGGTACTCGGGTGGGATTTACGGGGTTTTTGACCGGTCCGTAGACCGATGTCTCATTGGATGACCCCATGGCAAACTCGTCCATATTGGTTCGGCATATAGGGATAAACCCGGCATCCAATAATTTTTGTACAGCGGTTGCCGTATACGGGGAATGGTAACCGGATAAAATTTGAGACCCACAGGTCACCAACTCGTTTTGAATACATAAATTATCTTTAATAGCGATTGGAACACCGGCAAATGGGCGATCCGACTGTGTCGCATCATAATAATCAGCCAACTGAGCCGCTAAGTGATCATAAGTCCCCACAACGGCATTATGCTCATCGGATCGAATGGTATTTAAAATCGAATCAACAGTATCGCGACACCCTTGATTCGAATTTAAATAACTAGTAATCGTATTCATGATTGTGCAGTGGAAATTTTAGGAACCGGAAACCCATCACGGGTCCGATGAAACCCCTGGGGTAATTCACCATTCAAATTCACGGCATGGTCGGATCGGGTATGGGTTTCTTTGTGAATGGGCCAGCTAATGCGGGCATCCAATGGGGTATGCTGACGCAAAACATCCATATAATCCAACACTTGGGTTAATTGCTGAGCATACACCGCTTCATCCGCTGAAGACACACTCAGAGCAGATAGTTCGGCTAACTTTCGTATGGCTTCAGGGGTGATCATTTTTTAGATGCTCGCATTTTTTTTCCGTATTTTTTATGCTTATGTTTGTTCATCTTCTTTTTTCTTTTTTTAATAACGCTGCCCATAGTCACCTCACTTTTACTTTTTATTAACGATCAAAATAGTCTTTAATTATGGCATAGATTTTATGGGTTTTGCAACTCCTGATACTGTTTTTTCGATTGACAAACCAAGCAAAGTTCAGCGTGCGTATACGTAAACTGGCAATGCCTGCACAGGTGTTGGCCGCTGGCTTTTCGGGCCTCATGGGTATATCGAATCGAGGCTTCTAGTGTACTGGCCTTAATCACCAACGGTGTTTTTTTTTGTTTTTTGGGCCGTTTGAGCATTGTGAATTGGATTTTTTGAATCACCAGATCGGGAAACCACTGTGAAAATCGCTGGATTAATGTGGGCGTCATCAGGGTTAATTCCTGCTTCCAAGTCGCTGTGTATACCCCCAAGGTTAGCACGTTATCTTGAATAGCAATGACGGAGGCGTGCTTCACTAAAATGGGGGATAATGTCCGCCAGCGGTCGCGACACTGCTGCAAAAGCAGGGTGTTTCTCATGGCTTCCCGAATTTTTTTTTGCTTTAGAAGAACATCCGATACGCTGTGCATTCTATCAGTATACCCGATTTACACCCGGTTAGGTATGGGGTTTAATACACCCATTTTGAATGTAAAACTGATCTAAATGGGGCAATGTTGAGGGGTGATCACTCGCAGACGTTGTTGCGTAAATACAATAGAACTGGTTCCATAAGTACTGCATAATAGACGCCTTATTGCCCGCATCTAGTTCAATAAAGGGGTCGTCCAATAATAACCGGTGGGTTTGCCCAGGTGGTTGGGTTAATTGAATCTGTAAACTGACCATAATTAGGGCTAAGATTCGATTAATCCCCCGAGAATAATACTGACTCACCAATTGATCGTTAATATAAATTCCCCAATCATCCACATGCGGCCCCACCCGATACAGTTCGGGTGTACTGGGTTGGCTATGCAGATCCGATACAATGGGCATATACCGGACCTGAGTGGCTGTGTGTTCCAATTGAGAAAATTGATGAATCAGTGGCTGAATGTGCTGGTTTAATGTGTTCAGCATGGTGTGGCGTTCCTCGACAATTTGCGTCCCCAATGTTTGCCACCGTTCGTGGTACACAGCCGGCCACTCACGACCGTATTTGACGGATTCTATTTTTTGTTGAATAACCCGATCGTATTGCCGATAAATGGTGCGCATGGTTGGATTTTTTTTTTGCACACACACATCCAGCTGATGGCGACGAAACGCGGGACTGTCATAAAACAATCGAATGGTGTCCGCTGAAATATAATCCGCTCCCAATTGGGTATGCGCCGCTGTGTGGGTTTTTAGCAATTCTTGATTTTGAAATACCCATTGTTGATTAGATTCAAGTTTAACATAGCGCTGATACACCATATCGCAATGCTCAAATTCCCCGCCAATAACAGCCGAATCAGCATCATGCCGAATCACTGTTTTTCGTGTCGTTTTACGCAAAAACGATTTAAAATTAGCCAAGTAATACATTGATTCCAACACACTTGTCTTGCCTTGATTATTATCGCCAATCAGTATCGCCCCATGGGGAGACTCAAAGGTTAGAACCCCGTCAGATAAATTTCTACATCGTTGGGTAAATAGCCGGCGAAGCACCGAACTTATGTGGTAACAGGCTCCTGAACCACATTGGATGCCACACGAACCGGCATCACAATATACGTAAAGGATTCATCCGCAGCGGGTGTAATTAAACATGGGGTTTCAGCGCTATTAAACGATACAATCACATCATCCGATTCAATCGCTCGCAATCCGTCCAAGATCATTCGAATATTAAAAGCTAAGGTTAACGGCGCTTGGGGGTATTCAATCAGAGATGCTGATAGTGTCTCCTCAAATTTACCCAGCGCATTCGCTTTAGCTGTTAGATGAATGCCCGCATCGTGGAACCGAAAGGAAACCACGTCATTGGCTTCGGCTGAAATGATACTGGCTCGCTCACAGGATCCTTGCAATTGGCGCTTGGATACTTGGAACGAATACCCAAACGTGGTGGGTTTTATTTTTTTATAATCTGGAAACATTCCCTGCATCACGCGGGTCACTAAAACTGTATTTTTCAATACAAATTGGGCTTGGTGTTCGGTAATGGTAATGCTAACGGTATCGGATTCCTCGGGTTTGGCAATTAGTTTGCTAAATTCCTGCATGGATTTTGCCGGGAGTATGGTGTAAAAATCGGGAATATCAGCCGAAATTTGTTTTAGGGCTAATCGAAACCCATCCGCCCCAACAACCATTAATTGACCAGCTTCATGCTTGAATAAAACACCACTCAGAATATCTTGTGTTTCATCTAGACTAGCGGCGAACAAGGCCTGCGATAAGCTGTCTTTCACAACTGAATAAGGTAAATTAAACTGTGTGCCATTGTCCATGCTCGGAAATACGGGGTAGTTTTCACACGATTGCCCCCGCAAGTCAAAACTAAATCGACTGGATTTTAACGTCAGCATGTGGTTGTTATCGCATTTAAAATACAATGTTTCGTTGTCAAAATGCCGAACAACATCGTGCAACGTCTTAGCACGAATTAATACACGCCCACATACGGTACAATCTTCAATAGGAACCGAGGATTCAATCCCCAGTGTCAAATTATACCCTCTTAATGTCAGTTTGTTTTCATATAACTCAATATAAAAGTTATTCAAGGCATCAATGGTGTTTTGATTGGATATTGCTTTTCCGACATGGGAAATCGCTTGAAAAAACAATTCACTGTTACATGAAAACTCCATAAGCTTTATTATACACTATCCCCAATTGATATAGAAATAATAAATTTATATATTAATTACTATCATCATAGTAAGACCTGTTGAAACTGTGGATAACTCAGAAAAACAATGCGTTTCAAACCACTTATAGTGGAACAACTTCGGGAAAAGGATGTGAATAACTGGCGTAGCCCGAACAATTACCCCTTCGCCACTAACAGGTTATGCACAGGTTATAGGTTGGCGTTTAACAGGGATACAAAGTCCGATTTTGGCTTATACCCAATAATTCGATCGACTTCAACACCGTCTTTGAATAAAATACAACACGGGATACTGGTCAGTCCCAACGAAGCAGCCAAATCAGAGGCATCATCGATATTTAATTTACCCACGAGCAGCTTCCCATCAAATTCGATAGACAGGTCCTCAATTGTTGGGGCAAGTGCTTTACATGGCCCACACCAATCCGCCCAAAAGTCGATTAAAACAGGGGTGCTTGATTGAATAGTGGTATTAAACGTATCCGCTGTAATTGTATGAACGGCCATTACAGTGCAAATCGATACATACTGGATACAGTCGTGGATTTGAGTAAATCCCGAATAAACACTTTTTGATCTTTAATAAACACTTGGTCAACCAAACAGTTTTCTTCATAGTATTTATTAATTAAGCCGTTGACAATTTGATCAATAATTTTTTCAGGTTTTCCGTTTTCAATCGCCTGTTTTTTTAGTACATCGCGCTCGCTATCGAGCACAGACTGAGGGACATCCTCTCGGTTGATATACGTTGGGTTGGCAGCAGCCACTTGCATAGCAATATCTTTACCCAATGCGGCATCGATTTTAGAATCAAACCCAACCAATACCCCAATCGTGCCATTCATATGAATATACCCACTGACATGACTACCCGTAACGTGTTGGATGGTATCAATTTGAATGTTTTCACCAGTTTTAGCAACCATATCGGTTAAGGCTGTTGATAAAGGGGTTCCGTTGATACTGAGTGCATCCACATTGGTTTCATTGGCGTCTAAAGCCGCTTGAACTACAGCGGTGCCAAACGACTGAAACGTATCGTTTTGAGATACAAAATCCGTTTCACAATTGACTTTAACGATAAATCCAGTCGACTGATCGGCGTTAATTGCAATAAAAACCCCCCCAGCGGTTGCGTCTCGATCCGACTTTTTCACTGCTTTCGCTAGGCCTTTTTCACGTAAATAATTACAAGCGTCTTCGAGTGTGTTGGATGCGGTTAATGCTTCTTTACAATCCATAATACCCACACCCGTCTTCTGACGAAGTTCTTGAATTAAGGCCATTGTGACGTCCATAGTTAACTCCTTTTATTGATTAACGACTTCAGCAGTTTGTGTCGCTATTTCTTCAGTCGATGTGTAATTTTGAATTTGCCCTTCTCGAATACCATTGGCGAGTGTATTTAAAATTAGTTTAATGGATTTAACCGCATCATCATTCGCTGGGATTGGATAGGTAACTGGGTTGGGATTTGAATTCGTGTCTACAATGCCGATCACTGGAATTCCCAATTTAACCGCTTCTTTAACAGCCAAGTCTTCAGCGACAACATCCACAACAACAATAGCATCGGGAAGCCCGCGCATGTTCTTAATTCCGGATAAATAACTTTGTAATTTTTCTAATTTTCTAGTTTTTTGTGATTTTTCTTTATTGGGCAATGTATCTAAAATACCATCGCTTTGCATTTGCTCTAACTTAACAAGATTTGAAATACTGCTTTGCAAGGTTTCATTGTTGGTTAAAACGCCGCCCAACCATCGCTTGTTAATGTATGGCATACCACAAGATAATGCGGCTTGTTCAATAGGATCTTGAGCCTGTTTTTTAGTCCCAACAAACAAAATAGTTCCATTCTTGGCCGATAATGCTTCGCAAAATCGATATGCTTTTCGAATAAGCTTAATGGTTTTTTGAAGATCAATCACATGAATGTCATTCCGTGCTGTAAAAATATACGGCTTCATGCGAGGATCCCATCGGTTGGTTTGATGACCAAAATGGGCACCGGTTTCCAGTAACTGTCTTAAATCAATAATCTTTGCTTTTTTCTTTTCGTTTTCCATAAAATTATTACCCTTTTATTTAAATTGGTAGTATTAACCAGATTCTGCTACTTTACCATTTTTTTTTGATACTTTCAATAGGTGTTGAACAGCGTCTTGAATTGTAGTGGCTGAGAGAGTGGTCAGATTCGGGTGTTCTGTGGTGTTTGTTTGGTTGGGCGTGATGCAATATTGAAACCCTAAACTCCCCAACTCTTGTATGTATTTTCCCAGTTGTTTGACGGGGCGAATATGACCGGTTAGATCGACTTCCCCCACAACCCCCAATAAGTGAGAGAGTGGTAATGTGTAAAACGCCGATAAAATCGACAATAAAATTCCCAAATCGGCAGCCGGCTGGTTTAATTTATACCCCCCAATAACAGTCACAAAAATGTCTTTATTGGATAATTTAATCGATAAGTTTTTTTCAAGTGTGGCAATTAAAACATTAATTCGGTTTTGATCCACGCCGACAAATGTTCGTTTAGCCATGCCGTACCCAGAGGATACAACCAGAGCTTGAATTTCAATCAAGAATACCCGACTGCCTTCTTGAATGGGTACAATCATGGAGCCAGATTGATTGGGTTTTAACGGGCGGTCTAAAAATGATTTTTCAGGATGTCGATTGGCCACCAGACCTGTTTTTTCCATAGTAAATAACCCAATTTCTTCGGTCGACCCGTATCGGTTTTTAAAACAGCGTAAAATGCGTTGGGATTGGTATCGATCCCCCTCAAAAAATAAAATAATATCGACCAAATGTTCCAATACTTTAGGCCCGGCCAACCCACCTTCTTTGGTAATATGCCCAATAATCACACTATGGCATCCGATGGTTTTTGTGACCGATACCAGCCGATTGGCACAATGATGAACTTGCGACACACTCCCCGGAACCCCAGATAAATCCGAATCCTTGACCACTTGAATTGAATCTAAAATTACAACGTGTGGTTTTTGATTTTGAATGTGCTCAACAATATTTCCCATGGATTGGGTGGTATACACGGTAAGTTTTTCAGATAAGCAATTGAGTCGTTTCGCGCGTAGTGCCAATTGAGTGGCGGACTCTTCAGCTGAAATGTACAAAACCGATTGGTTTTTATCGGTCACGACTTTGGCTAATTGCATCGCCAGTGTTGATTTTCCAATTCCAGGCTCTCCGCCCAACAAGGTTGTGGCCCCCATGACCAACCCATTGCCCAGTACATGATCCAGTTCGGGCAGTGTTTGGGTATACAACAAGGGCATATCAATGGCAATGTTTGTAATGGGTGTTGGGGGTGGGGACAGATCGGGGGGTTTTTTTGTGTGTGTAATGGATTCTTGAATACTATTCCATTCTAAACATTGGTTGCATTGCCCCTGCCATCTTGCATAGGGTTCTTGGCAGCTTTCACAAACAAAGACCGGGGACTTCAAGACTGGTTGGAATGTGCAATGCGTTTAACAGGCGTCTTTTTTTTAGCTTGTTTTTTTCGAATAGAAAATACAATTTTATCTTTTTCTTTGTTGAGTTTTGCACTGGCAGATATATCTTCTTTAACCCCGCGATCCAACATGGTATCAACTAAGACATCTTCAAAATGGGTTTGCAATGATCGGCGCAAGGGGCGCGCACCCTGCTTTTTGTTAAATCCTTTGTCCACTAAAAATGACTTAATGCTATCGTCAAATCGGATGGTAATATTTTTACTTTTCAGACGGGTTTGAATTTCTTGAAGCATGATATCAATAATTTGCAATAGACTATCTCGATCCAACCGTCCAAAAATAATGGTGTCATCGATCCGGTTTAATAATTCGGGTTTGAATGAATTGAGCAATTCTTCACCAATTTTCTTTTCAATATTTTGCTTATCTTGACTGGCCTCTCCAGTTTCTCGTTGAAACCCAAATGTGCTACTGGTTTCGATGAATTGACTCCCTACATTGGAGGTTAAAATAATAATAGTGTTTTTAAAATTCACAACACGGCCACTGGAGTCAGTCAGTCGACCATCTTCTAAAATTTGCAATAAAATATTCATGACATCGGGGGATGCTTTTTCAATTTCATCAAACAAAACCACCGAGTAAGGTTTTCGCCGAATGGGTTCGGTTAGCTCTCCGCCTTCGTTAAATCCAACATATCCAGGAGGCGCCCCAATCAGTCGGGATACCGAATGTTTTTCCATAAATTCAGACATGTCAATCCGAATCAATGCATCCACATCCCCAAATAAAAATAACGCTAATTGCTTGGCTAATTCAGATTTCCCAACGCCAGTTGGCCCTAAAAATAGAAACGAGCCAATGGGGCGTTTGGGGTCCTTAAGCCCCAACTTAGATCGTTTAACTGCCCGAGAAATCGAATCAACTGCAGAGTCCTGGCCAATAATAGCGCGCTTCAGCGTTTGATTAATATTTTTAATGCGTTCTGTTTCTTTTTCGGTCAGCTGTTTGATATCGATTCCGGTCCATATTGACAAGACTTCGTTAATGACGGGTGTGTCGACAATCCGATTTACAATGCAATATTGCTGATATTGCTCAGGGCTTGCGGGTGTTGCGACGGCTTTAGTATTTGAGTCATCATCCCCACTTTTTGATAACTCTTGAATCTCAGGGGGTAGTTTTGAAAAAGCAATCATAATTTTAGCTGCTGATTCATCCATAAGATCCACGGCTTTATCCGGCAAATTGCGGTCAGTAATATACCGAACGGATAGCTCCACACACTTTTCAATGGCTTCATCGGTGAACTGAACGCCATGAAAGTCTTCATACCGTTTTTTGATGCCTTTTAGAATTTCAACCGCATTCGCTTCGGTAGGTGCCTCAACTAAAATGGATTGGAATCGACGCTCTAAGGCCCCATCTTGTTCAATGTGTTTGCGGTATTCTTCCAATGTTGTTGCCCCAATGCACTGCAGTTCCCCACGGGCAAGCGCTGGTTTTAGCAAGTTGGCAGCATCTAAACTACCTTCAGAGCCACCGGTTCCAATAATGGTGTGCAATTCGTCGATAAACAACACAATATTTTTGGCTTTGTGTGTTTCTTCCATAATTTTTTTAACACGTTCTTCGAATTCACCCCGGTATTTTGTTCCGGCAACCAATAACCCCAAATCCAAGGAAATAATGCGCTTGGCTTTGAGTTTCTCAGGGGCAACGTCGGTGAGGAGCCGCTGGGCAAGCCCTTCAACAACAGCGGTTTTACCAACCCCAGGCTCACCCGTTAAGACAGGATTGTTTTTATTTCTTCGGCAAAGAATCTGAATCATGCGATTCACCTCATTATCCCGCCCAATAATCGGGTCCAGCTTATTATTTTTGGCTAAAGCGGTTAAATCACGGCCAAATAAATCCAGCGTGGGGGTTGGGTGGGCAATTGGACGTGATTCTTGGGATTCATGTTCGCTAGTCAATTCATTAAAGAGTGTTTTTCGAAAGTTATCGGCAGTGATCCCTAATTCTTCCAGCAACTTTGATGCAATGCTATTGGGGTCTCGGAAAATAGACAAAAACAAATGCTCAATATTGACGTAATTGTGTCCCAAACGGCGAGATTCATCCCAAGCGGCCGTTAACATTTGTTTGGCTTGTTGTGTAAATGGAATGTTTGTTTGTTCGATTGTTGAACCACTAAACTCCAATTTATCTTCGATGGCTAATTTAATATTAGCAGCATTAAACCCCATTTCTTTTAATGTTTTTGTAACGTTGTTGTCCCCTTCACTGAGAATGCCTAGCAAAATATGCTCGGTACCTACATAGTTGTGGTTAAATTTTTTAGCCTCTTCTTGGGCTAGCATAATGGCTTGAATCGCTTTTTCTGTAAATCGTGAGAACATAGTTGTTAATCCTTAAATATTTTTATACTTGATAATCCTAAGATTCAACACACCTGCTTAGTATACCACAATCTAAATTATGGCAACGATAATGCCTGTAAAAACTGGTTATTATGACCCAAAATAAACTGTGAGCCAAATCGTCCATACATGACGTGGTACAACGGTGATTCAAGCCGAATGGGTAGGTCTCGACGTGTTTCTGTATTGGTATTCACATGAATGCCTCGAATATGACTACTACGATCGGTTCCACATACAATTTCGAAGGTGTCGGGGGTTCCAATGATATGCGTGCCCAGCACTGGCGTATCAATCAAAACAAACCCAGATGTTTTTCGGGTTCGGGTATCAATAATCCACAGATAATGCATGCCCGTATCATCGTTAAACAAAACCCCGTAATGATGCTGGGACAGAGCTGCGGGCCATACCGTTTGAATTTGACTGGCTGTTTGTGTCAGTTGCGCATCAACTTCGCCGGTTTGGGTGTTTAATACAGTGACATGCAGTGTGTTTCCGGTATAATGGGCCGTCCATAAATGCTCACCGTGTGCAATGGGGCTTTCTTGAGGCGCAAGGTCCCAGCTGTGTTTGAGTACTCGGGTGTCGCTGTCCAATTGGTGAACCGCTTGGTTGTTGGGCATTAATACAAGGGCGTCTTTAGTCATTGTTGGGGGCATGCTGCTGATGTTTGGGTGTTCCCACAGCAATTTACCGGTATGTATGTCAATGGCGATTAACTGTGTAAATAATTGAAGCAATAATTGGTTGTTGTGAATCACAATATTTGGACTGGCTAGGGGCTCATTGAGTGTGACTCGCACAACAATTTGTTGGGAGTCCGGGTCAACCCCAATTAACTGATTGGGATTGGCTCCTGTGACAAAAAATAACAGATCTTTATGAATGGCCAGTTGGCTCACAATACCGCCTGGAACGACCATTGTCCAGTTTGGGGTACCGGTTTTAAGGTCCCCAACAATTAGCTGGTCGCTTTGGGCAAAAGCATACCATGTATTTCCAATTACGGGCGCGGATGTTAAGCCTTCTCGGGGGCGCTCAATCTGCCAGTTGGGGGTTGTGGTGTTGGGTGTGTTTATATGAATGGGAAAGTAGCGTGTGTGTCCCGATGTTTTGCCGCTCATAGACCACAAATACGGGGTGGTGTCTGACAGGATTTGTTTGGGATCTGGGCCAATCCAAAAATGTTTTAAAAAAAACTGAATATCCGGCTTCAGCGTCTGCCAGTGGTGCTGGGGGGTTTGAATCGACACAATATACCCGATAGTATCTTTGACAAAATAATAGTCAATAACAAAATCGCGAATAGGTTTCAAGTTTTCATTTAAATGTGTTTTGCCATAAATAGCTTTAAACGATTCGGTTGCATTGGCCCGTTGGTTATCAAATAAAGTTCCCAGCTCGGTGCCAATGCTGATCCAGCCATCATAATTCCCAACCATATGCATATCTTGCAGTCGATTGACGGTAATGCCTTCTGGAAAGACTCGGGATGTAATTGATAACGTTACGGGAAGTTCGTTATGAAGCAGGATAACGGTTCGCTGATCCCCGGTGACTGATTCCCAATTATTTGGAATGGCGTAATGGGTGTCGTGGGGGCCTAGGTACTCGGGTATAGATCCCCAGGTGGATAACTGCAACACAAGACCGAACACCCCACACCAACACCCGTAGCGAAACCGTCGAATCATTGCAACAATGGCGCCAAATACTGTCCGGTAACCGATGCTTTGATTTTGGCTAGGTTTTCCGGTGTTCCAAACCCAACAATAGTCCCCCCATTATTTCCCCCATCCGGGCCGAGATCAATGACATAATCTGCTGTTTTAATCACATCTAAATTGTGTTCAATGACAACAACGGTGTTGCCCATATCGACCAATCGTTGCAAGACAGCCAGTAAATTTTGAATATCTTTAAAATGCAATCCCGTGGTGGGTTCATCCAACAAATACACCGTGTTGCCTGTTTGTGGGCGCGAGAGTTCTTTGGCGAGTTTAATCCGTTGGGCTTCCCCGCCGCTCAGTGTTGTGGCGCTTTGCCCCAGTTGAATATACCCCAAGCCAACATCTTGCAACGTGCTGAGTTTTTGGTGAATAGCCGGGATGTCTTTGAGGCAGGATTCCATGGCTTGATTCACCGTCATGCTCAAAAAATCAGCAATTGTATGGTTGTCAAACGTAACCAATAGGGTTTCGCGGTTGTAGCGTTTGCCATTGCACACATCGCAGGTGACATAGACATCGGCCAAAAAGTGCATTTCAATTTTAACAGAGCCGTCTCCCTGGCACGCTTCGCAGCGGCCACCTTTGACGTTAAAACTAAATCGCCCGGCTTTGTAGCCACGAATTTTAGCTTCTTTGGTTTGGGCCATGAGGTCCCGAATGGGGGTAAAAACACCGGTATATGTTGCTGGGTTTGAGCGTGGCGTGCGGCCAATCGGGGTTTGGTCAATGGTGATTACTTTATCCACATGCTCCAACCCGGATAGGGATTTAAATAGCGGCGATTTAATGGACTGGCGGTTGGTATGCTTAATGAGTGCTGGCTTTAAAATGCTGTGAATCAAGGTGCTTTTTCCCGATCCGGAGACCCCGGTGACACAGGTTAGAATATTCAGCGGGAATTCTACCGAAACGTCTTGGAGGTTGTTGTTGGTGGCGCCGGTTAGTACGAGTGATTTTGTCCAGTTTCGGCGGGTTTTGGGTGTCTTGAGTTTGTTTTTTCCAAATAAATAGTCGGCGGTAACCGATTGTTTGGATTGTTTGAGTTTGCTGACGGGTCCGGAAAACAAAATATTTCCGCCGTATCGTCCGGCCCCCGGGCCAATATCGACCACATGATCCGCTGATAAAATCATATCTTCATCGTGCTCCACAACAATCAGCGTGTTCCCCAAATCTCGCAGGCGACACAAGGCGTCAATGAGGCGTTGGTTGTCCCGTTGGTGCAAACCAATGCTGGGCTCGTCCAACACATACAACACGCCGGTTAAACCCGCACCAATTTGGGTAGCCAACCGAATCCGCTGGTATTCGCCGCCGGATAGAGTTCCGGCTTTTCGAGATAGATTTAAATACCCCACGCCAACACGCTGTAAAAACGACAATCGCTCAACAATTTCTTTTAGGAGTTGATCGGCAATATGAGCTTCGGTATCGGTCAGTGTGAGTTGATTAAAAAAGGCAATTAAATCATCAATGCTTTTTTCTGTAATAGTGGCCAATGATAGACCCGATACCGTAACCGCTAACGCTTCGGGGCATAGGCGGCTGCCTCCACACGCATTGCAGGGGCGTTCAGACATAAACTGATGTAAAAATTGTCGCATGTGGTCCCGACGAAATCGGGCATACCGCATGTCCAACGCCGGGATAATCCCATGCCAGGCGGCGGATCGATTATCCGGATCCCCATACATAATAATCTGATACTGTTCTGGGGTTAAATCGCACACCCGAACCGATAAATCAAACCCGTATTGTCGGCAGAGCTGATCTGCATCGCGTCCAATGGCGGTATAATCCAAATCCAGGCACCGTTGAGTGGCCAGGCGCAACGGCAAGGTTTCGTCTTGGATAACCAACAAGGGGTCAAAGGCCAAGTGATAGCCCAGGCCGCGGCATTGCCCACAAGCGCCTACGGGGGAGTTGAAGGAGAACAGTCGTGTATTAATTTCGGGCAAACTGACTTGGCAGTCGGGGCAGGCAAATTGTTCGCTAAATAGCTGGCGTCGATCGGTATCTGTCCAGATAATTTCAACCATGCCCTTAGTTTGTTGGGTCGCCGTTTCAATGGCTTCAAACAACCGAGGCTCATTGGCTTTGGATAGTGAAAATCGGTCCACCACAATCGAAATGGTGTGCTTGTGATTGCGGCTTAGCTGAATTTTTTCAGATAAACGCAGGATATCCCCATCCACAAGAACCCGCAAAAATCCATTGGCACGGCATTGATCCAATTCTTTGGTAAACGTACCTTTTCGGTCTTGAACAATGGGGGCAAGCACCATGATGGTGGGTTCTTCATCAGCGGAGCCCATCACTTGGTCCACCATTTCTTGAATGCTTTGGGAGCGGACCTCCCCGCCGCACGAGGGGCAGTGGGGCACCCCAATGCTGCTCATCAAGACACGCAGGTAATCGTAAATTTCAGTGACCGTTCCAACGGTCGATCGGGGGTTGTGGGAGGGGGCTTTTTGGTCAATGGATATAGCGGGGGATAATCCGTCGATGCGGTCCACATCCGGCTTATCCAGTTGGTTGAGAAATTGCCGGGCATACGCAGATAGGGACTCGACATACCGGCGCTGGCCTTCGGCATAAATGGTGTCAAACGCTAGGGACGACTTCCCAGATCCAGACAGCCCGGTAAAGACAATCAGTTTGTCTCGTGGGATCGTTAAATCAATGTTTTTAAGGTTGTGCATCCGAGCACCGGATACAACAATAGTATCGTTTTTCGATTGCTTCATATTTTATATAGTATGCCATAATTTGGCATAAAATTGCACGGATGGCTATCGGCTGGGGGCTGCAACGGCTGCATAGGCGTAATAGGCTGAAACCCAGGCGTGTGATGGGGTCTCTTGCCTAAATTGTTGCGCGGCCCATTGGGCGACTATTCGGGCATCGGGCAGGGTGTGAACCCGAATTAATGCCGAATTGTCCAGCGTTGCGATGGGTTCGGGCAGGGTCCCAATAATATACAAATTGCCCGACACGTTGGCCAATGTGTTTGTCAGTGTGGCCGCATCGATGACATCCAGGGGTGTGAGGGGGTTGATTGTGTTGGTGTGAAACCCCATGAGTTGAACAGCAACCTGGGTACCAAGCGTGGGCGTCATAACCAGCGCCGTTCCTGGGATGGCGCAATAGGGGTGAGCCATGGCGGTGAGTGTGTCTATGCCGTATACCGGGCATCCGGTTACCAGCGATACGCTATTGGCAAGGGCAACCCCCACCCGAACGGCCGTATACCCGCCGGGCCCGGTAACAACCCCAATGGCTTCAATATCGTTAAGTGTTTTACCCACCTGTTCGCACAGGGCGTGGGCTTGCTCCACTACGGTATCCCCAAACCGGCGACCGTTGTCGTGAGACAGCGTGGCTAAAAGATCACCATGTGTATCGACAAGGGCCAACCCGTTGGGCTTTTGTGCAGTTTGAATACCTAAAATCATACTTGTCTATTAGTTTAGCAAATATTCGGATGCTGGGCAGGTGTGCTATAGTTAATTCGTTATGATTTTTAATAAAAACCAGTTTCTTGGGAGTCATGTCAGAAGACCCTAAAGCTGTTGTGAAGCAGCTCATGCGGGCGGCATCGGTATCGGTGATGACCATGATTGGTTGTGTGGGTGCCGGCGGCGTGTTGGGATGGGGTGTTGAGCGTGTGATCAATGCGCATGGTTGGGGGATTATTTTCGGTGTTTTGGCCGGTGTGTTGGTGGGGTTTTATCAGCTATACAAACAGGTGATGCGCCTTGGCCAGTAATTTGGTGTTGCTGCGCCACCGGGTGATTCGGCCAGTTCTGATTGGGCTGGGGGTTTGTGTGTGTGTGTGTTTGGGCATTCGCCAATGGGTGTGGGCCCTGTCGTTGGCATCGGGGGGTATCTGCGGAGCGGTTGGTTTTTGGGTCTTTGTTCGGGCTCAAGAAACGGTTGTGGCGCACCGGCACTATGGTCGATTTTTTGCCTATTTTTTGGCTCGGTTGGCGGTTTACGCACTTCCCATTGGGTATGCCGCAGCCTCTCCGATGATGAGCATGCCGATAACGCTCTTGGGTCTATTTAGTTACAATGCGTATTTAATTGCAGTGTTGATTGTGAAAGCCCGCCGGAGCTTGTAATGCCGGGTATAAATTTTTGTGCATACGATGGGCTGTTGGTGGATGCCTTTGGGGTGTTGTATAACCACCTGGGGGCGTTTCCAGAGTCCGTTGCATGTGTTCAGGCAATGCTGGATGCCGGCAAGCCGGTGGTGGTGGTTACCAACAACACCAGCGTATCCCCGGACGCCATTTCTACGCGTTTGCACGCAATGGGGATGCCGATCGATCCGAAATGCATTATTTCATCGGGTCGTGGTTTGGCTTGGGATCCAGACGCTCGGCGTCTAGTTGATGGAAAACCGGTGTTTTTAGTCGGTTCAGACGATGCCTTTTGCTATGTGCACGATGCGGGGGGTGAACGGGTATTGGATGTGGCCCAGGCGCAAGCGGTTGTCTTGGCCTGCACATCGGACCAAGCGGATGGCTATGCGGGAGTTATTCAGCACAAACGGATGCGTCCGGATGTGCCAATTATTTGTATTAATCCAGACCGGTATGTTCAGGCCAATACCCAACGGGTGCCGGTTATTGGTCATTTTTCAGAGCAAATTGAGCGGCAGGTTGGCCCTATTCACTGGATGGGCAAGCCCTTGCCGGTGTTTTCGACGGTTGTACAGGCGTATTGCCAGACTGTTTTGGGGCTTTCCCTGGGTGCCAACTGGGCATTTGTGGATGACAACCCAGACAACGTGCATCAAATGACTCAGGATCTTGGGGTTCAGGGGTTTGTCCCTGTTGAAACCGGTTTGGCACAGTCGTGGCCAACAGCATTGCCCCAATCCAATGCGTGGCGGTATATTCAGCGCTTGTCGATAGACCCCGACGTTTGGTACAATGATCCTTCATAAAATAAAAAAGGGATAAGTATGGACAAAATTGGTGCAATAAGTGAATGGGCAATAACAATATTTGGGAAGACAATCATCGTCGACCCGGTTATGCTGGGAACGACCTGGTTTATCATGGTTGTTTTAAGCCTATTTGCTTGGCAGGTTGGGCGTCGGCTCACGGTAGTTCCGGGGAAAAGCCAGAGTGTTTTTGAGCTTGTAATCGGGTTTTTTGACGACATTGTTGTGAGCACCTTAGGCAAGCAAGAAGGGCGTCGCTTACTCCCCTTAATTTTGTCTATATTTGTCTTTATTTTGGTTTCCAATTGGATTGGTATTTTTCCTAATGTGATTAAAACAGTGGGTACTTTAATGGGGGTTGTTCATGCGTGGATAAATCCCGATGTTGTGTACGATGCTGTTTGGTATAAAGCGCTATTGACGTTTCCGGATTTAAAAGAGCCAACCCGTTCGCTCAGCACGGATTTGGGCATGGCCCTTTTGGTTTTTTTGGTTGCGCATGCAACAGCGATTCAAAACAAAGGGGTGCTGGGTTATGTGCGCAGCTTTATTGACGATCCGTTCCCAATGAAAGGCTGGAAGGTGTTGTTTTTTTGGGCAAACCCATTTTTTTATCTAAATTTAATTGGTCAGGTGGCCAACGTGGTTTCGCATTCTTTTCGATTGTTTGGGAATGTGTTTGGGGGAGGGATTATCATTATTATTGTGTCCGAACTCTTGCGCCACTTTTTAGTCCCCGTTGGTTTGTTCGCTTTCTTCGGCTTATTTTCCGGCTTAATTCAGGCGTTTGTGTTTTCTATGTTGGCTGTATCGTACATTAATCAATTGCAATAATCATGACAAGCTATTTAATCGTAAAACTATGTTCAGTATTGGGTGCGGGTTTGGCCATTGGCCTAGGCGCCATTGGGTCAGCGGTTGGGGAAGGGTTTATTGCCATGAAGGCGTTGCAGGCGCTGGGGCGTCAGCCAAAAGCCTCGGGCCCATTGCTTCGTACTATGCTGATTGGCCAGGCTGTGACAGAAACAGCCGCTATTTTTGCATTGGTGATTGCGCTGGTCTTGTTGTTTCAAACGCCCGATGCCAGTGTGAGTTGGATTAAAGGGGTGACGTTTATCGCAGCCGGTATTGCGATTGGGTTTGGCACGATTGGGTCCGGACTTGGGGCGGGGTTGCCGGGTGGGGCTGCCTGTGAAGGCATTGGAAAAAACCCCAAAAACACCGATGTGTTGTCCTTGCATATGCTGATTGCTCAGGCAGTGACTCAAACGGCAACCATTTTCTCGTTGACGGTGTCGTTGATTTTAATCATGTCTACACCGGAGCCAACGCTGACCGCAGCGTTTGCGCTCCTGGGTGCCGGGTGCGCCATTGGTTTTGGCGCTATTGGTCCGGGCATCGGAGATGGGCTTGTGGCATACAATGCCAATCGAGCCGTGGCTAAAAACCCCAAGCATATGGCGCTATTAACGCGCACCATGCTGATTGGGCAAGCCGTTACAGAGACAACAGACATTTACGCAATGGTTGTATCGTTGATGTTGATTTTTGTTGTGTAGCGTTGGTATGATAAGTGAAGAGTAGACAATACAAGGAGGACTAAGTAATGGATGAAGGACAAATTATTATTAAAGCAATAGCACTATTGGCAGCTGGCTTGGCTATGGGTTTGGGCGCTATTGGCCCAGGTATCGGCGAAGGATTTGCGGCTGGAAAAGCGTGTGAGTCATTGGGTCGACGCCCGGATGAAGCAAACTTGATCACGCGAACAATGTTGATTGGTCAAGCGGTATCTGAAACGACTGGTATTTATGCCTTGGTTATCGCATTGATTTTAATTTTCGTTGTTTAACCGCAGGGGTTTCGCATGATTTCAATCAATCCGTATGAAATCGTTATGCAAATGGTGAACTTCTTGGTTCTCTTTTTGTTGCTCAAGCGGTTTTTGTTTAAGCCGCTGGTTGCATTTCTAGATAGCCGAGAAGCCCAGATTCGGGGCGCTTTAGCAGATGCCAAGGAAAGCAAGGCGTCTGCTGAGCAGTTGCTTCAAAATCAAGAGGCTGCATTAAAAGAGGCTCGTTTGGAAGTGCGTGAGATGCGCAAGCAGGCCGAGCGTTCGATTCAAGAAGAGCGAGAAACGCTTTTGTCTAAAACCCGTCAAGATATTGATGGGCGGTTGAAAGAATCTCAAAAAGAAGTGGATCAGCAAATCGCTAAAGCTAAAAAAGAAATCATGGATTTTTCAGGGAAGTTGTCTGTATCAATCGCTGAGAAGCTAACCGAAGAAACATTAAGCGATGCGCAGCATGGTGCTGTGGTTAATCGGTACTTAGCGAAGGCGTCGCAGTAATGAAGCAGTCTCAAGCTGTTGTCAATCGGTATTTGTCGGCATTAACGGCTGGCATTTCGGACTCGGAAGCCGTTGGTTTGCTTGAGTCTGTGCGAGAGGTTTTGCTTAAGTGGCAAGACACGCCGGGGGTTTTGGATTTTTTTCAGTCTCCAGCTACGCACAAAACAGACAAGCTTGGGATGTTGGACCGGGTGTTTCCAGAGTCCGGCAGTCCCCGGGTTAAGCAGTGTTTTAAATTGTTGATTCAAAACAATCGGCTGCAATCAGCGGGAGCTATTTTAGATGGCATTCAAGCCAAAGTTGATCAGCTATCTTCCACACAAACAGTGACCATTACCACGGCTTCGCCGATTGGGGGTGCTGAAAAAGACAAGTTGATTGCGTTGGCTAAAAAACAGGCGCAAACAGCGTCAATACGCCCAGTATTTAATTGTGATAAGCATCTGTTGGGCGGGTTTAAAATTACAATTAAAAACTGGGTGCTGGATGGGTCTGTGGCGAGTAATTTAGAGCGATTGAAGCGTGAGTTTGTATAAAAAAGGATGGTGTTATGGGCATAAAAACAGAGGAAATTACAGCAATATTGGAAGAGCAAATCAAAGCGTTTGATGTAAATGTAGAGGCCAAAGAAATTGGGCGTGTTCTGCAAATCGGGGACGGTATTGCGCGTGTGCATGGTTTGGACAATGTCATGGCGGGGGAGCTGATTCGGTTTCCCAATGACGTCATGGGTATGGTGTTTAACCTGGAGCAAGATAACGTCGGGTGCGTTATTTTTGGAACCGGCAATACGGTTCGGGAAGGGGATCAGGTTGAGCGCACTGGAAAGATTATGTCCGTGCCGGTTGGGGATGCGTTGTTGGGGCGTGTTGTGGATCCTCTGGGGAATGCCATTGACGGCATGGGGGATATTCAGGCGAGTGGTCGATACGATGTTGAGCGTGTGGCTGCTGGGGTGTGTGATCGGCAGCCAGTGGGTGAGCCCATGCAAACGGGAATTAAATGTATCGATACGATGATTCCGGTGGGGCGTGGCCAGCGAGAGTTGATTATCGGCGACCGAAAAACCGGCAAAACAACGATTGCGTTGGATACCATTATTAACCAAAAAAACACCGATGTTATTTGTATTTATGTAGCAATTGGTCAAAAACAGGCGACGGTATCCAAAGTGGTCCAAACCTTGAAAGATCATGGGGCGATGGACTACACCATTGTTGTGTCAGCCAGTGCATCGGAGTCGGCCACGTTGCAATACATTGCGCCGTATTCGGGTTGTGCCATGGGGGAATACTTTATGGACAACGGTAAGCCGGTTTTAATTGTGTACGATGATTTGTCTAAGCACGCCACGGCGTATCGTCAGTTGTCATTGTTGTTGCGTCGGCCGCCGGGTCGAGAAGCGTATCCGGGGGATGTCTTTTACTTGCATTCTCGGTTGTTGGAGCGTGCCTTGAAGTATTCGGATGAAAAAGGCGCTGGGTCTATGACAGCGTTGCCCATTATTGAAACGCAAGCTGGGGATGTATCGGCGTATATTCCCACTAACGTAATTTCAATTACAGATGGACAAATCTATCTAGAAAACAATTTGTTTAATGCGGGGATTAAGCCGGCTGTAAATCCGGGCATTTCGGTGTCTCGGGTGGGCGGTAGCGCTCAAATTAAAGCTGTGAAATCGGTGTCTGGAAGCTTGCGGCTGGATTTGTCTCAGTATTGGGAAATTGCTGCGTTTGCTCAATTTGGTTCAGACTTGGATAAGGCAACCAAGCAGCAGCTCGAGCGAGGCAAGCGCCTAATTGAGGTGCTAAAGCAAGATCAATTCTCGCCATTGCGTCCAGCCTTGCAGGTCGCTAGTATTTATGTAGCCACACAAGGGTTTATGGATGCCGTTAGCACGGCGGTTATTCGTGAATTTGAAAAAGAATTGCATGCACGACTAACAACGAATCATAGCGATGCTTTGGATGCCATTGAATCAACAAAAGTATTGTCTGATGAAACAAAAGCCGCCTTTGAGTCTGTTGCGAATGATGTTCGGTCTTTATTTGCAGATTAAATGAGTACTGAGCGCGATTTACGAGACCGAATAGCCTCCGTCAAAAAAACCCAAAAGATGACGGGGGCCATGAAAATGGTTGCGGCTGCTAAATTTAAGCAACTGAACGACAAAATGAACGCATTTTCAACGTTTGCCAATGCGATCAATCGGTCGATTCAAACGGTTTGTTCAGATTTAGCGCATGACAACGACTCGGCCGTATTTCAGCGCAACCAGTCACCCCTTCGGTATGTTATTGTACTGGGCGGGGACCGGGGCTTGTGTGGCGGATTTAACTCAGCAGTATTTAAGCAAGCGTTGGCAACAATTGAGACGGACAAAGATACGGTCTTTGCCGTTGGCCAAAAAGCCCGTGGATTGTTTAAATCCCATCGGATTGATGCGCATACTTTAAATTGGACGGCAGATTCCGATGGGTTTCAGTGCATCCAAGATCAGGTCTCAGACTTTTTAGCGGGGTATCAGCGGGGGGAATTTGGTGAGCTACTTGTGGTTCGCCAAGCATTTTACTCGGCCATTCGCATTGAGGTTCAGGTAGAAAGCCTGTTGCCCATTGCGATTAATACAGAAACAACAAGCACAGCTGCCAGTGGCCAATACGATTATGTCCCATCCCAAGGGGCTGTGTTGGATCAGCTCGTTCGTCAGTATTTAACAACACAATTGTTTCAGTGGGTGGTTGAAAACCGTGCGGGTGAAGAATCGTCACGAATGAATGCCATGGAATCAGCCACAACCAATGCGGGGGATATGATTAAAGACCTGGAATTGTCGTATAACCGAGCCCGTCAATCGGCAATTACTACGGAATTAACAGAAATTGTAGCGGGTGCTGAAGCCCTCGTGGATGCGTAATTAAGCAAGGAGTAAAGGAAGATGAGTAAACCAACAAAAGGTCAGATTGTACAGGTCATTGGTCCCGTTGTGGACTTTGAATTTGAACGGGGTAATTTGCCCAATCAAGGCGATGCGATTGAGCTAACCAAAGCGGACGGAACAACGATTGTGTTTGAAACGATGCAACATTTGGGGAATGACGTCGTTCGTGCGGTATCGATGTCCAGCACAGACGGATTGGTTCGCGGCATGGAAGCCACGCAAACGGGATCTCCGATTACGGTTCCGGTTGGCCCGGAAACCTTGGGGCGTATTATGAATGTGGTTGGCGATGCGATTGATTATGGAGACCCGATCAACGCTAAGCACAAGCGGCCCATCTTTAACACACCACCTGCCTTGGTCGACCAAAGCACGTCCACCGAGATGTTTGAAACGGGGATTAAAGTTATTGACCTGCTTGCCCCATACCCTAAGGGGGGTAAAATTGGCCTATTTGGGGGTGCCGGTGTGGGCAAAACCGTTTTGATTATGGAGCTGATTCGAAACATTGCGACCGAGCACGGGGGGTACTCCGTATTTACCGGAGTGGGTGAGCGAACCCGGGAAGGCAACGACCTCTGGTTGGAGATGAAAGAATCTGGCGTATTGGACAAAACAGCGCTTGTGTATGGGCAGATGAACGAGCCTCCCGGTGCTCGATTTCGTGTTGGGCTTACGGGCTTGACTCAAGCGGAGTATTTCAGAGACGAAGAAGGCAAAGACGTTCTATTATTCGTAGATAACATCTTCCGATTTGTTCAAGCGGGTGCTGAAGTATCGGCACTATTGGGCCGGATGCCCTCAGCGGTGGGTTACCAGCCAACCCTAGGGACGGACGTGGGTGAGTTGCAAGACCGCATTACCTCGACGAAGACCGGTTCAATTACCTCTGTGCAAGCCATTTATGTACCAGCGGACGACTTAACGGATCCGGCTCCAGCCACAACGTTCTCGCACTTGGATGCCACAACGGTATTGTCTCGATCCATTGCCTCTGCGGGTATTTACCCCGCGGTTGACCCCTTGGAATCAACCTCGACAATCTT
>Ga0255759_10000147_pt1 | contig 63320 bp, 87 predicted proteins | sample 101ome_20_FD_179959 | JGI IMG/M metagenome (GOLD analysis project Ga0255759, IMG submission 179959) | Coastal salt marsh microbial communities from the Groves Creek Marsh, Skidaway Island, Georgia - 101404AT metaG (version 2) | ecosystem: Environmental > Aquatic > Marine > Intertidal zone >... | reverse complement strand
TGGTTATTGTGTAGGAACGACCACGGCTGATGAATCTCCTAAAGAGCCGGGGGTTTACTTGATGCCAGCAGGTACTGTTGATACAGAAGCCCCTGCGGTTCCTGATGGTCAGAGGGCTAAGTGGGACAACGGGTGGGTGTTTGAAGACATTCCTGCTCCTGTTGTGGAAGAAGTAGAAGAGTGGGTTGACCCATTAGAGCCGTGGGAAAGAAACAGGGTTAACGAATATCCTCCACCTGATGATTACCTTGATGGTATTGTCAAAGGCGACCAAGCGCAGGTTGATAAATATATAGCTGATTGTTTGGCTGTTAAAGCAAAGTATCCAAAACCATGAGTAAGATTGCACTGTCCCCCAACGCAAGCGGTACGGCACTTTTTACGATTGCCTCGCCCGCCACGAACACCGACAGGACGCTGACGCTGCCTGATGAGGGCGGGACGCTGATGTCTACGGCGGCAAACATCAGTAGCAGTCAAATGCCTAACGGAACTATTTTGCAGGTGGTGCAGACAGTAAAGACCGACGTCTTTGCCACGCAGTCTCAAAGTTTTGTTGATGTGACTGGACTCAGTGTCACCATCACGCCGTCAACAAGCAGCAACAAGATTTTACTGACGCCTTACCTCACTATTGGTTATTCGGGGCACGTAGATATGCGCCTTGCGCGTTCTATCGGTGGAGGGGCTGACACGGTGCTTTTGATTGGCGACCAAGTAGGTAGCAACAGGACTCGGTCAACGTGGCACGGGTACGCGAGCACCTCGTTTAACACCACTTACGATATACAAGCGGTATCCCCGGTATATTTGGACTCACCGGCGACCACCAGTGCGGTGACTTATAAGATTCAGCTGGCGGTACCGTACTCGTCAGGCTATTGGGTTGGCGTCGGACGCCCATATTCAGAGACCGACCTTTCGTATTCAGGGTATACCGCGAATACGATTACCGCAATGGAGGTGGTGGCATGAATTTGAACGCCATTACCGCCCTGTACCCGAGCGTGGTCACCATCAACGGGTCAACTGCCTACGATGCCAACGGCGAGGTCGTTGACATGGATATGGCGGCGCTGCAATCGTGGGCTGATGCTGAAGCCTACAAAGAGCAACGCTCTCGCGCCTACCCGTCCATCCAAGACCAGCTAGACCAAATCTACCACGAGGGTATTGACGCTTGGAAGGCAACCATTGCTGCGGTTAAACAGGAGTACCCCAAGCCATGAGTACGTTAACAGCAAACGCGATTGAAACCAACAGTCTGCAAGCCGAGTCAGGCACTGGCGAGATTGCGTTACCCACGGGTCATAAGATAGTTGCCGCCGATGCTGGAGCGTTTGAGCAGCCGTACTCGCCGGGACAAATCATTGAGGTGTTGGCTGGTGTATGCGATGGGCGTAGTGTGACTGTGGGGTCAGGCACATACACGTTTCCAAACGTAACTGCCGTACTTCAACTGACCACAAGTTACCAAGATGTCACGGGCAGCGAAATGACATACACCCCGCCGAGTGGCACAACCACCGTGGTGTACAAATTCATTTGGCAGATTGACTGCACTGGTTATTCGGGTATCAGTCACTATCGTTTTTATATTGACACTGATGAAGTCATCCCTGCGTATCGGTCTATTGCTCCGGGCGAGTATGTATCCTCCGCCCAGCACAACGCACCAGAAGTGTTTGAGTGGATGATTCAGTGCAACGCCGCATCAAGCAGCCCGACTTACGGTAAGTTCACCTCTTGGACGTCGGCTAAAACTTTGAAGCTCCAAGCTCGTGAATATGACGGGTCTTCTTATCAACAAGCCTTGCACCAAAACGTGTGGAGAGACGGTGGAGGCGCTTCAGCACCTTACAACCTTGCGGTGCCTGTTTTAACAATTACGGCGATAGCGTAGATAGAACGTGTTCGGTACCTCACCCTTTGCTGTAGCCCCCTTCGCTGATGTAGGCGAAGAATCTGCTGCTGCTGTCGCAGTAGTAACGGGGGTTGCTGCTACGGGTGCTGTAGGCACCGTATCTATTACAACGGATCAAATACTGTCTGTCTCTGGGGTCTCGTCTACCGGGGGCGTAGGTACTGTTGTAGTAATAGCTGACGCAAATGTATCGCCCACTGGTGTAGCTGCTACCAGCGGGTTGGGTGTAGTTTCTGTAACAGGTACTGCCAATATATACCCGACTGGGGTGTCTGCTACTGGGGGTGTCGGGTCACCGGTTGTCAGTGGGGATGCCAACCTAACTGTAACTGGGGTAAGTGGCACAACCGCGCTAGGCTCTGTAACGGTTAAAGCTGATGCAAACGTATACCCATCTGGGCTGTCTGCTACCGGTGGCGTAGGCACGGTAATAGTAACTGGAACCGCTAACGTAGTATTGTCCGGGGCGCAGGCTACGGCAGAGTTAGGCACAGTAACCGCAAAAGGTGACGCAAATGTCTATCCGTCTGGGCTATCTGCTACTGGTAGCGTAGGCTCTGTAACGGTTAAAGCTGATGCAAACGTATACCCATCTGGGCTGGCCGCTACCGGTGGTGTAGGTACCGTAACAGTAACAGGTACTGCTAATGTAGTACCGTCTGGGGTAGAGGCTACGGCGGAGCTAGGGACGGTAGTTGCAAAAGGTGACGCAAATGTTTACCCGTCCGGGTTGTCTGCTACTGGTGTTCTAGCCAACGTAACCGTAACAGCGGATGCCAATGTACTTGTAACTGGGGTCGCTGGAACCGCAGAACTTGGTACAGCCACTGTCAAAATTGATATAACAGCGGTAGTTACTGGGCTTAAGGCTACCGGACGTACAGGCACTGTTGGGGTTACTGGCACGGCAAATGTGTTCCCGACAGGGGTGTACGGAATTGGTCTTACTAGCTACACTAACGTCTGGGGCATCATAGACACAGGTGCCGTTGGGGATTGGGCAAGTGTTAGTACGGGAGCCGCAGATGGTTGGACACCTGTAGTAACAGCAGAAACTACTGAATGGGAAGAAATTCCTACCTAAACGGGGTAAAAAATGGCATCAGATTATTCAACTAACCTCAAGATTGAGCTTATAGCCGATGGTGAACAAGCCGGTACTTGGGGCCAAACTACCAACACAAACCTTGGTACAGCGCTAGAAGAAGCGATTGTCGGATATGGCGCAGTGACGTTTCTTTCGGATGCCGATCTAACGCTTACGCTATCAAATTCAAACGCAACACAGGCAGCGCGTTGTTTAGTGCTTAATGTAACTTCTGTTGAGCTTAACGACACTCGTAACTTGGAGGTGCCGACCATTGAGAAGCCTTATGTGGTGCAGAACAACACTACGGGCGGTCAAAGCATTATTGTTAAGACGAGTGGTGGCTCTGGCGTCACAATTCCAAATGGCAAGTCGGCTGTTGTTTATGTCGATGGTACTAATGTTGTATCCCAAATTACCCACATCCCTACGCTTGATGTAGCAACGCTTACCGCTACGGCGGCAACTCTTACCAGCAGTGCTATTTCTGGCGGTACTATCGACGGCATTACGCAGATGGACGTGGCTGGCACGTCGGGTGCCGGAGCGCAAATTAAGCTGTATGAAGACGACGACTCGGAAAATGATTACTACGTAGCCATCAAAGCACCGGACACAATTACTGACGGCAACTTCACCCTAACCGCCCCCGACACGGTGGACGATACGCTGGCTGTGCTGGGTACCGAGCAGACATTTTCTGCCACAAACACCTTTTCTGCCAAGCAGATTTTTGAAAATACCGTCAAGGTGCAGCAAGGTCTGGAAAAGATTACGGTGTCGGAGACCGCAGCCACGGGCACCATCAATTTTGACGCGCTTACTCAGGCCATCGTGTACTACACCACAGACGCTTCTGATGACTGGACGCTGAACATTCGTGGTGATGGTTCAAATACTTTAGATAGCATCATGGCCAACGGCGAGAGTATGACCGTGGTCTTTATGGCGACCATCGGCGCGGACGAGTACTGGGGCGCGACATTTCAAATTGATGGCACGACCGTCACGCCAAAATGGCAGGGCGGGGTAGCACCCACCGAGGGCTTTACCAATGGCATTGATGTGTACACGTATACGATTGTTAAAACGGACTCGGCGACGTATACAGTTCTTGCTAGCCTGATTAACTACTCGTAGGGGTGGGCCATGCCTTTTATTGTGCGTCTCGGCGGCACGTCCGCTAAAGGGTTCGGGTTTGGCGGCGGTGGTCTCTTTAGGCACACCATCACGTCAAACCAAAAAGAGGTTAACTTGTACGACTACCTGCGCGACCTCTACTGGATGCCTTGGCAGCCGGTCGAGCTGACTATTGACCCGGGCGTCTACATTTGGTCGGATAGCACCTCGACGGCTGCATTGACGTTGCCTGACACCATGCGGGGGTTGGTCACCATCACCAACAACGGCTACATACTTGGGCGTGGTGGCAACGGTGGTGATGACTACACTGCTGGCGGCAACGGCGGCCCCGCCATCTCTAACGCTGCACCAAATATCGTGCTGATCAATGGCTCTGGCGCGTTTATTGGCGGCGGGGGTGGAGGCGGTGGCGGAGGTGGCGGTGAGGGTGTGTCCGGTGGCGGTGGCGGTGCTGGTGGTGGTAAGGGTGGAGACGCTTCATACACGGGTGGCGCTGGTGGTTCGCCGGGTTCTGCGGGTTCCGATGCGTCAGGTGACTCTAACAATACTAGGGGCAAGGGTGGGCCAAACGGCGGTTCAGGCGCTGGCAGACAAGAAAACAGCGGTACCGATAGCGGCTCGGGTGGCGGCGGTGGCGGTCGCATAATAACAAATACCAATGGTGTTAATGCACTATACCCAAGTGGGGAGGGAGCAGATAACCCTGGTGGCTACGGCGGTGGTCAAGACCAAAACGGCGGCGCTTATGGTTACTATCTTTGGCAAAGCCCGGGGAGTTCTGGCGCCCGCAATGCTGGAGCTGCGGGCGGCGGTGGTGGGTATGGCCAATCGGGTGGAGCAGGCGGTGGTGGTTCAGGCGGCTCCGGCGGTGCAGCTATTTCAGGTACATCAGTTTCTCTCACCAACAACGGCACTATTCTTGGAAGTGTTGCGTAGATGATCGACCCAATCACCGCCTTTACCGTCGCCACGACGGCGTTTAACACCATCAAAAAGGCGGTGGAAGTTGGGCGTGAGATTGAGGATGTCGCGCTCTATATTGGTAAGTTTTGTGGGGCTAAGGCCGACATAGCCAAGGCAGAAGAAAAAGCCAAAAACCCACCGATATTTAAGAAGCTGCTATCTGCTGGATCGGTGGAAGAAGAGGCACTACAGCTTGTGGTGCAGCGGCAGAAGCTGGGCGAGATGGAGCGCGAGCTCCGCAGCATGATCATTCTGCGCTATGGGCAAGAGACGTACCTTGAGATGATGCGCCAGCGGGAAAAGATTGCGATGGAGCGCAAGCGGGTTGAGTTACTACAGAAGCATAAGCGGCAGGAGTTTTTTCTTGCTGTTTTCTACACCGGGCTTATTGCTGCGCTATTAGCCGCTTTGGCTTGGCTGGTGATGATATTCTTTGAGATGGTGGGGAAAGTATGACGGCTAAAGATCTAGACGCTTGGCGCATCGTACCGAGGTTACTAATTTTGAGTTACATGTTGGTCTTCTATAAGACCTGTACGTGGTTCATGGAGCTGCCCGATCCGACCAATGCCCAAGCCGGGTTTGTGTCTGTGATTGTGGGCGCTGGCGCGGCGTGGTTTGGCTTGTATGTCAACAGCGGCCCGAAGATGCAGGGAGGCAAAGATGCTTAGTGCTCTGATTGGCCCGGTGACGGGTTTGCTGGACAAGTTTATCGAGGACAAAGACCAAAAGGCAAAGCTGGCGCATGAGATCGCCACAATGTCGGAAAAGCACGCCCAAGAGCTGGCAGTGGGGCAGCTTGAGGTCAATAAGGCAGAGGCGTCCCACCGGTCGGTTTTTGTATCTGGGTGGCGTCCTTTTGTGGGGTGGACATGCGGGGTTGCCCTAGCGTGGCACTTTGTGTTACAACCACTCGTAATCTTTACAACTGCGTACTTCGGAGTTACACTCCCAGCACTGCCTGCGTTCGACATGGACAGCCTCATGACGGTGTTGTTAGGCATGCTTGGTTTGGGGGGTCTCCGTACCTATGAAAAGCAAAAGGGGTTGACCAAATGAGCTTTGAGCTATCGCAGCGCAGCTTAGAACGGCTTGAGGGGGTAGAAGATAGCCTCGTCGTGGTCGTTAAACGTGCTATCCAATTGACTAAGGTAGATTTCGGTGTGTCCGAAGGTCTGCGCTCGGTGCCCCGTCAGATGGAACTCGTCGCTCGCGGCGCTAGCAAAACCATGAAATCCAAGCATATCGACGGCTTGGCTGTGGACTTAGTAGCCTATATATCGGGCCGGGTGTCGTGGGAATTAAATCTTTATGACGACATAGCCGACGCTATGGCTGCTGCTGCCAAAGAGCACGGGGTTACTGTCCGCTGGGGCGGCGCTTGGCACATTGACGATATTGGCACGTGGCAGGGCAAGATGGAAGACGCCATGACCACATACATCGACCTGCGTAGGTCGCAAGGCAAACGCCCGTTTATTGACGGGCCACACTTTGAGCTTATGTAATGAACACCATCATTGCAGTGCTTATCTTCGTGGCTGGCCCGGGGAATTCATTGCAGGTGGCGCATAAGTTGGAAGTGCCTGACGAAAAGAAATGTATGGAATTGGTAAGAGAAATTAACCTTGACAAATCGACGCCGTTTGTAGCTGCGTGCTACTCTGATGTGCGTGTTCGGGGATCTTAAATGCCATTACAAGCGCTTAAATTTCAACCCGGTGTAAGACGTAACGCCACCACTTTATCTAATGAAGGTGCATGGTTTGAGTGCGATAAAGTGCGTTTTCGTGGTGGTTTGCCTGAGAAGATTGGTGGCTGGACAAAAGATGGCGGCCCGCTTGACGCTACGCTGACTCCGCCGACTGGGAGGTTTTGGGGTGTTTGTCGTTCGCTGTGGAACTGGATTACCCTAAAAGGGAACAATCTACTCGGCCTTGGCACAAACCTTAAATTTTATATACAAGATTCCACCGACGGATATTTGTATGACATCACGCCGTTGCGTGCTACGTTCACCTCTCCTGATACAGATAACTGCTTTACTGCCACGAATAACTCGTCGATCATCAATGTAAATATTACGGGGCACAATGCCCAAACTGGCGACTTTGTTACGTTTAGTGGTGCTGCTGGGCTTGGTGGCAGTATTACCGATGTCATCCTCAATGCTGAACACCAAGTAACCTACGTAGATTCAAACAACTTCACTATCACGGTCTCTACTACGGCTAACACAACTGATGCCGGTAACTCTCCGGGTGGTGGCACCTCTATAACCGCCGCTTTCCAGATTAACAGCGGTAACGATGTTGGGGTAAGTTTAAACGGTTTTGGCGCGGGAACTTGGGGCGGGTCGGTTACCGGCACTACTGTTACTACGTTAAATGGTGCTTTAAACGATTCGGATACCACTATCGCGGTGACCAGCACAGCGGACTTTGATGGTTCTGGAACGATAATTATTGACTCTGAGTTAATTACTTACACCGGCATAGCTGGCAACACGTTTGATCCGTGTACTCGTGGCGCACTTGGAACATCGGCGGCTTCTCATAGTTCTGGGGCCACGGTTACTCAAGTCACAAGCGATTGGACTGGATGGGGGCAATCGTCGTCCATTGCGCTTGTTTCTGCGCCATTACGCTTATGGAGCCAGATTAACTTTGGCGAGCGGCTTATATTTAATGCGCGCGGGGGCGCTCTATATTTGTGGGTGCCATCGTCAGCCACGGCTACATATACACGCGCTCAGATTCTGTCGTCAACAAACACTAATACACAAGAAGGCGTGGCGTACTGGACGACTGATACCAGTTGCCCCAGCAAGTGCAACATAGTGCATGTAAGCGATTCGTCGCGCTTTGTTATCGCATTTGGTTGTAATGATTACTTTGATACCACGTTGAATCCGTTGCTGGTGCGTTGGTCGGATCAAGAAGATTACGCCACATGGACACCCGCTGTCACTAACCAAGCGGGTAGTTTTACGCTCTCGGCTGGGTCTGAAATTGTTGCGATCAAACCACAGCGCCAAGAGATTTTGGTCTTTACCGACGCCGCTGTGTACTCTATGCAGTACCTCGGCGCTCCGTATGTGTGGGGCTTTCAGCAAGTTGGTGCAAACATATCTATTGTCGGGCCAAACGCCGTAGCCACTGCTTCTAACCTGACCTTCTGGATGGGTGAAGACAAGTTCTATTACTATGATGGTCGAGTAAATACGCTGCCTTGCCCGTTATGGCAGTGGGTGTTTTACAACATTAACAAGGATCAGCATTCTCAGGTGTTTGCCACTACCAATGAAGGTTTTGACGAAATTTGGTGGTTTTACTGTTCTGAAGGATCAAACACAATTGACCGCTATGTTGTGTTTAACTACACCGACAAGATTTGGTACTACGGCAATCTAGACCGCACCGCGTGGCTCGATACCCCATTGCGTAATAACCCGGTGGCTACTGGCTATGCTGGTGTCAATGGTGAGTTATACAACCATGAGAGCGGGGTTGATGCCGATGGTAGCGCCATGACGGCCTATATTACGTCTGCGGATTTTGATTTAGCAGATGGGTATCAGTTCCAGTATGGCTGGCGCATGATTCCTGATGTTAAGTTTGATGGCTCTACCACTGCTGCGCCTCAAGTAACAGTCAGCTTGACCCCACGCCAATATCCGGGCAGTAACTACGGCACGGCTGAAACAGGGGATGTGGTTAGCGCTAATAACTACACAACGACCCGTCAGTACGAGGTGCAGAGATTTACTGACCAGTTACCGATCCGTGTGCGTGGCCGTCAGATGGCGTTCAAGATCGAGTCAAACACACTTGGAACCCAGTGGCAACTTGGCGTGCCGCGCATTAACCTGAAACCAGATGGGCGTCGCTAATGGCTAGAGTGCTGTTAGATGGTGTTGCACCGCCTCGACTACCTTCAGCTGGGGATGCGTATAGCCAGCAAGAGATGGATCAGTACAGTAACGTGCTGCGTCTGTACTTTAACCGCCTAAATAATTTAGTATCTTCTGTTACCGGGGTTAACGGCGGTCAGTACGTGGACTGCCCCAATGGGCTGTTTTTTAATACAGCATCCCAAACGCTCGCGATTATTAATACAGGCTACCCAATAGTTTATAACAATACCTACCTGAACAATGCTGTAGATAGAAACGCCACGAACCCGTCCCGCATAGAGATCGGGATTAGCGGTATTTATAACTTCCAATATAGCGGGCAGCTTTTAAGCACAAACGCTAGCGCTAAAACAGTTTGGATTTGGTTGGTAAGAAATGGTACGCCGATTGGCTACTCTACTAGGGCTTACACCTTAGAAACCAACAACCACTACCGTTCGGTGAGCTGGAACTTCAACATCGACATGACGGCTGGGCAGTACCTCGAAATTTACTGGGGTGCTTCTGACCTCGACGTCACCCTGACGGCAGAAGCCGCCTCAACCCCCCACCCGGGCATTTCGTCATCCGTACTGGCTGTGAACTTTATCGCTCCAGTGCCAGACCCATTGCCTACACCCCCTTGACACATTAAAATAAAAGCACTATGAACATGAGCCTACACCCCATCGCCGAGGCCGTCCGGTCACAGGGCCGAAACGGCGACTCCATGCTCGTTCACATGACCCCGGGCGAGGTCGCTGCACTCCAACGCATGGCCGAAGCAAACGGTGGTACGTTGACAATTAACCCCGAGACTGGACAGCCTGAGGCGTTCTTCTTGGCATCTTTGTTGCCCACCATTGCAGGGGCTATGGCTCCGAGCTTAGCCGGTATGGGTGGGATTATGGGCACGCTTTTCGGTAGCCCTCTTATGAGTTCTCTGACCATTGGCGGTTTGACTGGGCTTGTTACGGGTGATATGGAGCAAGGCTTGATGGCCGGTCTTGGCGCTTTCGGTGGCTACGGGCTGGGTCAGTCTTTGATGGGGGCAGGTGCAGCAACTGCAGCACCAAGTGTTAGTCCCGCAGCATCCGCTGCTCCTCAGGCTAATGCGGCTATTACGGCGGCTGGTAGGCCCCCGATACCGGGGTTGCAAGGTGCTCCCGCTGTAATGCCTAAAGCCGCAATTCCAGCTATGCCGGACGCTTCTATGCTGAATCAAATGGGTGGGTTTTCCACCAGTGCGGACGTGGGCGGTTTTGGATCCGTTCTTGATCCTGTTCAACGTATGAGAGACCCAGAAGGCGCCCTTGCCGAAATGGCTCGTGTAAGCCAACGTAGCCTCAATCCCGCTTTTAGTACACAACAACGGATCGCAGCTCAACAACAACTCGCCAGTTTACCTGACCTTCCTAGAACGGCCCCCCCAGTAACATACGCACCAGAACTAATTAAGCCTACTGTACCCACTTTAGAACAAGCTTTGGCGCAGGGTGACTCAAGTGGTTTTGCTACTCAATCCCCGATGCAGGCAGCTATTGGCCAAGCCGGAGCAAGTGTAGGTGAGATGGGTACGGGCATTCAAAATGTGCTGGCTGGTAAAACTCCGGGTGGTATTGGCGGGTTCTTAAAAGATAACGCTATGGACATCGGCATGGCTGCTGCCCCGATGGTCTCTGCGGCTTTGAAGAAAGACGATAAAGAGGAAGAAGTCAAGAAAGATACCGAGCAGTACTACTATCCTGACTTTACTCTAGGTAGGGCTACCCCTGAGCAGATTGCTGCTCAACGCGCGAGTTTTGGTGCAGGCGAAGCTGGGTTGCCTTATTCCACCAGAGAAGTTAATTACTACCCCGGGTTTAGCTACGGCGAGCGTAAGACTCGTAATGTCGCCGGTGGTGGTCTGATGTCTCTATCAGAGGGCGGCGCCCTTAGCTACAGAGAGAGCGGTCTAAAGAAAGATTCGTTTATTGTTCCCGCCGACGTTCTCGCGGCGCTGGGCAATGGCAGCAATGATGCCGGATTGATGGCTCTTAACAAGATGCTTTCCAAAGTTGGTGCCCCACGTGCTGAGAAGATTGACGGCCCGGGCGACGGCATGAGCGATTCTATCCCCACCTCTATCGAGGGTAAGCAGGCCGCACGAGTGGCTAAGGATGAGGCTTATGTCCCAACCGAGGCTGTTCGCCGACTGGGTGGCGGGGACGTTGAGAAGGGCGCTAAGAAGTTGTACAACTTGATGGCCCGAGTCCGCAAAGCTGCTCATGGTAAATCCGGTCAGCAGAGCCAAATCAATCCCGATAAGGTAGCGCGTGCCTAATGGAGATGTCTCTCGTTTACCCGGGGCAGGTCAGCTACGTGCTCCCTGCCCTCTTGCCGTATCTACAGAAGTCAGAAGAGTGGACTCGCGGCAGGGCAAGGGTAGACGACATACTTCGGTTCATACTAAATGGCCAAATGTATTTGTTTGTTGCACACGAAGGCAATACAATATACGGGCACGTTATAACCGAAGTGAAACAATATCCGCAGTGCAAAATGCTGACAGTTCAGTACTGCGCTGGGGAGCCAAACCACATGCAATATGTGGAGGACAAAATGTTTGAGATGCTAGAGCGCTTTGCCAAGGATGCAGGCTGTTCTGGTATCGAATTCGTCGGACGCCCCGGTTGGCGGATGACTGCTAAGAAACATGGTTTTGAGGTACAAGAAGTTATGTACCAGAAATTCTTAGGGGAATAGTTATGGCTAGTGGTGGTGGCGGCACTCAAGAGCAAACAGCAACACAAATTACCGAACTGCCGGATTGGGCGAAACCGTATGCCAAAGAAACTTTGGCTAAGACGCAAGAGCTCACCTCTCAACCGTACCAAACTTATGGTGGCGAGCGCATAGCAGGGTTTACCCCTATGCAAGAGCAGGCCCAACAGGCTGCTGGGGCTATGCAAGTCGCTCCTCAAATCGGTGCTGCTACAGGTATGGCTGGTACGGCTGGGCTTGGTTCGTTAATGGCTGGCCAACAATACGGGCAGATGGCTACCGACCCCGGCTCTATGCAGGCGTATATGTCGCCATATATGCAGAACGTGGTGGACATCCAGAAGCGTGAAGCGCAGCGCCAAGCTGATATTGCCGCTACCCAGCGTGGGTCGCAAGCCGTTAAGTCTGGTGCGTTTGGTGGCACTCGTGCACAGTTTGCTGATATTGAAGCCAACCGTAATTTGGCCCAGCAGATGGGCGACATCCAAGCTAAAGGCTCTCAGGCTGCGTTTGAGCAAGCTCGTCAAGCACAGCAGTTCGGTGCTGAGTTGGGTCTCCGTGGTTTGGGGCAAGCCGGTCAAATGGCTAGCACTCTTGGCCAGCTGGGTCAGACTCAATTTGCTCAAGAGCAAGGGATTATTAATCTGCAACGTGATGTTGGTAAAGAGCAACAGGCGCTGCGTCAAGCTGGTTACGACATTGGTTACCAAGATTTCTTACGTCAACAGCAGTACCCGTATCAGCAGCTTGGCTTCATGGCCGACATGATCCGTGGTGTGCCAGTTGGTCAAACTGCACAAACTATTTATCAGCAGCCCGGTGCTAGTCCGCTGTCTCAGTTGTTGGGTGCTGGTACTGCAGCCTATGGCGCTTATAAAACTTTTGGTGCTGCTGAAGGTGGCTCGGTTCCGGGTTACGCCGATGGCGGTATTGCTAGTTTTGTAGAGGGTGGAGGTATAGGAAGCCTAAACCCGGTAGAGTTAGATACCGTAGCAGACAAACTTAGTGACGCTCAAATAGATAAGAGCATAAAGCCAAATGTAGTTAGCTACGCTAACATGATTCTGCAGCAGGAGAAGGCTGATAGGGCTAACTTGCGAGGTCTCGCTGCCGCTGCTAACCAACAACCCCAACCGCAGATGACTGTGGTTCAAGAAGATGCTATGGAGAGAGGCTTGCCAGCCCTTGCTTTAGCAGATGACGCCGTAGTTTCTGCCGCCGAAGGTGGTATTATTGGGTTCCGAGCCGCTGGCGAAGTTCCTGCGCCTAGAGTTATCCCGGGCGCTGATGCGCCTACCGGCGGTCAGGTTATGGCTAAAAGAGAGCTAGACGAACAGGCTAGGGCTGCAATAGCTGAAGCTCAACGTACTGGCGATCGCGCCGCAGTGGAAGCAGTATTCAAAAAACTTAGCGAAATTGGTTATGACGTTGCCGCGTTTCTTCCTCGTATGGCTCAGGGGGCGATAGAAAATTTACCAAAACCTGTCCTGAGTAATACCCGACTTGGTGGAGCATTTGGACTAGCTTCTGAGTCTTCACCCCCTGCAGGAATCGCAGCACTACCAGAAGCTGCTGCAGCCACACCAGCTCAACCAGCGGTTCCGTACAAACCTGTATCCCAAGAAGATTATGAGCGGATGAAAGCGGGCGCTGAACAAGCAGAGGGCGTGGCGCCGAGCGTTGCTAAACCGACTGAACCCGCTGAACCCGCCAAACCGGCTGGCCCAGCTTTGTCCCCGGCGAGTATTCTCCCGCCAGAAACTAATTATGCTGCCGTCCTAAAACCGCTTGAGGATCAAATGAAAGCGGCGGATAAGAGTGTTATGGACGCAGCCGCTATGCCGATTGAGATAGCTAGGGATAACCTATCTGCTCTTCAACAGCAGATAAAAGACGAAGGCGTGTACGGCGAAGAAGAAATGAAGCGCCTGAGCGAGCGTAGCGCTAAACTCGACAAAGACGAGAAGCAGAACTTTGGTTTTGCCATCATGATGGCGGGCTTAACAACTATGGGCGGTAAAGACCCCAATGCCTTTGCAAACATTGCGGCGGGTATGACCGCCGGTTTAACCGAGTACAAGAAGGGCGCCGACAAAATTTACGACCGGCGTATGGATATTGAAAAAGCCCAAAACGATATTAATAAGTATCGTAGACTAGAAGGCCGTGAGAATAAACGCCTGTTGCTATCCGCTCAGACTGATCTCAAGAAAGCGGGCGCTGGTTACGCTAAGACTATGTCTGACTACTATGTCAATAAGCTTGGTATGAATAGAGATTTGGCTGTTAAACAAGCTCAGGCGGACGCTGACCGCGCAATGGGCATATACGAGCAACGAATGCAGACTGAACGCCAAGTTATGCAGGGTCAGACACAACGTGATGTGGCTAAAATAGGAGCCGAACAGAGTGCGAACGAAGCGAGACTTAGCAGGGAAGAAGCCAGACGTACAGCTTTGAGTAAAGCCCTGACAACGGATAAAACCATTCAATCGCTAGAAGAACAAATAGCCCAGCGAACGAGTAGGCTTGGTGTAATAGAAGACAAAGATAAGAAAGCTGACGCGCAGAAAACGATAGACAAATTAAAAGCCCAGCTCAAGGAACGGGAAGCTAAGATAAGATCAGTGTATAAAAGAGAAGGTTTCGGTGAGCTAGTAACTGTTCCGCAGTAGGGGTAAAAATGCCGTTATATCAGATAAAGGGCCCGGACGGTAAGACTTACCAGATAGAGGGGCCGGAAGGCGCTACGCGAGACGAAGTTATAGATGCCATTCTTGCTAGGATGGATTCAACTTCTGAGGAAGTTGCGCCTGCGCCAGAGCCTATCCCTGAACCCGGAGCAACTGGTCTCAGCGCTATTGGGCCGTCGATTGCCCGTGGTTTTAAGCAAACCGGTATGTTGCTTGGCGATGTGTTGCCGGGTATGGTGGGTAAGGCTGTCGGTGCGGAAGACTACTACAAGCGCCAGATGGAAGAGGCGGCGCAGACTCAGAAAGAGATTGAGCAGAAATACCGACCTGCCGTAGGTTCGTTTACAAATATTGAGGGCGCTGGCGACGTTCTAACTTATATTGTCGAAGCCGTGGGAGAGGCAGTCCCCACGATGTTACCCGCTATTTTTACTGGCGGCGCTGCGGCTTTCCTTGGACGGGGCGGAGTAGAAGCTGCTAAACAAGCTGCGGCCACTGCCGTAAGAAATGAATTAGGTAAGAAAGCTATAGGCGAAAAAGGTCTAGAGGGCCTGAACGCTGCGGCTATAAAAGAGATACAAGACAAGGCTTTAGACGCGGGCGTTAAAGCTGCCCAACGTAAAGCACTTATGAATCAGACGGCTGGCGCTTTTGCTGGCTCCGCTGCATTGAATATACCTGAGGTATATCAGAACATATTAGAAACTACAGGCAAAGAAGAGCTTGGCGCTGCCGTTGTGGCAGGGGGCTTTAACGCCGTGTTGGATTCTATTCTTCCTGTCACGTTGCTAAGTAAGCTACAGAAAACTGGGCTTTCCCCTAAGGAAGTTACCGGGGCGTGGTACAAACGTGCCGCTAAAGGCGGGGCTAAAGGGTTCTTCACTGAAGGCGCCACGGAAGCTGTACAAGAGATGTCTTCGGCTGCGGCAGAGGCATTTGTAGATGAGAATCAGAAGTTCTTTAGCCCAGAAAACTTTGTCCGGTTTATTGACGCCGGTCTGAAGGGTGGTCTAGGCGGTGGTGCTATTACCGGCGCAGCCGATGTTATCACTGGGCGCCGTACAGATGGTAGACAAGTAGACGAAGTAGAGGATAGGTCGTTCTTTGATACTGGCGAAGACGTAACCGACACGACCGAACAAGAAGCCCCACCAGCGGATACAACGGAGCAAGACGATAAAGAGATTATCGTTAAGCCTAACAAGTATGAAAATCTATATAGCCCAGAAGACTCTGTCCAATCTATTGATGCCGCACCTACTACGCCGATAACTGGAGAGCAAGATGCAACTGCCGCCGTTACCCCTCCCGCTGAGGGAGTTGGAGCCACACCTACTGGAGAAGGCGCTGCAGTACCTGTCGAACCCGGTGATGGAGTACCCGCCGGAGCCGGAGTTGCAGAAGCTGACGTTGGTGGAGTGGGCGTTACTGGAGAAGCTGTTGCAACACCTGATGGAAGAGAAGCTGGAGCACCCGCTACAGTAGCTGAATTAGATGATGTACCCGATGCATTTAAGACTGAACCGCCTACTCCAGTAGCTGAAACTACAACTCCAGAACGTGCTAAGCCCACTCTTAGCGCTGCGCCATCGACAATAGATGAGACCCTAGATTTATTAAACAGCCTAAAAGTACAGCCTAAAGACGACTCGACGCTGGCTATCACAGAGGATCAGCGCGAAATGTTTTTCGGCGCCCTACAAAAAGTAGGTTTAAGTCCAGAAGCTTATGTAGCAGAAGATGGTTCTCTTGATATAGATGGGGCGACTGCTGATATACAAAGGGCTAAAGCCGGGGCAATGAATTTACCGCTGTCTGAGTATTCTGACGAGGAGTTGGAAGCCGAAGCTAAGCGTGTAAAAGCTAGAAGATATAAACTTAGTGAAGAACAACGCGAACAGTATGAAAAAACTAAAGACGAATTCAACGCTCTTATAGATGCCGAGGAAGACCCTCTACTAAAAGACTACAAATTTCCAGAGTTTCGTAAGCTAGACCCAGCGGAAAAGCTTGTCTACTTTGGTGAAAATATATCTCTAAATACCCCGGAAGAACATCAACGTGCGGCTGAGCGCTTAAACGACTACAGAACAAATTTTCTGTCGTTCGCTAGAGATGAAAGGCGCGCTGCAAAAGCGCAGGGTAGAGAAGCGCCTACAGACGCCGAACTGCACAAAAAGTATGGTAAGCCGCTTGCTTATGAGACCAACCGGCCAGCGTTCATGCCCCCGTGGAGCCAGCTTTCTGACGAATCTAGGCAGATTTGGTTAGATACAGTTCAGTACGGCTCCCCCGTAGAACAAGAGTTGGCACTTAGAAAAATGGCCCCGATTGAGGGTCAAAATATAGAAGAACGGCGTCGTACCAGCGCGGCTATCTCGGAACAACGGCGGCAAGAAGCTGTTGCCGGTGGGAGGGACGTATCTTACGGAACCGCGTTACAGAAGACGCGGGACGACACAAAAGGCAAGGGCATAGTTGACTTATTAAAAGACCGTAATAAGTCTGGCCGAGAAAAGTTAAAGGCATTACTAAATTACTTAAAGAGTAACGCAGCTGGCGCCCGTATGAGCAAGGCGCAGATGAGAAGCATGCCTGCGACCGTAAAACTTTTTGGCGCCCAGCGGCAAGAAATAAGCGCGGCTGTTTACAGAACCTTAGCTGGTACCCTATTGTCGATGTCTGACCAGACATCCGCCGTTAATTTTGTTTACGAGTCTAAATATTCTAAGACGTCGCCAACGCGCCCAGCTACATATGAGCCGCGTACAAATACTATCTACTTTAACGACAGAGGGCTGTCTGAAACGGCGCTCTTGCATGAATTAGTACATGCATACACAGTTAAGATTCTTCAGCAGTATTTTAAAAACCCCACACTACTTAACCCAGAGGTTAGAGCCGCTGTAGGCCAAATTATCAACGTACAAAAACTAGCCGAACAACAACTGGGTAGAGAGTTTCCTCGGGCGTTTGACAATACGTACGAGTTTGTTTCCTATGCCTTGACTGACCCTGACTTTCAACGACGGCTGTCCGAGATACAAATAAAAGACGAACAGAAAATCTTTTATACGGCTAAAGACGCGCCTAGCGCTCAAAACGCGGCGACTAGAGAAGCAGACTTACGCGGATATGACGCTATTGTAGAAAACCTATGGGATGTATTTACCGGTGCCTTAGCGTGGATTTACAAAATATTCACGCCCGGTAAGCTTATTGAGAAATATTTTCTACCTAGCAAAGACTCAAAACCACTCAAGCCCGGCGAGTTAGTGTTTGAAGGTAGGGGCTCAAAGAAAGAGCTAACAGAAAACGACGTTCAAGACCTTATATCTCAAGGCGACTGGGATACGTTTGTTTCTATCCGAGAAGCTGAACTAGAGGCACAAGCTGCAGAGCCAACTCTTATAGAGCAGCCTTCCGTAGAAGAACAAATAGCCGGACTTCGGGAACGCGGCGCTAAGCAGTACCGTCAACAGACTGAGCAGGAACTCGCAACGGGTTATACCAACACCGTGCCTATCCTTGTGGAGACACCCGGCTACAGGGGTAACGCCTTCTTGGAAGTGGCTGCTGCCTTCCAGTATGTCTTGTCTTCGCCAGAGGCATTACCAGAATTCACCTTGGATACGGGGGCTGAAACGCTGCCCGTCACTGTGCCTGCGGGCGCAAGGGCTCCAGAAACTACTTTTGATGATGCTGTTAAAGGCTCTCCCGGTATAAACCCTAATTATGTGGGTAACAGAATCAAGAATTTCTTCTCTATGCGCGGTGCTAGGGAGGCGACTACTAAGTTTGTGAACGAACGCCACATAGTTAAGGTTTTGCAGGGTACGATTGAAAGGGCCGGAAAAGCAATATACGCTGGCGCAAAGAAGAATGCTATATATGACCAGATAACTCTCTCTATGTCTCGTGGTCGTTTCTTATATGAAACCCGCCTTGAAGGGACGGTTGAGCAGCTACATAAAAATATGAAAGCACTGGCTGATAAGCTAGATATAACTGTAGACGAAGCTTTCAAAACGATGGACATGATTATGAAGACTCTCCATGAAAGAGAGCGTCGTCATGTCAAGTATCTGTTTTATGTGCCGCTTACTCAGCAGGGGTTTAACGACCGCGCTAAGATAATAAATGATCTGCGAAACGGTAAGATTAATCCCGCAAACGCCGCTAAGGCTATGCAAGACCTAGAATCTATCGTAGCTAAAAATAAAGACGCTGCTGGTTTTACATGGGGCGATGATCCCACCGCGAGCATATTGGCTACTGACAGCGCTGCTAGGTACAACAGTACAGATGAGAACGATTCAGCATACAACGTTCTAGCAAAGTTTGACGCGGACGAGTGGCAAAAGTTCTATAAGACGGCTAAGAAGTACGAGCAAATGCCAGAAGTAGACGCCGTCATTAAGAACCTAAAAACTCTTAACCGGGAAACCCTAGGTTTAGACCGTATGTCTAACTACTACAGCAACCAAGTGGAGGCTGTGGTTAACTTCTACGGGTTTAACTATTACGTCCCGCTGAAGGGTATCGTAGACAACGAGCAAAACCGGCAGTTTGACGTTCGGCGTTCTGCGGCAAGGGAAGTTCTAGACGCTCAGAATAGTTTTGAGGGTCGCGTATCCGACTCCAATAACGCCCTTGTTCAGACAATGATCGACGCCACTAAGGCAGCGGCTAGAGCGGGACGTAGTCTTGAAGTAGCTCCTGAACCCGGACAGGATGTTCCCGTATCGGAGCGTGGTAACGGTCTATCACTCGCGATTAAAAATGCGGTCAACCAGAAGCTTATCAAGGGCGACGCTAAACAGAAAATAACCTTTGCTGAGCGCTATAAAGGCGGTACTAAGCTAAGTGATCTGAAAGGAAAGTCTAACGTAGTCCTACACTACGAGGCTAACGGCGACATAACTATTATAAGAATAGAAGACCAAGAGCTGTTGAACGGTATTCGTAAGGTGTACCAGACAACTAACCCAATCGTAAACGTGCTAAATACGGCTACGAGTTTCTTCGGGCAGATGCATACGCGCTACAACATAGCGTTTGGCCCTGCTAACTTCTTAATTGACGGTATAACCAACGCGCTTAACATAGCGGCTCAAGGCGGTCTGGGTCTTGCTCCGAGATACATGAAGCAGTTAATCGGTAACGCAGTATTGCACGGTGGCCTATATAAAGCCGGTAAATTCTCCGCGTTGTATGCCGCAGGTAAATTCGACACCATAAATAGTCTGGCAAAGAAAGATGCTTTCTATGCTGACATGCTGGAGTATGTAAGGCTTGGCGGTCGTACTGCTTATGTACGAGGGCTGACGGCGGAAGGTGTTAATGAGCTAGCGCGGGATGCTCAAGACCGCAACCCTATCGTGTTAACCAAGAAGAACATAGACAAAGTAGTCGATGTCTGGACGGATGCTTTTGAATTGGCTAGCCGTACAGCAGGTTATCGTGTATACAAAGCTCAGTTCCGGGCGCAAGATCCCAGCCTTAGCGAAGAGGCGTTAAGATCACGGGCTGCTGCTGCCACTAAAAACCTAGCTAACTTTGAGCAAGTTGGTCGTTATGGTCAGGCAGTTGGCGCGGCGTTTATGTTCTTCCGTCCGGCAGCCACCGGCGCCCAGCGTGCTTTTGAGTCAATCTATCCCGCCTTAATTGGTTTTGACAGGTACGTAGAAACCCTACCTCTCAGCGCCCAGCGTAACTTAATTAAGTACGATAAAAACGGAAACAAAGTTAAGTTGCCCGGCTATGAGAAGGCTAAAGAAAAGCACGAAGAAAATGCTAGGAATGCTAGGGCTGTCTTAGCCGCTACATTCGGTCTTGGCGCTGCGGTATACGCGATGGCTGCGGTCATCGGAGACGACGATGACTTAGGACGCGATAAGGTGCTGACGGATGATATGGCCCGCTGGACTCGGTATGCCCGGTTCCACTTTAGCGTTGGCGACCGTGATTTCGTGTTCCAGCTACCGTGGGGATTCGGCCTTGGCGCTGTAGCTTCTGCTGGCGCTCAGATAGCTGGGTACGGGCATGCTAAAGCGTTGCGCCCTGAGGGTGATAGGTCGTTCTTGGACATGATGGGGCACCTGATTGAGGTGGGTATGGATTCGTTCTTGCCCCTGCCGGTGTCCCGGATTAACCCGTTTGAGCGCCCTGTTCAGTGGATGATCGACACAATTACCCCGTCCATTGGCCGTCCGTTGGTTGAATACGGCATGAATACAGATGCTCTGGGTCGTCAGATCTACAACAAGTACAGCAGCCGCGTAAGTGAAGCCTTTACCGGCGGAGATAACATACCGGAGCTGTATAAAAACGCAGCAAAGTTTGCGTTCGATAATCTTGGCTGGGAAGTCTCGCCAAACGTTCTGTACTTCTTCGCTAATAACTACGCAGACGGCTTAGCCCGACTGATGCATAACGGACTGAACATAGTCGAAACTGCGGCGGGTAGCAAAGAATTTAACCCCCGCACGGACACATTACTGTTTGACCGCTTCTTCGGCGCTGTCTCTAACGTAGACTCCCGAGAGTTCAGAAACGTTGATGTGCAGATCCGTGAGATTGCTGACAAGCTAAGGGTTCTTAAAAACTACCCAGACCGCTACGACAAGTATCTGAGCGAGAATCCGTTCCACGAATATTTGGTACAGAGCTACAACAAAGAAGTAAATGGCTATCTACGTGATGTTCGCGAGGAAATGAATAAGATCCGACGTATGGAAGGCATAACGCCCAAGACTAGAGACCGTGAATTGCGTATGCTTAAACTGACAGAATCAATCATTAAGCGCGATCTCATAGAAAAGTTTAAGGCTTACGGGATTACCCAATAAGCCACGCGCGGACGCCAAGCACACCGTCTTCGCTGAATTTGTATGCCTTCACTTTAACTTTGGCGCGTTTGGCTCCGTTCTCAATCGCATAAATCATGTAGGCGGGGCGCAAAGTGGGGATAAAGAAACTATCCCCTACCCGCATAAACTCAAATGGAAATAGCCATTCCGGTTCGTCAATCGGCATCGGTTCCGGTTGCGGCTTTCTCTTCGGCATTTGCTATCACTTCTTGTAGGTTGGTTGTAAATTCGTAAGCATGGACTGAAGATAACCCTGTAGAAGTCTTCCACCCCGTTCCTAAACGCACTTTTTTACCGGCTGAGGTCATGATGTTGGCGTCTGTAAGCACCCTTTCAAACTGAGTGATACCCGCATTACCTTTAGATATGAACTCTTTCAACGGTGTTTTGGCCACGTATAAAAGCCCTTTGTCGGCGTCGGCCCTTATAAGTAGAGTGCCCCTAGGTTCGGTTATAACTTTGCCGTCTTTCATAACTAGCATGTTATTTAGGTTGTTGTTTATAAACTCGCCCAGCAGTGCTTCATAGTCAAGCTCGACGTTGGTATATTTAGATACAACCCCGATTACCTTTTTCAGCATATATTTATAGGTAGCCTCGACGTCTACATCTATTACCCCTGCTTCGTTAGCCAGCTCAGCACCGCAAAAAGTACAAGCAAAGTCAGCGTGTATAAACCGATACTCGGAGAAATTTTTCAAATCTTCCACTACGCGGGAAGTCCAATCCTTTATACGCTTTTCTATAATTTCTAGGTCTAGTGACAGCAGGTACTGTATATACATAGGTAACGCATGGCCATAGTTCTCCTGTAGCGTCTGGAACATATCTGCGCCCCGCTCTGCCGTTAGCTCATAACCCGGCTCAGACGGTTTTTCAACCTCGTATTCTATGTACCGAACCATTTCAGCGCCGCTGTTCTTCTTGTAGCCAGCGATCTTGTCTCTGGCCGACTGGTTCATTGTTATGGTGGAGAGCATAGCCGAAGAAAAGGCTACCAGACGCTCTGCATTAGTAGAACCCGTCAAGCGTATTTTGGCTTGCCCAGCGCTAAGTTTGTAAACTAAATCAGATAAAAATTCACCGTTCTGATTAGAAAACTCATCAAGCCCGTATGCATGATTTTTTAGTGTCAACATACGTTCAACAAGACCGTTTGCCGTAGAGTCAAAAACGGACAGATTTTTAGGCTGACCGTAAGTACTAACAGCGGCGTACATTGCTCCACTCTTAGCGGCTCCTGTATTACCGAGCAGACCCACCACCGAGCCGTTTACGTTTGTAAACGTAACCAACGGAGAGCCAAAAGCTCTCAGCATTACGTACCGGTGCAGGTCATATCCGGGGTCGTTTAGTTTATCAATGGCCCAACGCCATTTCTCATATGTACCCTTGGGTTTCATCCACTGTGTAGCGTTTTCAGCTTTCCCAGTCGGGGGGCAGTCGATGACACCGTCTCGGGTGTATTCTTTGTTATAGATAAGATAACTCTTCTTATCCTGAGACCACCCCTGCTGGAACTTCATTATTTTCGCAGCTTCCTGTTGTTGCAAATACGTGCCCCACTTAAAAATGTAGTTCATAAGAAGATCCGCTTTTTGTTTTGACTCAGCAAATAACCCGTTACTGCTAAGTATCTTTTTCAATTCGTCGGGTGCAGATACGCTTTTCATGGGTAGTAAGAAGTCGCGGTGGCCGTCTTTAGGCAACGTCAACCTCATGCTCAAGCACTCCCCGTCGTACATACTATGTAACCTAGCGGTGGGCCAGAAGTCGTACATAGTTAATAATACCGGGTCGGAGTTTACTATTCCGTTAGGGGTGTTTCTAGGTGGCGGCTGATAATAAAGCCCGCCGCTTTCTCCCCGCATAAACGGTCTTAAGTAGTCCGGGAGGTAGAAAGATGTATCTTTCTCGACATACCCAAGTGACTCCGCTTCCTCTTTGGCTTCTTCTGTAGCCGCTGGTTGTCTTGCTTCCTTGAATACTTTCCCAAGGGCAATGGGAGAGTTGAACTTACCTCTGTGTGGACATCCGTCGCATCCACCCGGTTGGTGAGACTCAAAAGTAGCGCAGGTATGGGCGCCTTTGATTGCTTTTCGTATTTCATCTGCTTTCCTTTCAGTCTCTTCCGGACTGTAGTTAGGATGATCTTCTGATAGTTTATGTATAGCTGTGTCGCCGTCTTCACATAAAACTGCTATAGACAGTATCGAACGCCACATCGGTTCAGGGCATTCGGCTGAGTTAATTAAGCCCCATTTGATTTGGGCGCAACCCTCGTCTTCGACGCTTCTCTCGGCTATACGCTCGAAAGACCACTTGAAGTTATCGTGCCCAAGCATTTTGCGGGTGTCTTCGTCCAACCCCCGCATTACATCACTTAGTGGGTCTTTAGTATCTGCTATTTCAACAGCCGATAGTATTTCTTGTATAGTATCAAACGGGTAAGTAAGAAGTTCTTCTGTTAGAAAGAAACTAGGTAATGGGGGGTCGTTAGGTTTCTCTTCCTTGCCCCAGTTGAGCGTCTCAGGCGCGCGTACCAACCTAGCGCTGTCGGCAGTTACAGCGGTATCTACTTCAAATCCAAGGTCGGCTGTTAACTTCTTAAGGCGCTCGGCTGAAGATTTCCAAGCATCTGGTGCTACCGGCTCGTTAAGAACCCAAAAAGCATACATACCGCGCCCCGACACCATACGGATCGGTTCGGGCAGACCAGACTCAGATACAAACTTATCTAATGCTTTCCCGGCTTCTTCATAGTCAGCATACGGTTTGTCTTCGCCACAATCAATGTCGAGCCAAAAAGACTTTAGGTATTCGCTGTTAGAAGCGTTACGCCGATTCGTATCAAACGTGCTGGGCGTAAAGTACGTATTAACTAACTCTTGTTCGTTCGATCTTTCAACCAACGAAAGAAATTCTTCAAAGTCGCTGGTGTATTTGTGTTTGATTTTAAAAGGCTTGCCGTCTCGTGTTGTGCCAAAACTTGTTCTGTGGATTGACGCGACACAGTATTCCCCGTGTTCAGGCAGGATTGCCTCATAGAATTGTCTTGTTTCCATTGCTTCGCAGAGATGTTAAGGGCGGGGTTCCCCCCGCCCTGCAAGTTGTTGGTTTGATTAGACTGCGTTCTTAGTCTCATCGAAATACTTTCTAGCATCTTGCCAGTCTTTTGCTGGAAGTCTCCCCACTTCCATAGCTGACCTGACTTGACTAATAAACGCTTCAATCACTGCGTGATACCTATTAGCAATAACGCTACCGAGAAACCACTTGTGTATCGTAAACCGGCTCACACCGAGCGCCAAGCCTACCTGTTTCATAGGCAACTTAGCGTCGATGCAAACTCGGCCCAGTTCGATACCTAACCCATCTTGGGTTTCAAGGGTGCTGAGTAGTTTACCGCCGTGCGGTCTTACCATCTTTACCCTTTCTTAGTCCACTTCTTGATTACATCAACGTGGTCAGTAACTTCCTCGGGTTCAGCTTTCTTGGCGCTAGGACGCTTAACGGGATCGCTTTCTAACGCTTCCGGCTGGGCTACTTCCGTATCAGAACCACCATCAGCTTGATACACGGTCATCTTAACCGCTGACTCAGCCGCCTGAGACTTTGCCTGTGCCATCACAGAGTTACGCAATTCCTCGGGTACTGCTTGAGCGGGTGAGAATAACACACGCGGCACGGGCGCTTTGATGTCAAACTGCATCTTAGTAACCACGCGGCCAGCGCTGACGTTGTTGTTTGCCAGCATTTGAATGTATGGGCGGAAAGGCCAGCGACCGTTTTCCTCTTTACCAAACACGCTCATGGCTGGTAGAACCAACTGATAAACATCACCATCCGGGTCATGCGGCAATACTACCGCAGTGCGCCAAGACAGTTTACATTTAGTGCCGTTGCCACCTTGACCACTGCCCTTGACAGAGTTAGGGCACATATCACAAGCGGATGCTGGTGGGTTAGGTACAGCGGGGTCAGGCTTGCGTGAATCAGAAGACCAGCAAACTGGGCCGACTTTTTCCCCCTCCTTGTAAGCACCATCGTAGCAAGTGCGCGACGCCTCGTGGGCCATCTTTACAAAGATAACATTCATGAAGTTATCTTCGTTGACGCTTACTTCTTTACCACCAACAATTTTACGAAACACACGCCCTTTGATAGAAATGCGCTTCGCACCCTTTGTAGCGCCGCCAGCGACGGCAAGGGTATCTTCATCTAAACCCTGTTCAATAAGAGCGGGGTTGTTCTCGAAAAATTTAGCAAGTTCGTTTGCCATGATAATCTCCAACTGAATTAAAACTAATCGCGGTCACGGGCTTTACGTACTGTAATAGCCAGCTCACGCATCGCATTCACACCGGGCGGCAAGCCATCTTGCTGATGCTCGGACATGAAATCTCTAAAATTGGCTTGGTGGATTCGGCGCTCCCGAAAGTCGTAGTCAGGGTTCTCTAACTCAAACTTCCTGAAGTTATCCCAGTCGGTACAAAAGAAGCGCTCTTTTACTACACGCATGACCGTACCGTTTTTAGTACGGATGCTGTCAGCATTTACTTCACTGCATCCTTCTAGCATTACTTTCTCCAGCTTCGCCAAGTCATCTCGCAAGGCTTCGTCTTTGCGCTCGTACTCGCTTTTGATCTTGTCTCGTTCGGTACGAATCGCCAAGTATGCGACAACCAACTCTTCCATGTCAACCATTATTTTCTCCTTCCATTTCCTGTTTATAAAGATCAACTAAGCCCTCGTGTAATTCTTTTTTATCCATCAACATATTAAATACACGACGTTCTACCTCCGACCCTTGAAGATGAACAACAGTCATCTTGTTCTTTTGACCTACCCTATCAATACGCGCGACGCACTGCATATAAGTCTCGACTGACATTACCGGCGACCAAAACACAACCGTATTGGCTGCGGTTAGGGTTACGCCATGCGACGCCGCTTGCGGCTGAATCACCAACACGTGCGGATTGTTCGTTGTTTGAAAGCGGTTGAATATTTCGCCGCGCTCTCTAGCAGTAACATCGCCTGATATGATTTCGACAGTATAGCCTTCTGAGCGCAGAAAGTTACTTACTAACTCAATCGTGTGACGGTACGGCACGAACACAATGACTTTGTGCTCGGTCTCTTCTAGAACCTCTTTAAGCGCCTGCTTGCGGGGGCCTATGTCAAACTCAAGCACTTCTTGGTTGTCCGTGTAGATTGCGCCACCCGACAACTGAAGTAACTTATTCAAAGCGGCGGCGGCATTGACTGCGCTAACTTCTTCGCCCGCCGCCTTAATCATCATATCGTTTTTGAGTTTCTTATAGAAAGACAAGGCTTGTGGCGTCAGCGGTACTTCCCTAGTTTGGTACATGACGTCAGGCAAGTCTAGGCACTCGTTCTTATTAAATCTGATGGCTGGTTGTAGCGCGTCAAATACCGTCTGTTTTGATTCTGCTTTGGGTAACCACTTAAATCTAGTTACCTGATACATCACTCTATCGCGCCAAGCCGTAGCAGTGCGGGTTATGCCGTTGGGGTTGATTATCTTAGCCAGACCAAAAGCATCCATAGGCGACTGCGATGCCGGTGTGCCGGTCATCATCCAAACGTATGTAGTCGCGTCAATTATCTTTGATAGTTTCTTCCAGCGAACTGTCGATACATTCTTATAAGCGTTAGCTTCGTCAACGATGATTAAGTCAAAGCCGCCCTCTTTGATTTCTTTGTGCATGACGCCCACGCCGTCATAGTTAGTTACGATAAACTCGTAATGCGGGGTGCTTTCAATTATGTTCTTGCGCCTAGACGCCGATCCGTAAGCCACAGCGCTACGCCTATGCATGACTGTTTTGAATAGATCGGCTTGCCACGCTGAGTACATGATGGACAGCGGACACACAACTAAGACGCGATGTACCAGCCCTTTTTTCATTAAGTAGTCCGCCGCCCAAATAGCGGCTGACGTTTTACCAGTACCGGCTTCGTTGAAGCAGAATGCTCGTTGTCGTAAGGACAGAAACTCAGCGGTCTCTATTTGATGCTGGAATGGCTTGAACAAGCCGGGCCAGTCGTACTCTCTTACTATGGGGGATGGAATTTTTATGTCGTGCGGAACGTATCTAGCGAGTGTTTTCATCTCGTCTAGTTCCCAGTTAACTAGGACGTCAGCAACGCCTGACGCTACGTTCAGAATCTCGCTTTTATCAATGGCGCGAGTTATATGCTCGGCGTGTTCAACCGGAGCCTTAAACTTAATCGCACTATCTAAAACTACTTCCATACTACCTCAAAACTGTTTGTGCCGAGCCTGTCGAGCCGGAGACGACAAGAAAACGTTTGAGCCCCGCTCGGCTGACATGGTTGATCAGGTAGATATACAAACCTGTGCGACCCACTCATGCCTTACAGTCGCAGCCCCTAATGTAGGGGCGATTTTCTAGTTTGTCAAGCTTTTTTTCGCTTTTTTTCTCGCTTGCTTGTTTCAGACACCAACTTACCATTTGAGTCACGGCGAAACGAACGATTCGCACTGGCGGACTTAATCTTGTAACCATCGGCGTTTGAACCACCCTTGCCTAGCGCTTTGTTATGCGATAAGTCTCTGCCCTCACGCGCATCGGCTTTACCGTTACCGTTAGCATCTCGACCTTCGCTATCGACTTTTCGCCGGAGGCGTTGACGCTCCATACGGTTAGCGTGTTCGCCACGCGCTTTTTGTTGCTGATACTCTTTCTTGTAAGGGCGTTTTTTATTGACGTAAGCCATTTTTGTCTTCTTCCATGATTGTGATGGAATGCATAGCCAGCTTTGTATAGCTCATAGCCTCAAGCGCAAACTCTTTAGCGATCTCAAAGTCTTTATGTAGCGCCGCTTGATGCATATTTTTCAACGCTTGTTCTGCATCCATCATTGGTTTTGCGTAGTCGATTAAACCTGAAACCTGCATGTCTACCTTTCCTTGTAGTGTTGACATATAGATACTGGACACCACCCGCAAAGCCCTGTCGGGTTTTCTTGCCAAGTGTCGTTATCTAAAGAAAACTGTAACCGAGTCAGTGGTTCGTTGAACGACTCCCAGTATTCATCAATTTTATCCCGCGTGTACTCAGAAGTGAAGAAATCTTCGTAGGCGACAAAAAGTAATCCGCCCTTTATACGCTCTAATTGCGGAAAATGGGCAAACGCCATAAGCGCCATCAACTGCAACTGTTTCAGGTCAGGATAGGTTGACTTCCCCGTTTTATAGTCAACTATGAAGCCTGTGTCTCCATCCACCACCACTAAGTCAGCAATACCTCGTACCCAATAGTCGGGCGACCCGAACTTGCATGGTTCTTTGTCAATGGTCAGCGCCATGCGATGCTCGGGGTACTTATCACCCGGCATATCTCTAAGCGGGTCTAGCTGAGGTTTGTATTTCTGATAGTTCTTCGCAAGCGGCGTGCCGTCTTTGACATAGTCCTCTAGTGCCCTATGTACTTCTTGACCATAAAGTGTTTGCTGAGTTGGCGCCTTATGGAACCGCTTGAGAACTTTAATTTCTTGGTACTGCCGTGGGCAGTTAATGTAATCTTTTAGACTGGAGAACGACCACTTGACTGTATTCATACTAAATCTTCCGGTTTGTAAAGGGAGCTATATGTTAACAGTCGCCGTAGCGTTGTGCAAACTCTGCCTCACAGGCTACCGGGAGCGTAGACGCCCAAGTGGGGGGCGTAGACATGATGCCAGTTATATACTCAACGGCCTCGTCAGCCTCGTCTTCAGGCACGACTACTACCGCCGCATCGTGGACGGTCAGCACCACTTGGTATTTCTTGTTAATAGCGAGCATCTGCTCACCCACAATGATTCGCGCCAAGGCTTGAATAACGTTCTCTACGAACGTGCCGCCCCATAAGAATACCTTTCCCTTACGCGAGTCATAGACAATCTTAGATACCGGTGGCTCGCCCTCGTGCTCGCTCGGTACATTCTCGCGGCGTAGGTTTTTGTAAGATATACGTAAGTCATTGGGTAGGGTGATGCCGTCGTTGTAGACCTTGACGCACTTATGCTGACCAAAATATAGCGTCTCTTTGAAATCCTGAGCCAGCATAGTATCTATAAATCTATCGGCCTCGTACCATAAGTTTTTTATATTGCTGTATTCGCTACGGTATACATCTATGATTCGTTTGGCTTCGTCCTCGGTCATGTCAACGCCCATCGTCTTTAACTGCAACGCAAAGCGCTTTGCTCCCATGCCGTAGCCGCATCCTAGGATAGTTGTCTTACCAACGAATCGCTCGTCTTTGGTTATATCTTCCCTATCTTTGTCATAGATGGAAGCCGCCATTATTTTGTAAACGTCTTCTTTGTCGGCAAAAGATTGTGTCAGATCAGTCTGACCGGATAGCCAAGCAAGCACCCGCGCCTCAATCTGAGAAGAGTCACAGTTGATAACAACATAACCTTCTGGCGCTATCACTGCTTGTTTTAGCGTTTTCTTTTTCGGGTCGCGGCTAGGTAGGTTCTGAAAGTTAACTTTGTCGTAGCCCGACCACCGCCCAGTGTGGGCGCCGTAGTATTTCAATGGTATCGGTAGCGCGCCGCGATTACGCTTACTTATGTCTATGAAACGCTGTATGCGCGATTCTTCAATGGTTGACTTAGTGCCTAGACGCACAGTGCATAGGTGCTGGATGAATGAATTTTCGTGTTCAGTTAACTCAATAAACTCCGGATCGCCTTTAGCCAGCGCCAAGGTTTCTTTGCCCGTAGTTTTGCTTATCTTCATCTTTGGCTCAACACCAAAATCCCTAAGCACATTGGCAAACTGCTGGTTAGATGACAGTTTCTTACGGACGTCTTCTTCTGTCTCACATTTAAGTTTTTCCTTTAGTGAAGACAGTAGCTCAAGCTTTTCTTCTTTAAGTTCTACCAGCCGCTTCTCAAGCAGTTCAACATCAACTTGTAGTTTCGGATGCGTAAACATCCTGATTGTCATATCAATCAAGTCCAACTCAGACTCGTCTATATTTGCGCCAAGCCTAGCGAACAAGTCAAACGTTAACTGAACGTCATTACGGCAATACTCACCATACCGCGCCAAGTCTTCTTCGTTGAAATCAGCTAGATACTTACCAAGCGCGTTGACTACTTCTGTGCCTTTCTTGCCTATTTGGTATCTTTCTGCTAACGCCGCGAGCGAACCTCCGACTTCTACGCCGTGAACGGCTCTAGCCATGCATAGCGTGTCTAGATAGTATTTGGGGGTTATACCAAAGAACCATTTAAGTATGGCTCCATCAAACATTGTGTTGTGGCAAAGCAGGGCGCTGTTCTTCCAATCGAGCGCCAACAAAGTTTTGCGTAGGGCCTCTTTGTTACCGGCATGCCATACTACTTCGCCTTCGTCAATCTTTATAGCGACGCCAATCACCTCAAATTCAGGTGACCGTATATATTCTTCTGTGGGTAGCCTAGATAGGCTGAACGACTTTGAATAGTAAGTCTCAAAGTCTAGTGTAATTAACGACATCTGTTCTCCGGGGGCAGCGGGGGACAAGCCCCCGCTTAAGACTATATACGCTCGATGGCTCTTTCTAGATACCACTTAGCTTTTTCTAAGTCTGTTCGCGCATTGTCTTTCTTACCCGCTCGTGACACGTACTTTACTACGTTGCCTAGGTGATAGTTTAGTTTCTTGGCTTCGATAAAGTCAATAACTTCCATACCGCCATCAGTGTAGTGAGGCGGATTGTTAACCACCTTGTTCCTATCATGGGATGCGAGCTTATCTAAAAGTTCGACTCCGCTAGGCGTTAATGTTATAACTTTCTTTGGTCGCCCGACTGGTCGCTTGGCTTTAACTACTTCGTCAGACCCCGCTGACTTATTAAACTCCCATCGAGCGTTATACACCTGAGACTTGGTGACGCCTCTGATGGAACTAAGTATCTCTTGGTTGGTCTTGCCAAGTTTGATTTGCTGAATGATTTTCTGTCTACGTGATGTTTTACGCATGATTTGCTTTCTCCAAAAAAATTGAATCGTGATTATGTGCGGTCAAATATCAGTTTGTCAAGTATTACATTAGTTTACTCCTTTCAAAATGGCGCTTCGCCTAGATCGTCAAGGTCAGTCTGCCCCGATTTCTGTTGCTGCTTCTCCCACATTCGGTGGGCCTTCACTAACTCCTTGGGATTGACTCGGATAAATGGATTGGTAGGATAGGGCGAGGATGCCTTCCAGTGCTTGTCGTAGTCGCACGGCCTCATCCAAGGCTTTATCCAATCTGTGTCGTAAGATTCTGTTTTCATTTCTTGCGTCTCCTAGAAGTAAATCTAACTCTCTGAACTCTTCTTCACTTGGCATCGTCTAGCTCCTCTCGAAACTGAATCAAACTTTTCTTGTGCCCACGCACGGGCTGGTAAACATGTTCTGCGGTAGAAAACTTGTGCTCACTAGAGCATTCATACCTGCGATATTTCCACGTACCCTCACCGCTTGCGCGCTTGCGCACCTCTAAGCATTTAGCTAACTTGCCGCACTCAGGGCACGGGAAAAACGCTACCGATAAATTAGTCAAAGGAACCTCCCAATCCAACCCCATGCCAAGCCAGTGATAAACGCCATGCCCGACAAGAGAACACACAAAATAATACCCGACTTAATCAGGTGCCATATCTCATCAAAAATTTCCAAATCACTCGGCCCACGACCACGCGGTTCAGGTAAATCACTCATCGTCTTCTCCTTCTTCCTGTTCACGAACCATCAGTTCTATGTACATCAAATAAGATTCGCATAACGCAGCTATAACGCTTGCCATCTCTAGCCTATGCATAGCGCTAAGTTTAGATAGCGAATGCACTAACACGTTAATCTGCTCGTCTTTCTGCCCTGAAACGCCCAGCACAAGATTGACCTTACGCTGAACGGATTCAAGCTCTTTGGCGTCGGGTGTTCGGCTTCGACTCATGCTACGACTCCAAACATGGTGAGTTACAGATTAAACGACGCGGAAACACGCACATCATTTGACATGTTTCGTGTAACCATGTGTCTAAGATAAGACCTGAATAAAATTAATGTGCCTTCTTTGGGCTCAAAGCCAACTCTATCGGCATTGATTACTTTCGACTCTTTTAAGTTTCTCAGCGGTAGCATGTCCGGTTGCTTAGGGTCTTCAAACATAAGGTTTCCACTACTAGCGGGAGCAGAGATGAAGTAAACGGCGCTAATGATTGCATCGTTATGGGCATGAAACTCTTGTGAGTTGCCCGGCTCCGACACGTTTAACCAACCACCCTGCGTCTTGTATTCAAAGTCTGATGCGTGGGCTTTGGCAAACTCATTAGCGTGCTTGGTAACTGCATCTACAAGTGGTAAGAAAACTGCATCGGATGTTACAGAGTAATCACCATTGATAGTTGTGTAAGTACCACCTTCCCAATTTCTACTGCTAGGGTACTGCTTACGTATATCCAACGCTCTGTCCCGCCATATACGGTTCTGCTCGCCGTCAAACAAATCATGTTCAACGTAGATAACCACCGGAAAATGGATTTCTAGTTTCGACATATCAGCATCTCCCATCCATATCAAAGTCTTTCTCACGTATATAGCGTTTGATTTCTTCTACCTGCTGGGCATCAGCAGAATGGCAATACGCTATGACGTAATCCACCATCGCCATCAGGGCTTCGTAGTGCGCGGCGTCTTTGAGCATCCAGCCTAGCCCACCAACGTGGGCGGCTCGGGCATAGATACCTCTTGGGTCAACCTTGGGCACGTAGGGTTCAATCATGTTTACGTTTCTCCGTTTCATCGACACGTTCTGACGATGTGTCGCTGGCATCAACATCAGGCTCGTACCGTTCGGCTTTGTCCAGCCCCGCTTGAATAGCCGTCATGATGCCCAGCCGTGCAAACGACATTACAGATTCAGGAGTCAAGTTGAACATATAGTCGGCGCTACCATCGGGGTTCTCGCGTATCAACTCAACCTTAAAAAAACTGCTCATACTGCACCTCCAGTTAAAGCTGCTTGAATCTGCCGTAGTTTTTTACGGCGTCGGTATGCGTGGGTTCGCTCCAGCGGGGTCATACGTGGTGGTCGCTTGGCATCAAACCCATCGCCCAACTTGTACACCGGAATCATATTACAACCCCGCGAATCGCGCTCCCACCCCTCTATGTATACAATCTTCTGCGCCCGCATCGTCCGCATCCAGCGGTATATGGTGTTGTGATGCAAGCCGCTCGCCTGCTCTAACTCAGCCTTCGTTGCGCCTTCGTATAATTCTTTAATCATTGACACCAGCGCACGGGTTTTTATTTGGTTTCTCATGCTGCTTCCTTTATTTTGTAGTCATGAAAGACTGCTTTACCACTATGCTTGAACCTAACATTTATTTCCATAGACTCTATCCACCGCCTAATGTGGCCCGGACGGGTTTCTGCTATTTCCCACCCTTCAGGTATTTTGGTCATATCTTCACATAAGAGATGACGCCAATGCCCTCGGCGTTTGTGGTAATACGGGCTGGCATGCGTACCACCTTTTCTAGACTCCCCACCCACACGCACAACTTGGGGCTCAAACACTCGTTCCGTCCACCGTAACATAGGTTGTAGATTCTTTTTCTTGCGGGCTTTATTGATTTTGTCTTTACCCACTGCTTTAGCAGGTAGATATATTTTCAACGATGCGGTTTCGTTGGCTAAAGTTAATTTAGCCATAGAATTTAAAGCCGTCCTGTGGAAGCTTTCCATGTAGTACCACGTTGTTTTCCTAAGTTTTTCAGGTACGTCCCGGTAAAAATAGGGGGCATCCCTCTCGGCTGGTATAGAAACATTTTCCCAACGCGCGTTCATCTCCCCTATAGTTTCTCCGTACTCGTTGTTTTCCGATGGTACATAGTCTGGGCTAAACCTTCTTTTAGCGTCTACCATTATTTCATTCATTAGAAGTCCCATATTGGCTAATAAAGGCCAGCGTATAGACTCTGAATCTAGACCAGACTCATTAAAGACTAAAGTACAAACAAATTTCCACCCAAACCATTTAAAACCTGTAACTTTTTCTAAATTATTCGCCACGTTTGGCGCTAGTTTTTCGTATATATTTACTATTATCTTGTCTGTTTTATGCTCTAAAAGAATTATTTTCTTGTTGTTACCGGCCCCGGCGGTCTGGTAAATAGCCATATCAGGAAACGGTAAGCGTACCCTGTCGTAGACTTCGCTTGAAGTAAAAACACCGTCCCCCATGTCGTCTTCCCTACCCAACAATTTGAAACATGGGGATGCGTCTTCTATTGGTATGTCTATTTCTGCCCAAGTCCACTCCATAGGGTTTAGCAGTCGCGGGGATATTTGTTCGATGTCTGCAATCATTGCGTTATTCATCATCGCTCTCCTCAGCTTGTTTCCAGTCGTCGTAACCCGCGCACCACGTTGCCGGTAAACTGGGGTCGTTCAACAACACGCAGGATTCGTCCCGCAACTCAGTCGATGATTCGCCGTATGGCACGAAACTGATATGCGTTTGTTTATATTCACACTCGTCGCAGTACTTTTCCGCGTGTTGAGTCCAAATATCTTGCACTAAAAATTCCCTCATGTTTTCTGCCTCCTGAGAAACCAGTTATCAATTTCCTGTTGAAACGTGCTCGCATTCTGCTCGTTAACAACAAGCGCCAAGCCGCCGTTGATAGTAATCTGCTCCAAGTTATGCTTTTGAAGTTCAGTCAATTTACCTCTTGCGGCTTTACATTCAATACCGATAAACAACCCTTTCCAACAAACTAAGATGTCAGGCACCCCTGACGAACCATACCCGCCTGTCAGGGGCTTAACAATGTAAGCCCCCATTGACTCCAGTGTGCGGGTAACAACTCTTTTGACTTTTGCCTCAGGTGTCACTGTTACGTCCTTTGTAGGGTTCCGCGAAGACGCATAAAGTCTTTTTGCTCTAACACAACAATATATGTATCGGCACCTGATTGCCACCCGATTTCATCGAGCCGCTTATCATGGTAATTGATATACATACTGTGGTCAGACAAAGCCCCTGCCTTTTTGGAAATCTGTTTTGGTGTCGGGATGGCATGAATCATAGACAGCCTCATCCTTATGCTGTTCGGAAGCTTTTTACTCTCGTACCGCAAAAGATAGTTACTGTGTATGTAAACCTCATACGTATCCCCGCAATCAATTACTACCACTGGAACGCGCCAAGCACCCTTCAAAGTCTGATGGGGCATAGGCTCGACTACCATCAAAGTTTCTTAATAAAAAACCTGTCGATCTCTTGGGCTCTCCCGCCGCCGCTGTAATACGTTGCGCTAAGCAATTCTTTAACCACAGTGTCACTTCTAGGAATAGTAAAACCGCTATCTGTAGACATGTTTTTGGCTTCCATATGCATTAACAAGTCTATTTTTGTATCCTCGTCTAACTCTTTAGAGATAGTAATATCGGATAAAGTAGCTTTTGTAAAATGCATAAGAGTCTCATCCGTCTCTTCTACAGTTGCTACCCCTGTAATAAATAGATTACCAGTCGCGCATCCTATTTCTGTGGTAATTTTATACCTGCCATCCAACGGCACTTTATTGGCTAGTTGCTTCTGATATTCTTGTTCCAGTCGTACAGAATGCATTAGGAGTTCCGAGGCTTGAGTCGTAGCTTCGATGGATAGAGGTACACCGTTAACAATGTACTCAAGCATACTCCTCTCAAAGTCCCGGTCTGTATTGACAAGGGACGGCATTGAAGATCTTTCATTAATCCTCTCTAGTAGGAATCGCAAAGTTGGTCTTGACCTATCTTTAAAATTCTTAAAAGTTTCCTCTTCTAGTATGTCACCACTAAATTTCTTTTTCGGGTCGATACCCCAATCCTGCTTAACTGCTTTTATGACAGTGCTTAGTTTTGCCGATGCCCTTGCATAAGATGCCCATCCGCCGGGTAGCGTGTAGTCCGCCCTCTCTCGGCGAGTAAATGGAGTTTTAATAACATACCTGTAATAGTCAGGCCCTTGGTGGCGAAACACCATAGTAATTTGCATCGCTATTAAGCCGTGCTTGTCACTTAGTACGGCAACTTTGTCACCGCCCGCTCTTCCCGTATCATTCCAAGAACCTACTGAGTGAATGTACAGCCCCTCGCTATGTTTTATAACTTCTTTAGCCGCTTTCTGAATTTCGGGGGCAACATCTTGCCACGCAGATAACGTGTCAGGGGTGACTGACGGATGAAATATATCGTTGCTCATCTTGGTTTCTCCTGTTAATCAAGGTTGAATTTAACTTTTTTACCCATTGTCGGGACAAAGTTTTGGTTTTGCGTTACAAGCCAAAGCGTCGGCGCGTTTGATGACCACTTGTCCTCATCGTCTAGGTAACCGTCGGTAAAGACAATAACCGCCTCTGCTTCTATGTTCTTATCTTTAATGTACTTAGGAACACAAGCAATGCTAGTGCCCCCACCTCCCTTGGGTTTGAGAAGCGTCTTAAGACTTGAATACTGAGTCGGTTCAAGCCGTTGGTCACCCCTCACTATAGTATCCCACCACAATATTCGTATACCGCTTGGCGTAACGCTTTCTGTAATTGAAGCCAGTTCTGTCGCAAACTCATTGATTTGATGCTGACCAATTGAACCTGATGTATCAATACAAACAACCAAGTCGCCTACCGTATCGGAATAAGTGGTTGGCATATACAAATCATTGACGATGTGACGCCTATCAAACTTACGGAATGTGTACTCATCTTTACCCACGGCAAATTCGCTCACCCACTCCCGTAGTTCCTCACGCCAATCAACCTGCGGTGTAAGCAAATCTTTGATTGCTCTAGGCATATCGCCGCCTACTTTCCCTGCAAGCATACCGCCTTCACGCAAAGCACTGTCTACAGCATCGGCTATCTGTTTATCAGATAGTTCGTTACCTTTCGCGTCAGACACCTCTGACTCGTAGTCGTGCTCGTCAAGTGGCTCCATACCATCAAGCGGGTCACCATTGCCATCACCCTGCTGACAACTACCGGGCTTCTTTGACGTAGATGATTTATCCATTAAGTCACGGTACACCTGATCGAAAGACCAATTGTGATACTTATCATCATACAAAGCACACTTAGGCAACTTAATAAAGTCGCTGTCCCACCTCTCCAATTGATAAATGATGTCGTTCACAACAAAGTCCGCCGCAATGTTCGCGGCTTTGGCGTTCTCTTTCCACTTGCGTTTGTGTAGCGGTAAGTGCTTCAGCGCAACGTGCAGATTCTCATGCATGACAACGGCGTTAAACTCCGCGTCAGACAGTCCTGACATAAAAGCCTCGCCGTACCGCTTGTTGACCCCATCTGTGTATGCAGTCTTGCAGTTAGAGACAATCTCCGAATCGCCGAGCATCAGCACCCCGCTATACAAGGCAGTGCGTTTGTTCTTCATCAAGCGGATGTGTGACCGCTTCAATCTTGTTACTTGGTCTACCATGTTCTTACCCCATCAACTCAAGGTTAGTCTTAGCCCACTGACGAATCTTGTCGTTCTGACCTGCTAGTTTGATTTTCATACGCATCATCAACGTAAAGAATATTGACTGAACTTCCTCACGTTTCACGCGCTCAACCCAAGTCATAAACTTACTCAACTCGTCGTGCGAATCAATCCGGTCAACGCCTTGGAACATCGTCATGAGCAACGCCGCAACGTCCTCTTGCGGACAGACAGCGCCAAGCGGGTCGGCAATGATGTCCTCATACTTAGCGATATTCTTCTCAAGTCGTATGGTCGCAGTCAGAGACCGAGCCGCCGCTTCACCGATAGTGCCGCACAGAGCCGCAAGCGTAGTGTTCTCGCCTAGGATGTCGCTATTCCTAACGATTGGGTCAGCCATTGCCAATGACCGAGGCGATGCAAACTGCTTAACTGTACTGCTAGGCTTAAAGATGAACTCGTTATCGTCTTGGTCGCCATCAATATAAGACGCCATCACTCGTGGATTCATAACAACCCAAGTACGAATTGAACTTGAGATGTTGTTGGCGGTAGCCCATTGTGACCACTGCAACGCAGTCGGCTTTGCCATATGAACCTTAACGATACGATTGCCAACGTGGGCAAGCATTGAGTCGCCAACGCCATCAGTCGCATTGTTGGATGTGATAAACAATAACGAACCTTCGGGTAGCGCCTTGTCACCGACGAACCGCTCAAGAACCAGCCTAGTGAACAAGACCTGCATCATCTTCGGCGCTTTGAGCATCTCGTCAAGCATAATCACTTTAGGCTTGCCGTTGTCTAATTTGAACAAACTAGAAACGTAATACTCAAGCGTCTTCGACTGGTGATTAGGAATCGACGCCGCAACGTCCATCAATTCTTTGTTAGGACAGTCAACGTAGATGTAGTCGTACTTGTCTTCGGGATACTCATCCTTCGGGCTACGCCACTTGTCACCAAAGTCTTCGGCTAGTGCTTTCAGGATTGACGATTTGCCAACGCCCGGCTCACTAATAATCATCACACTTGCTTTATCACCGATGGTGCGAATCAGTTTCTTGCACTCGTCGATGTCCACCATAGGTAGGGTATTTGCTCTTGCCATCTTGCTTCTCCAAATGTGTCAGACTGCGCTGACGATTAATCAAACATATCAGGGTTCATGTCAAACTTCTTAAGAACGTCTAACACTTCATCCGCTGACTCTTTCACTTCACTACGCATCACGCTACTGTCCCGTAACGTTTGTGCGTCTACTCCCCTGAGACTCTCGGCTAGTTTTGAACGCGCCTGTTCGATGACCGGATTCTTGGTCAGATTGAAACTTGACAAAGTATCACATAATTCTTTGGCTTGTTCAAGCGTTCCCGAATAAATTTTCGGATTGCGTTTGCGCCCCTCTTCGTCAGTTACATCACGACATGCATTACTAATACGTGTTGCAAACGTTACCAACTGTTCGCCCGTCTTCTGCATGATTGCATCGACGAACTTCTCGGCTTGCTTGTTGTAATGCTTCTTCAAGTCCTCTGCAATATCTTGCGATATAGCATTGCGATAGTCGTTGGTTGGAACCTCTGTGACATACAGATTCATTGTGAACTTGGACATCAAATCTTGTGCGTCAGGGTAGTCTGACCGATTAAACATATCGCCATTCTTAAACGCCATGTCGCTGATGATGTTCGGATAAGCCTCAATAAACTCATCCCGTAACTTGGCGTGCTCCGCCTCGTACTCTCTGTACTCCTTCATAAATTTATCTAGCAACACAGTCGGAACGTAGTTGAGCTGGTCGTGCCACGGATACGCCCTACGTTGAAGCCAGTTACGCATGGTCTGCCTATGGTTAGCCAGCGCGCGGTGTTTAGGATGGTTAGCCAGCAAGTTTTTGGTGTACCTGCCGCTATCCTTGCTTGCCTTGTACGCACCCGCTACTTCCTCACTGATACCCTTATCCTGTTTGGTAGCAGACCATACTTTGATGTCGATATTGACCAGTACGCCCGATGACGCAAGGCTTACCACATGGTCTGGTGATTGAATTTCCATCTCATTTCTCCAGTATGTTTAACACATTAACAATGGCGCTCTGCGAACGCCCACCAACATTCCAACGCTTAATCTTGTTTGTATCCTTACCGCCCTCCCCACAAAAGTTATGACCGTCTTTCCAGTTGTAAATCGTAGCCACGACGCCATCCGAAAACTTAACTTCCCACTCGGCGTCTGTCTTGCACCCGTCGCCTTCAGTAGGCTGTCCGAATAGTCTGACCAATTGTTTATAGTCGGCTCCGACTCTCCCCTGCAAGCATGTGCCGTCAATATCAATGTACGTATCGTTGTGTGTTTCGTATTTCATTTGATTGCCCCTTTTAGTTCCTCCACCACTTCGGTAAAGTTTTTAACTTGTTCATCCGTGGGCTTGACGCCCGTGCGTAGGTACACATCCAAAATAAAACTCGTCTCCTGCAACGCTTTGCATACACTAGCGTAAGCCTTATGGGCTAGGGCTAACTGCTCTGGCTCGGTTGCAGGGTTCTCCAACATCTTGAGGATTGTCTGCTTCATGTGCTCGTGGTTCTCAAGCATGTCCATCCATCGTTGCTTGTGAATTTTTGTGTACAAATCTAATTCCCTTCTCATTTGACTAACCCGCCTTTGTTGTTGATGCCGACAAGGTCGGCTTTCTGTGTGAATAGCATATAGTTTGACTTGTGCATGGGTGCGACGCACCAATGTTTCCTAGCGGCTTTGGCTTGCGCCTCGCCACACTCAAGGCAAACTCGGAACCCCGCTGCTTTCCTAGCGGGTGCGTATGTCTCGCCGCAGTCGCGGCAAATCGGCTTCATCTTTGACATGGTTAGTTACTCCGCTGTAGTAAGTCGTCGATGGTTGCTTGTTCCATTGGCACTTCGTGTATTGAATACTCGTGCCATTCGTCTTGCACCTCATCGCCCAACTGAGCAATGTGTCGCTCATAGTCAGCGGTCTGCTCGTTGTAGTACGCACCAATCGGCACGTTGCTACGCATAAGTATGTATGCCTTGGGATGCGGTGGTAATGTCAACCCCGCCTCGGCGTGTTGTATAAGTAATTGCTTGAAAGCGCCCATAACTATCTCCTTACTGATGCGTCAGAGGTGTCTGACACGTTAAACAACTGAATTGAACTGAATGCCACTATGCTCGGTTGCTTCCCGACCATATGTATATTATATAGTAGTTTGTCAACTTGTGCAAGTGGTTTACCTAACTTTCTTGTTCACACGTTTCGGTGTACATCCACACGCCGTGGTCATAGCCACATTTATAGGCTATGCGCTCATCATCCGATTTGTTAAGTGATATGTTTACACGCTCACCCCTGAAAAACCCATCGTCCAAGCCACGCTCGTATGCGCTAAGTATTTCTATGTTCATTTGCTTTCTCCTTCCAAAAGTTCATCGGGCACTTCCACCTCGTCGCCCAACTTGCTGGCTACATAACAACGCATGGCGGCGATTAGGGGCGTTGGGCCAGTCCCTTTTTTCCACCCATCTAAACCCGTCCACTCATCTTCATCTCCTAAATAAATAGCAATCTGCTCCCGCTCAATAATCGGCCCACCCTGCCCCCAGTCGGTTGATGGTGTGTAACCTCCCTCTTTAATAAAACCAATGTCAAGCGCATCGCCATTGACAACCCCTTCACACTTTCCCACCGCCCAATCGAGCGCAACCCCGCTTAGTTCATTTGTCTTTACTTTCATTTGCTTTCTCCTGTTACTGCGTCAGACCAGTCTGACCACTTCCCCATAAACACACACTCGCCAATCTGTTTCCCCTTATGCGTGTAGTAGGTCTCTCCGCATCCCGCCATCCACTCAACCAAGATGACAAACATACCAACCCACAGCGCCAAGCAAGACACAAACACAGCGGTACTCTTAATGAACCTTATCATCGTCGCACTCCTCAACTGCCGTCACCCGCGCAGATATTCTTTGCTTAGATATGAAGTCCAGCAGGTACCACAGTTTGTGACCGATGTCCCGCATGGCATCGCTACCGGCGTGTAAGTCTTTGCTTAGTTTGTCAAGAGCCATGTATTGTTCATTGTCAATAAAGAATCCGTCGAGTTCCATCATTACTCTCCTGTTAGTAAACTTTTACGTGAAGTGATTCTCTCGTGAGCCTGTATGAGCCTGTCTTAAAAGATGCGGCAACCGCCAGCGGCTAACGAACAGCGATTAATCGGTGTAATCAAGCGGTCGTGCAAGTCGCGGATTGAGTCGTACTTTCTGCCGTTTATCTTAATCTCCGCCCGGTCGTCCAGCGCATGTTGCTTTACAAACTCAAACACTTGAAAGCAAGCGTCATGCAATTCGTAAGGTGTCACAGTGGTGACTTCCATACCGCGCTGGGTCTTGATGTTGTATAGCGTGATTGTGTATTCCATGTCGTTCTCCAGTTTGTGATTGCAAACGTCAGAGGGGTCTGACGCACTACTTAACGGTGATGTACTTTTTGTTCCCCACCGTCTTTATATTATATACTAGATTGTCAACTTATACAAGTGTATTATGTAACTATTTTGGGATAGGACGGCAGGGTTTGTCTAGCGGGGAACTCGGTTTTGTTCCGTTGTTCCATTTCGGGGTGGTATTACTTGGAACAGATGGAACAAGATTTTTGTAAGAGTAAAGGTTTTAATTTAGGTTGAAAAGTGTTAAAATAGAGGAGAGAGAGTAATAATAATATAATATATATAATACTTCTGTTCCGTTGTTCCACGATTTTCAGGGTATGGCTGGAAAATTCAATTTGCTGATTTGCAACGCAATATGCTGTCGAACGATCAGGTTTAATTTTTAAAAAAGTCATGTAATACCTAAAAATCGTGGAACAACGGAACAGAATCGCTGGAAGCCGCATAAAACCTGGAAATTCTTGTTCCACGCCATATCCGAAAATTGGAACAAATGCAGAACATCGCTGGAACAAGGCTGATTTTGTAATACTGTTTACCTAGTGTCAGAGGGGTCTGACGCGTTATTTATTGCGTCAGCCAGACTGACGCGCACGCGCGAGGAAAAATAACTGGTTTCAAAAACGCTGGGCGAAAAAAAGCCCCAGCACCAACTTGGCGCTGGGGCATAGTCAACTTAGGCTTTCCAGATTGACATAAAGGCAGATACGGCATTGTTAAACTTGTCTAAGTCTGCCGTATCATCATGGCGCAAACGCTTAGCGTTTTTGCATCGGGTTTTTAAGTCACTAAACACATTGTCAACGTAGTCAGTAAAGTCAACGGGTTTTGCTTTTTCTTTTTTCTCAGGCTCCACACACTTACGCACTGCCCTCAGTAGAGCATTGCGCCGGGCAGACTTGTATTGCCCCCATTGCCTATGCAACGCACGGGCTATGTCAACCATAACAGGCTCAGTTGCTCTAAGTGAGTTCAGTTGCTGGGGACTATATGACATAGCCCACGCAAGCGTTGCAATTAATGCGGGCTTGCCTTTGCCCTTTATGGGTGTCCAGTCATTAGAGTAACCCACAGGCTCACGCAATTCTTGGAAGCGTAGAGCGAAGCCCTCATCCAACTCTGCAAACTTGTCATTGTCAGTTGCAACCACGTTGACAAAATCAGGGCAACGCTCTAGCACTTTGCGCGCTATTTCTTGGGTTGCTTCTTCAGACTGGGCAAACTGATAACCAAGTGTTTTCAAACTATCCATTGTCATTCTCCAAAAAAACGGATACACCGCGCATCCGCTCATTATGTATTACCGGATATGGGGGAGCATTGTCAACTGTCTGAGGGGTCTGACACATTAAATAGTCCGTCAGGCACGCTGACACGCACGCGCGAGGAAAAATAACTGGTATCAATGGGCCGAAAAAAAACCCGACCAGCCAAGCGGCTGGTCGGGTCTAGGGTTAACCGCCGGAGACCGGGCGGTTATAGGCGGCTTTGAAGGCCACAATCGCCGACTCGATTCGGGTCAAGTCAGCGGTAGCATCGCCACGATTCGATGACGTCTTGCATCGCGCTTTGATTGACGTAAGGGTATCGTCTAGATACTTGGCAAAATCAGCCGCCGGGTTTCGGGTAACCGACTCGCCGTTTCTTTCCTTCTCGATTCGCTTTAGTTCACCAATCAGGCGGTTCTTAAGCGCATTGAAGTACTTGCGGAACCGGGTATGCAAGTCAAATAGAACGTCGCGCTTAACCGGGTCATCTTTCTTAAGTGAATTAAGCGCTTGCGGCGAGTAAGACAACGCCATGGCCAGAGTCGCGACCACTGCTGGTTTGTCATCTTGAGTCGGTATCCATTCGCTCGAATACCCTACCGCCGGGTTCATTTCCTGCCACTTGAGCGCGGCGCCTTCCTTCATCTCGCTTAGGACTTCCTCGCTGATTTCATCAGCCGTGGCGAGTGATGGGTTCTTTTCGTACACCGCCTGAGCGATTGTCCGCATCGACTGGCTTGCGCTTGCGAATTTATACGTCAGGTTTTTATACGAATCAGAACTCGAAACAACCGCCTCAGCGGCTAACTTAGGTTTGGTTACCATCTTGATTTCTCCTAGAAGTTAAAAAACGCCGGGCGTTTTCGCGTCCGACAATTATCTTTTACCGGGTTTGTTTGGGGTTTGTCAATTGTCCGGGGGGTCTGACGCGGTAGGTAAGGCGTCAGCGGCGCCGCCGCGCACTCGCGTGGGGGAAAATAACTGGTATCAAAACCCCAGACACAAAAAAAGCCCCGACGCGCTTGGCGCCGGGGCTTGGCTAAAAAGCTATAACGGGACGGCTGGGAACTCGCCTAACCGAGCCAACTTACCCATCGCAAACTCATAGTCCTTCTTTGTTGTTTTCAGTATCACCCTTATCCCTGTCTCTTCCATTTGGTCTTTTACTTTCTCCATTTCAGTCCTGCATCTATCTTCTCCTCTCTCCAGAAGCGCCTTCGTACGCAACTCGTAGTAGCGGGTGTGCAATTTGTCAACGTAAACAATCAAAGCCTGCAGTTCTTGCCTAGATGTCTTATCCGTGAATATCATGTCTTCTCCTTAGAGTGGGGGGCTTGCGCCCCCCTTGGTTTAGGACTTGGTGTACTTCACCACTTCCGGCTTGCGTAGGATTGGGTAGATGACCGCAATCACATCCTTCTGACCTCGGTAGGCTTGCGCCCACTCAACTGCACTCCGCTTAGTCCAAGCGGTGTGGGACTTTTTTAGGTCGCCCCACTTAACCTCGGTGCGATATAGCATATCGTCTCCTTAGTTAGAACAGCACCATTGCTGTTCATGGTTATCTTCTACCTGATGGGGGTAGGGTTTGTCAAGTTGGTGGGGGGTCTTACCCCACCGGAGGGGCACCCCCTCGGCGCGCCGCGTTGCTATCGTGTACTACATACTTAATAATTTGCACAAATAACTACACAATTTCCCAACTTTCGATATAATCCCCTTGAGCAGTTCCTCCTGCTTTCTCCTCCCTCTCTTCCACAGAGAGTTAGGCCCCCCCGGGGGCCTTCTTTTTTTCCTCCCCCCACAAAGTCGCCATTTCTAGAAACACCCCCCGTCAGGAGTCCCAACCTCCTCGGGAAAACCCCAATATATTTTCTAGCGGCCATCGGTAGAGTTGGCTCTGGGGGCTAGGGATTATTCATTAACCTAACTTTTCTATCTCCAAAGTTGACCCGACGCCCCCACCCCTTGCATATTTGTATATTTGTGGTACAGTCCGTAGAACTTAAGGAGTGCCCGTCTTCCTCCTATGACGACTTTAGTTGCGAATATACAGCCCAACGTACCGCTTCCGGCTACGGCCACTGAGGCGTTTCCGCCTCTTACTGATCTCGAAGAAATCGAGATGCGCGGGCGCACAGTCAAGATGATTGCCGACATAGAAGGCAAGCCTATTGAGCCTAACGAAGACCACAGGGCGCAGGCTTCTGCGTTAGCACAGCAAGTTATGTCTGACTCTTCAGTGCGATTGAATTTGAACGACTACCCCAACGAGACGATGGCGTATCTAGCGGGTATGGTGACCGCGTATCAGGCTGATTTAGTCAAGGAACTAGCGGATCTCAAGCGCTTCGTTATCAATAAGCTAGTGAAAGAGACAGACCATCCCGATGCAAAGATAAGGGTGGCTGCGCTTACAAAACTCGGCGAAGTTGACGGCGTAGATGCATTCAAGAAGCGCTCGGAAGTTACGGTTAAGCAGCAATCTATTGAAGAAGTAGAAAAAGAACTACTAGATACATTAGAGCGACTGCAAAAGCGCACCATAGACGTAGAAGTCGTAGAAGTGAAGAATGAGAATAACGCCTGACCAGATAAATACTCTGCGGGCCTTGCTTCCAACTATGGGAGAGGCAGAGAAAAGGCGTACGCTAGACCTGCTTAAGGAGTGGGATAGCCAGACAGTTCAGTTGGTTGGCAAAGATTCGCTGCTAGAGTTCGCCGATCACGTGTATCCGGGGTACAAAGTAGGGCCACACCACCGCAGATTGGCCAAAATCTTTGAAGAAATAGCCCTAGGCAGGAAAAAACGGGTCATTGTTAACATAGCGCCGCGCCATGGTAAGTCAGAGCTTATAAGTTATCTGGCTCCGGCGTGGTTTTTAGGCAAATTTCCACATAAAAAGATCATTATGGCGTCGCACACCGCTGATTTAGCGGTGAATTTTGGCCGTAGGGTGCGAAATTTGGTCAGTGCGGACGCTTACAAAGACATTTTTCCGCAGGTTGAGCTGCAATCGGACTCGAAATCGGCATCTAGGTGGGGTACAAACTTCCAAGGTGAGTACTTTGCCATCGGTGTTGGCGGTGCGCTGGCTGGACGCGGCGCAGATTTGTTCATTATTGACGACCCGCACTCCGAACAAGAGGCTAAAACCGGGCGTCCAGACGTATTTCTGCCCGCATGGGAATGGTTTCAGTCTGGGCCTATCCAGCGTTTGATGCCGGGCGGCGCGATTATTATTGTTATGACCCGCTGGTCTAAATTGGACTTGACTGGGCAGATTATCAGTCAGATGGGCCGCGAAGAAGGCGTAGATGAGTGGGAAGTTGTTGAATTTCCAGCGATTTTGAACGAAAAACCGCTATGGAGCGAGTTTTGGACACTAGAAGAGCTACTAGCTAAGAAGGCTGGTATGGATGTGCGGTACTGGGAGGCCCAGTATATGCAGAATCCGGTGTCTGAAGAAGGCGCCCTGATAAAAAGAGAGTGGTGGCAGACATGGGAGAATAGCGATCCACCGCCTTGTGAATTTATCATCATGAGTCTGGATGCGGCCCAAGAGGCAAACAACCGCGCTGACTACAACGCCCTGACTACGTGGGGCGTATTCATGAATGAAGAGACGGGGGCGTACAACATTATTCTTTTGAACGCCATAAAAGAACGTCTAGAGTTTCCGCAGCTAAAACAGATGGTGCTAGAGCAGTACGCTCAGTGGGAGCCAGATGCGTTCGTGGTGGAGAAGAAATCCAACGGCGCGGCGCTGTACCAAGAGCTAAGGCGGATGGGCATACCCGTTGGGGAGTTTACTCCTACCAAAGGACAAGATAAGATTAGCAGGGTAAATGCGGTTTCCGATATGTTTTCGTCGGGCATAGTCTGGGCGCCGAACCGTAGGTGGGCGAGGGAAGTGGTTGAAGAGTGCAATGACTTTCCGAGCGGGGCTAACGACGACTTAGTTGACAGCACAACACAAGCGCTGCTGCGCTTCAGACAGGGCGGCTTTATCCGTCTGCCGACGGATGAGCCAGAAGATATTCGGTATTTCAGAAGCTCTAGCAGAGAGCGCTACTACACAGTGTAAGGACAGAACATGGCCACAAGTGGAATTGATAAAGGTTTGTATGCGGCTCCCGTCGGGCTTGAAGAGGCCATGATGGATGAACCCGAGGTCGAGATCGAGATCGAAGACCCGGAGAAAGTCTCTATTGAGATGGGTGGTATAGAGATTGAGCTAGAGAAAGCCGAGCCGACCGCAGAAGACTTCGATGCCAACCTCGCCGACTTCATGGGCGATCAAGAGCTAGAAGAATTGAGCAGTGATTTGCTAGCTGATTTCGATAAGGACGTAGGCGACCGCAAGGAATGGATGGAGACATACGTCGAGGGCATGAAGCTCTTGGGCCTTAAGTATGAGGAACGTACGGAGCCTTGGGAAGGTGCCTGTGGTGTATTCCATCCGATGCTCACTGAGTCCGTGGTGCGCTTTCAAAGCGAGGCGATCATGGAGACGTTTCCTGCCTCCGGCCCGGTTAAGACCCAAATTTTGGGCGCAATAACCCCTGAAAAAGAAGACGCCGCAGAACGTGTACGTGACGATATGAACTACGAGCTGACCGAGGGGATGCCCGAGTATCGGCCCGAACACGAACGCATGCTGTGGAGTCTACCAATTTCTGGTTCGGCGTTCAAGAAGGTTTATTACGATCCGGGCAAAGGTCGTCAAGTTGCCATGTTTGTTCCCGCCGAGGACATCGTAGCACCCTATGGCGCGTCTAGCCTAGAGAATGCCGAGCGTGTCACGCACGTGATGCGTAAGACTAAGAACGAGGTTCTTAAGCTGCAGGCCGCTGGGTTCTATAGCGATGTTGACTTAGGCGAGCCGAGCAGCGAGCTAGACGATGTAGAGAAACAGAAAGCCAAAGAGCAAGGGTTCTCTGCTTCACAGGACAATCGCTTCCGTATCCTTGAGATGCACGTCGAGCTAGACCTGCCGGGGTACGAGGATAAAGATAAGAAGGGTAAGCCTACTGGCATTGCGCTGCCATACGTGGTGACCCTTGAGAAAGGCACTGGGGCTATCTTGTCTATCCGTCGCAATTGGCGTGAAGACGATGAGTTAATGACCAAGCGTATGCACTTCGTGCATTATCAATACATCCCGGGCTTTGGGTTCTATGGGTTTGGTCTGATTCACTTGATCGGTGGCTATGCTAAGTCAGCCACGATGTTGATTCGGCAGTTAGTAGATGCCGGTACGCTCTCTAACTTGCCCGGCGGCTTGAAATCACGCGGGCTGCGGATTAAAGGCGACGATACCCCCATTGCTCCCGGTGAATTCCGTGACGTGGACGTCCCGAGTGGCAGCATCCGTGACAACATCCTCCCCCTGCCGTACAAAGAGCCGAGCCAAGTGCTCTATGCACTCTTCCAAAACATCGTCCAAGAAGGCCGTGCGTTTGCCTCTGCCGGGGACTTAAACGTAAGCGATATGAGCGCCAATGCCCCCGTGGGTACGACGCTTGCGATTCTTGAGCGTATGTTGAAGGTGATGGGCGCTGTGCAGGCCCGCTTGCACTACTCTATGCGTCAAGAGTTTAAGTTGTTGAAGGGTGTCATCCGTGACTACACCGACGATGACTATGACTACAAGCCCGAGACCGGCGGTCGTAAAGCCAAGGGTGTTGACTACGACGTGACCGACGTCATTCCGGTAAGCGACCCCAATGCGTCAACGATGGCGCAGAAAGTTGTCCAGTATCAAGCCGTGATGCAGTTGGCTCAAGGCGCCCCACAGTTGTACAACTTACCGCTGTTGCACCGCCAGATGATTGAGGTGTTAGGCGTTAAGAACGCCGACAAGCTGGTGCCGATTGAGGATGACCAGACCCCGACCGACCCGGTGCAGGAGAACCAGAACATTCTGACTGGCAAACCTGTCAAGGCGTTTATAGAGCAGGATCATAAGGCCCACATTGCTGTACACCAAGCAGCCATGCAGGATCCGAAGATTATGCAGATCGTGGGGCAGAACCCGATGGCTCAGCAGATGCAAGCGACGATGTTGGCGCACATCAACGAGCACGTGGCGTTCGAGTATCGCAAACAGATCGAAGAGCAGCTTGGCCTGCCGATGCCGTCCGAAGAGCAGAACAAAACGATGCAGCCCGAGGTGGCGGCAGAAGTCGCTCAACTTGCAGCCAAAGCATCCGCCAGACTTCTCCAGCGTGACCAAGCAGAAGCTCAACAGGCTCAGGCTCAACAGCAGGCGCAAGACCCAGTGCTGCAGATGCAGATGCAAGAACTCCAGATCAAGATGAAGAAGATGGAGCTCGAAGAGAAGAAACTCGCGGCTGATACCGCTGCCAAAGCAGACCAGCTTCTCATCGAGAAAGAGCGTATCGCGGTACAAGAACGTATCGCCGCAATGCAGGTTGGCGCTAAAACAGCGGTTGATAGGGCTAATTTGAAGTCGAAAGACCAACTTGAGGGGGCCAAACTAGGAGTACAGATCGCTAAAGAGCGTGCCCAGATGGCCCAGTCCCGTCAACAAACCAAGAAATAAATGGACGATAAAGTAATCCAATACCTGCTCGTTGAGTTCGACAAGCTCCGGGCAGAGCAATCTGTGTTTCTCAACTCCGGTAGAGCGGCGGACTTCGCCGAGTACCGGCATCTCTGTGGCGTAATCCGGGGTCTTACGCATGCAGAGTCTATTGTCAAAGACCTTGTGCAAAGAATGGAGCGTTCTGATGACGACGACTGAGTTCGACACTGCGGCTGTGGATTTATCCAGTGTTTTGGGGGCGACCCCGGAGCAAAAGGCCAAGCAGTTGCCTGACCCTAAAACCTACCATCTTCTGTGCGTAGTTCCAGAAGCAATGGAGGAATTCTCTGAAAGCGAAAGCGGCATTATTAAAGCTGGCTCTACGATCCACTACGAAGAGGTATTGACCCCCGTTCTGTTCGTCGTCAAGGTTGGCCCAGATGCTTACAAAGATACGACTCGGTTCCCCAGTGGGCCGTCGTGTAAGCAAGGCGATTTCATCGTCGTGCGACCGAATTCAGGCACCCGTCTGAAGATTCATGGCCGTGAGTTCCGCATCATCAACGATGATTCGGTCGAGGCGGTTGTGGAAGATCCCCGTGGCATCTCACGTGCGTAAGGAGTAATTTATGGCACAGAAAGAGTTTGAAGGTGAAGAATACAAATTCCCTGACGAAGCAGATGAAACTGTCTCCGAAGAACAAAATGCGGAAGAGAAAGAATTCTCTTTCGAGGTTGAGGATGACACCCCTGAAGAAGACCGAGGCCGCAAAGCTGGCGACCCCCCAGAAGAAGTAACTGAAGAAGAGTTAGCTTCTTACGACGAAAAGGTACAAAAACGAATAAAAAAGTTTACACGTGGGTACCATGATGAACGACGGGCTAAAGAAGCAGCCATGCGTGAGCGTCAAGCTGCAGAGGAATATGCCAGACAGCTATTTGAGCAAAACAAAAAGCTCCAAGAGAAGCTTGCCTCAGGTAGTCAGGAGTACATAGACCAAGCCAAGCAGGTTGCTGAGAACGAGTTAGAGGCGGCAAAAAGGGCTTATAAAGACGCCTATCAGGACGCCGATACCGACGCAATTGTTGCGGCTCAGGAACAAATTGCTAAGGCAACTCTTAAACTTGACAAAGCAACTCAACTAAAACCTTTACAAGTTGAGGAAAAAGAGGTACAAACGCAACAACAGCCGCAAACTGTTGACCGACGTGCTGAGAAATGGCGTAGTCAAAATGATTGGTTTGGACAAAATCGACGTATGACTGCGTTCGCCCTAGGGCTGCATTCAGAGTTGGTCGAAGATCGCGGACTAGATCCATCTTCGGATCGGTACTATCAAGAAATTGATAAGACGATGCGTAAGACTTTCCCCGATTATTTCGGGAGCGATGAGGCTAGTGATGCTCCTCAAAATCAAGCATCCGAACCGGCTCAAGAGGATGAACCTCCGCGCCGTGCATCAAAACCCGCTCCGGTAGTAGCCCCGGCTACCCGAAGCACCTCGCCTAAACAGGTAAGGTTAACGGCGTCTCAGGTCGCGATAGCCAAGCGAATTGGGGTTCCGCTAGAACTTTACGCTAAACAGGTTGCTAACTTAAGGAATGGAGCTTAAAAATGGCTGAGCAAAATCGAATCGTTCGCGAACGTGAAAATCGCACGGCTAGCGTCCGCCCTGAGGCGTGGCGTCCCCCGGAGACTTTGCCCACGCCAGACGAAAGACCCGGCTGGAAGCACCGTTGGGTGCGTGTCAGCATGATGGGGCAACCCGATGGTCAAAACGTCTCTGCCAAGTTCCGTGAAGGGTATGAAGCGTGCAAGATCGACGAATACCCGGAAATGATGCACCTCGCTTCTCAAGATTCCCGCTTTAAAGGGAACATTGAGATCGGTGGTCTGTTGTTGTGCCGCATCCCAGAGGAATTCCTCAAGCAACGTGCTGCGTATTATGAGGCGCAGAACAGAGCTCAAGTGGATTCGGTCGATAACAATTTTCTTCGTGAGAATGACCCTCGCATGCCTTTGTTTGCGGACAAAAAATCGAAGGTCACTTTTGGTTCTGGTTCTTAATTTTTAGGAGAGTCTAAATGGCTGCTACCGAGACACCCTACGGGCTGCGTCCCGTAAAGCGTGCTGATGGTATGCCCTATGCGGGCGCTGTCAGTGAATATCTAATTGACCCGGCTGGTGTTGCCAACAACATCTTCCACGGCTCGATTGTGCAATTGACTACTGCTGGCTACGTTGAACTAGCTGACGGTACCGGTGCTGATATTACTACCAATAACTTTGGTGGCGATACCATCGGTGCTCTTGGTGTGTTCATGGGCTGTGAGTATGTGAACGCACAGGGGCAGGTCATCCATTCTCAATACTATCCTTCTGGCACCACCGGTGTCGTTAAGGCGTATGTTGTGGATGATCCGATGGTGATGTTCCAAGCCCAGCTTGATGGCTCTGGTTCGCAGGCCGTTCTTGGTGCTATTACCAAGCTGCCCGCTGCCCAGAATGCCCTGACTTCCGGTAGCACTGCTACTGGCAACTCTAATGTGGCGCTTGACGCGAGCGTGCAAACTACCGTCGGCGGATTGCTGATTGTTGGTTTTGCCTCTCCCGTTGGTGACGCTTACCCAGACGTATACGTTAAGTTTACGATTGGTGGGCACCACATGACTAACAACGCTGGCGTCTAAGGAGTAAACTAAAATGGCTATTTCACGCAGTCAATTACTGAAAGAGCTGCTCCCGGGCCTGAACGCATTGTTTGGTCTGGAGTATCAAAAGTACGGCGAAGAGCACAAAGAGATCTACGAAAGTGAGACCTCGGAGCGCTCGTTTGAAGAGGAAACCAAGCTGTCTGGCTTTGGTGCCGCCCCGGTGAAAGCCGAAGGCGCTGCTATGGTCTATGACAATGCTCAAGAGGCTTGGACGACTCGTTACAACCACGAAACCATTGCTATGGGCTTCTCGATCACCGAAGAGGCGGTTGAGGACAACCTGTACGACAGCTTGTCTGCTCGTTACACCAAGGCTCTGGCTCGTGCTATGGCTTACACCAAGCAGGTTAAGGCTGCTGCTGTGTTGAACAACGGCTTCAGCGCCTCCTACAAAGGCGGCGACAATGTGGCTCTGTTCTCTACGGCTCACCCCTTGGTTGGTGGCGGCACCAACAGCAACACCCCGGCTGCTCAAGTCGATTTGAACGAAACCTCGCTAGAGGCTGCAATCATTCAGATCGCTGCTTGGACGGACGAGCGTGGCCTGCTGATTGCTGCTAAGCCTCGTAAGTTGATTGTGCCCCCGGCGCTGATGTTCGTTGCCAAGCGTATTCTTGACACCGACCTCCGCGTGGCTACGGCTGACAACGACCTGAACGCCATTAAGGCGATGGGCTCGATCCCCGAGGGCTACACCGTCAACCACTTCTTGACCGATACCAATGCTTGGTTCATCAAGACCGATGTGCCCAACGGCATGAAGCACTTCACCCGTGCTGCCATGACCACCGGCATGGACGGTGACTTTGATACCGGCAACGTGCGGTACAAGGCCCGTGAGCGTTACAGCTTCGGCTGGAGCGACCCGCTGGGTATGTGGGGCACTTCAGGCTCGACCTGATCGTAGGGCTTCGGCCTTACACCCTAAGGGGAGCTTCGGCTCCCCTTTTTATTTATCTTCTTTTTACGTTTGCGCTCTTCACGCAAGTTATGGTGGTGGATACGGTGGCAGTTAGCGCACAGTGGCACGCACTTGGCTATTTCGGCAAACAATAATTCTTCAGCCCGACGCCGTACCAGCGTGTGGATATGGTGCTCTTTAGTGCCCGGTGGGTGATGGAAATCTATGGCTGCTGGGTGTGAGAACCCGCAACTAGCGCATTTGATGCTGGCTTTGTATTCTGCCCAGCGCTTACTAAACGTACGTCTTTGCTGCCGCTGCTTAGCGGCTAGTTCTTTTTTGTTATTTTGGTAGTGTTTAGCTGAGGCTTGTTTTGAAACTTCTTTTCGCTTCTTCGGATCTTTATAAGGCATTATTCACTTTACACCTCCAGTAAAGGCAGGTATCACCAGCCCAAGGTACTGTAGGTTCGTATAATTTAAAACCACAACTTATAAGACTGTTAGAACTCGCTGGGTTACTAAAAGTTTCAGTCACAGCCCAGTTCATACCCATCATTCGTGCTCGCTTGAGACGGGCGTATATTAACTTCTTTTGCAGTCCGTTGCCTCGATGCTCTTCTTTAACCCCAGAGCGGCAGAAGTACACGCAATCTGTCCAACGGGACGACATAACCATCCCGGCAAATCCGACCGGCCCAGCCCTGCGCTCAAACGCAACAAACCACCAACCCTCGTGCGGAGGGAAGATTTCATCGTACGGGAGGCACTGTAGCTGTAGCCCGCAAATAATGTTCCGCCAGTGGATATTTGATGTATCCACGCAACGGACTTTGTAGTCCACTTTTTTCTCCCTATTAACCTATTGACACGTAGTTTAAATCGTGTATATTACGTAGGCAAGTCCGGGGTCACCCGGTATTACTGACAGTCCCGGCTGACGACATGCAGACAGTAATACCTACGTTTTAACTCGCATGTGAGGATTGAAAATGGCTAATACCACTTTTTCTGGCCCGGTTATTTCGACCAACGGCTTCGTACCCCCTGTCACTGTTACGGCCTCGTTGCCCGCAGCCTCTTCGGTTGCCGCTGGCACCATGTATATCATCACCGATAACGGCGCTGGCAATGACGAAATTTGCATTGTGATCAGCGACGGCTCGGCTTGGAAGACTGCTGTAGGCGCTGCATTGTCGTAATTTGTCTCCCGCGAGGGTTTTTAACTCAAGGAGCAAATTATGAGTTTTGCAAGTGACATTCAGGCTAAGACCCTGACTGCTGCTGGAACAGCGGTAAACGGACGCTCGCGTATTGCGGGCATCTACTACATCTCGACCAGTACGGCAGACACGATTGTGTTCAAAGACGGCGGTTCAGGCGGCACCACGGTGCTATCTGTGCCTAGCCCTCCGGCTGCTGGCGCGCATGACCTTTTGATACCCGACAACGGTATCTTGTGTTCGACCGACATTTATGTGTCGTTTGACCCGGCTAAGGTTACTAGCGTGGTGGTGTTGTTTGTTGGCGGCAAGGCTGCTTAATCATGGCGAGCGCAGCATGGACGCGCAAAGAAGGCAAGAACCCCAAAGGCGGACTGAACGCCAAAGGGCGCGCCTCTTACAACCGAGCCAACCCCGGGAAACCGGGGCTCAAGCCGCCCGCACCCAAGCCAAAGACAAAGAAGGACGCCGCGAGGCGAAAGTCTTTCTGCTCTCGAATGGAAGGCATGAAGAAGAAGCTGACGTCTTCCAAGACAGCGAAAGACCCGAACAGTCGTATAAACAAGAGCCTTAGAGCATGGAACTGCTGATATGAGTGGCGATGTAAAAGCTGTAGCAGACGCAGTAGCTGTGGCTACCACTGTTGGAACCGTAATGGATATTTTGCCTGCGGTGGGTTCCGTTTTCACCATCATCTGGCTGGGTATCCGCATCTGGGAAAGTGATACGGTGCAGGGCTTGGTCGATAAAGTAAGGAAAAAAGATGCCAGCGAAGAGTAAGAAACAAGAAAAGTTCATGCAGGCCGTGGCTAATAACCCAAAGTTTGCAAAGAAGGTCGGTGTTTCTAAGGGCGTGGCAGACAAGTTCGTGGGTAAACGTGCCCACAAAACGGCTAAAAAGATAGCCAAAAAGAATGTGAAAGGTTAATCATGGCAGAAATGACCGCCGCAGACTTTAGAAAACTCGCAGACGAGCGAGAAGCCGCTGGTGATACTGAAGGCGCTAATCGCGCCCGAGATCGCGCCAATGCCATTGATCAGAAAAACGTTGACGAAGACCGTGCAGCCGGAAAAATGATGAAATCCGGTGGTATGGCTAAGTACAAGAAAGGCGGCAAAGTTCGTGGCGATGGTATTGCCCAGCGTGGCAAAACCAAAGGTAGGATGTGCTGACATGATGAACTGCCGTGGTATGGGGCGGGCTATGAAACCCGTCGCTATGAAAAAAGGTGGCGCTACCAAGTCTAAAGTAAATCAGGCTGGTAACTACACCAAACCCGGTATGCGTAAGAGTTTGTTTGAGTCGATCAAGGCATCTGCTACTCAGGGTACAAAGGCTGGCCAGTGGTCAGCTCGTAAGGCACAGTTGCTTGCCAAGAAGTACAAAGAGAAAGGCGGTGGGTATCGTGATTAAGGTTGAGAAAGGTATTGCTAAGGGTAGTGTTATACCGGAGCGTAAGTCTAGTAGGAACCCTATAAATCCGGGCGGTACTAAAAAGACTTCGACTAAGCCAAAAACTAACTCGATGGCAACTATGCTTAAAAAGCTAAGAGCGAAGAAGAAGTAATGAATGACTTCATGAAAACCCAAATAGACGTTGCCGAGCGCATGTTCAAGATGATGGCTGAAGACCATAAAGAACGTGTGGAAGCAATCTCTACTTGGGCGGAAATGAATATCGGGCTGATGCGTAAGCTGGATGAAAGAGATAAACGGATTAGAGAGCTTGAAACGGAGCTAAAGGCATATAAAACCGCAGAAAAGCTATGAAAAGCTTTGAAATCGAGATCCACCCAATATTTGGCGTCAGCCTAGGTATTGAGTATGTACCACAGGCGGACGAAGATAGCGAAGAAAGTGCCCTAGCTATTGATTTGTTGGTTCTACGTGTGTTGTTTTTCTGGGGCGGCGAAGAATGAAGAAGCCCCAACAATCGTTAAAGGCTTGGACGAAGCAGAAATGGAGAACCAAGAGTGGTAAAAAATCTTCTGAAACGGGCGAAAGATACTTGCCTGAATCTGCTATTAGGTCTCTTACCCCTGCTGAATACGCTAGCACTAGCAGAGCGAAGCGTAAAGGAATGGCTAAAGGGCAACAATTCGTCAAACAACCAACAAAAATAGCAAAGAAAGTGGCTCCGCATAGGAACAGAGGTAAATAATGGCTACATCAGGTACCGCAACATTCAACATGGACTTGACCGAGTTGGTCGAGGAGGCGTTCGAGCGCGCGGGTAGCGAGATGCGTACTGGGTATGACCTGCGTACGGCCCGCCGTAGCCTGAATCTCATGTTTACCGACTGGGCTAACCGGGGTATCAACCTTTGGACGGTTGAACAAGGGTCTCAGGTACTTACTGCCGGAATCGGCACGTACACTCTACCGGCTGACACGGTTGACCTTTTGGAGCACGTAATCCGCACAGATTCGGGGTCTGCGGCTAATCAAGCTGACTTGGCGCTTTCTCGTATTAGTGTATCTACGTATTCCAGCATCCCCAACAAATTGACCACGGGCAGACCTGTACAAGTCTATATTGACCGCCAGACGAGTGCCCCATCAATTAACCTCTGGCCTGTGCCCGATACTGCCGAGACCTACACGCTGGTCTACTGGCGCCTACGTCGTATTCAAGATGCTGGCAATGGCGTAAACACGATGGATGTGCCTTTTAGGTTTTTGAACTGTCTGACGGCTGGCTTGGCGTATTACTTGGCGCTGAAGCTTCCGAACGGGCTTGAGCGTATTGGCTTACTCAAACAGCAGTATGACGAAGCATGGGAGCTTGCTGCTACTGAAGATAGAGAAAAAGCCACGTTCCAGCTTGTACCACGATATATGACTATAGGGTAAACCCTAATGTCAGCAACCAAATACGCTCAGGGTAAATACACCATCGCCGAGTGCGATAGGTGTGGGTTCCAGTATAAGCGTAGGGTGCTCAAAGAGTTGGTGGTCAACGAGGCTCCGACCAATCTTCAGGTGTGTCCGCAGTGCTGGGAGCCAGACCATCCTCAGTACAAAGTTGGCAAGTATCCGGTGGTCGATCCGCAGGCAATTATGAACCCGCGCCCAGACCGCTCGCTTAGCGATGTCAACATCCCAACCTCATCCCGGTACATCCCGGGCACGTTCAATCCCTTGTCTGGAGTGCAATCTTCGGGTACAGTTGGCACTGTTACGGTGTCTATATCGTAAGGAGTTAGTATGAATAAAACCGCTTGTTTGAACAAATACACGCAACCAAAACCTGTACCCGTGCCAAAAACGGCTGGGTATCCTGAGACCGGGGCTAAAACCTCTGGTGTCAAGATTCGCGGTACCGGTGCAGCGACCAAGGGCACGATGGCCCGGGGGCCAATGGCGTGAAGACGCGTGTAGAGTCTAGGCAGCTTGAGAATGGGGTGGTCGAACCTACCCATGAGATTGAGGTCGTTTGTGCTCATTGCAACGACCCGGTTAGCGCTGCTGAAGAATCCACGGGTGTTTGCACTAACTGCGGTCAGCCTTGGGAGCCGAAACAAAGCGTAAAGATTTGGGCTACTTCCGTGCCGTGGGCTAGCGGCGGGGTGATGTAATGAACTATTCTGAGTTGACGACTGCGATACAGGACTACACGGAAAACACGTTTACGTCCACGGATCTTGCTACGTTTGTTGAGCAGGCTGAGCAACGCATTTACAACTCGATTCAGTTCCCGTCGCTACGTAAAAATGTAACCGGCACCGCTACGCTAAACAACAAATATCTATCTTGCCCTAACGATTTTCTGTCACCTTATTCTCTAGCTATTGTTGATGGTGATGGTGCTTACGAGTATCTGCTAAATAAAGACGTTAATTTTATCCGGCAGGCTTACCCAACCCCCACAGCTACTGGCACCCCCAAATACTATGCTATTTTTGGCCCGCAGTCTGGGGATGTGAACGAGTTGTCTTTTATTCTTGGCCCTACGCCAGATGCCAATTACACGGCGGAGCTTCACTATTACTATTACCCACCGTCAATCACGACCGCTGCTTCCGGCACTTCTTGGTTGGGCGATAACTTTGATTCTGTACTGTTGTACGGCTCTTTGGTCGAGGCTTATACGTTCATGAAGGGCGAGCCTGATTTATTGCAGCTATACAACGCAAAGTACAACGAGGCACTTCAACTAGCTAAACGGCTTGGTGATGGGCTTGAACGGCAAGATTCGTACCGAGCTGGTCAGGTGCGAGTCCCAGTAACTTGATTTGACAGGAGCTTAATATGGCTATTACTCAAGCAATGTGCACCACCTTCAAAGTAAATCTTATGAAGGCTGATGAAGATTTTGACACTGATACATACTATATTGCTTTGTATACTTCTTCGGCTACGTTAGATGCCTCTACTTCGGCGTATACGGCTAGTAACGAAGTTAGTGGTACGGGCTACACGGCGGGCGGCAAACCATTGACAGTTAGCACTGCGCCTACGTCTAGCGGTACTACGGCGTATATAGACTTTAGTGATGTTACGTGGTCTACTGCGACTATTACGGCTAGAGGCGCTCTGATTTATAACTCAAGCAATTCTAACGCGGCTGTTGCGGTGCTGGATTTTGGTGGGGATAAAACATCTACAGCAGGTGATTTCACTATTCAGTTCCCGGCAGCGGGCGCAACCACTGCTATCATCCGTATAGCTTAATAGGAGGGGCAAATGGCCCTGTCGCTCAAAGACCGCGTTCGTGAGTCCTCGTCCACGACGGGGACGGGCACTATTACGCTTTCCGGAGCCTATCCGGGGTACCAAAGTTTCACGTCGGCTGTGTCCGACGGGGATACGGTTTACTACACCATACACAATACCGCCAGTGCGTCTATTGGTGAGTGGGAAGTAGGTATTGGCACGTTTACGGCCAGTGGTACGACGCTTAGCCGGGACACTATCCTGTCCTCTAGTAATTCCGGTTCGGCAGTCAACTTTAGCGCTGGCACAAAAGAGGTATTTATCACTCAGCCGTCTGATAAGGCGGTCTTTGAAGATGCTTCCAACAACGTAACGGTTGGCGGCAAGATTACGGTTGGCGCTGCCCCAACTAATAATTTAGATGTTGCGACCAAAGAATACGTAGATAACGCCACGGCTGCTGCCCTGCACTACCATGACCCGGTGCGGGTTGAATCGCCTACGGCTTTGACGGCCACTTATAACAACGGCTCGTCCGGTGTTGGCGCTACCCTGACCAACTCGGGGACTCAGGCTGCGCTAGTAATCGACGGTATTACGATGGCTACCAGCGACAGGGTGCTAATTTACACCCAAGTCGATCAAACTCAGAACGGCGTTTACACGGTTACGGATATTGGCTCTGACTCGACAAACTGGGTGCTGACCCGAGCAACCGATGCCGACACCTACAACCCAAGCGACCCGGATGCTATGGGTCAGGGCGATGCGTTCTTTGTGCTTGAGGGTGATACCGGAGCCGGTGAGTCGTACGTACTGACCACGCAAGGCACCATTACGTTTGGTACCACGGACATAACGTATTCGCAGTTTGCTGCATCTCCACAACCCGGGGACGGTACGCTGACGATGAGTGTGTCTGGCACGGGCTTGTCAGGCTCCCAGACGTTTACTGCCAACCAGACCGGCAACGCGACTTTCACGGTTACGTCTAACGCAACCAATGCAGACACTGCTTCTACTATTGTTGCTCGTGATGCTTCTGGCAACTTCAGCGCTGGCACTATTACCGCTGATTTGAGTGGTACGGCCACAAACGCAACAAATGTTGCCTTAACAAACACATCCACATCATCTACCTTTTACATTCCATTTGCTAGTGGAAATACCACAGGGAATTATGCGTTAGGTGTTGATAGTGGTCTTTATTACAACCCCAGCCTTAACCAATTATTCACAAGTTATTTAACTGTTTCTGGTGTTGGTTATTTTACTACCGGCGTTAGATTATTTGGAGACGATGATTATGTAGTTTGGGGGGCTAGTGAAGACGCCAAGATGTTCTACGATGGTGTTAACAACACTATGGAGATGGAACTTGAGTCTGCTGCTAATAGTTTCATCATCACCGACAACGGCACAACAAGATTCACGTTTACCAAAGCTACAGGCGATTTAGCTGCCACCAGCTTTACGGGCGACCTAACGGGAAACGCCGACACGGCCACATCGCTTGAGACAGCCAGAACAATTGGTGGCGTTAGCTTCGATGGCACCGCAAATATAAACTTGTCCGGGGTCAATACTGCTGGTAACCAAGATACATCAGGTAATGCGGCAACGGCCACGGCACTTCAGACCGCTCGTAATATAGGTGGTGTATCGTTTGATGGTACCGCCGACATAAATTTGCCCGGGGTCAACGCGGCGGGCAATCAGGACACTACTGGTAACGCTGCCACAGCGACTTCGGCTACCTCAGCTGGCACAGCCACAAATGCCATAAATGTAAACGTAGCAACGTCTACAACCGCTAGTGCATTTAAAGTACCGTTTGCTAATACGACGGCTTCTACCACTGGCAATTACGCGCTTTTACAAGACAGCACCGCTACATTTACTTATAACCCCAACACCAATGTTTTAACTGTTGGCTCGGTAACGGGGGATTTAACCGGTAACGCAGACACTGCTACTACTGCTACTACTGCTACTACAGCAAACCAAGTATCTAATTCTGTTAGTTTTGGTACTGGCGGCGGCGATACAGCGCCTATATCGTTTGACGGTAGCGTTGCACGTTCTGTTAGCTACAACACTGTGGGCGCACCTAGCACCAGCGGAACCAACGCTACCGGCACGTGGGGCATCAGCATTACTGGCAACGCAGGCACCGCGACATCTGCCACCTCAGCAACAAACGCAACTAATGCAACCAATGCCGATAACGTTGCCCTTACAGCTACTGGGACATCAGCTAATTTTTATATTCCGTTTGCTAGTGGCAATACCACGGGAGATTATGCGTTAGGTATTGATTCAGGTCTTTATTACAACCCGAGTCTCAACAGTCTTACCACAAGTTATTACTATGGAAGTTATAGTTATATAAGTTATGTGTATCCTATTATTATTGACTTTGGTGATGGGACGAGTGGTACTGAGCATTTGCGTTTTGGCTCTTCAGATGATGCAAAGTTTTTCTACGATGGCACTGCCAACACGATGGAGATGGAGCTTGAGGCTTCGGCTGTAAGTTTCATCATCACCGACAACGGTACCACACGCTTTACCTTTGATAAGTCTAGTGGTGACTTCACTGCCACAGGCGACGTAAACGCAGATAACCTAGTAACTAGAACATCCTCTACTGGGTCGGCTGAACTGCCTAGCGGCACCACAGCGCAGCGCGATGGGTCACCGTCTGCTGGTTATATTCGGTTTAACTCGGACGATGGTAGTTTTGAGGGTTATGACGGCTCCGCTTGGGGTGCTATTGGTGGGGGTGGTGGAGCTACTGGCGGTGGTAGCGATGCAGTGTTCTATGAGAACGAACAAACTGTAACAACCAACTACACCATCAGCACCAACAAGAGTGCAATGTCAGCAGGGCCTATCACAATTAACAGTGGCATCACTGTAACGATTCCTACTGGTAGCCGTTGGGTAGTGGTTTAAGGGGAGAACATGGCAGTAACGATTGACGGAACAAACGGGGTAGGATTAGTCACAGCCGATGCCTTGCCTTTCTTGGCTGGTCAGGTGTGTTTCTTTGGTATGACCACAGCCCCTAATGGTTTCTTAAAGTGTAACGGTGCAGCGGTGTCGCGTACCACCTATGATGTTTTGTTTGCCGCTATCGGCACAACCTTTGGGTCAGGCGATGGGTCTACCACGTTTAACGTACCTGACCTACGTGGAGAGTTTCTACGTGCTTTGGATGATGGGGCTGGGGTTGATACTGGACGTAGTTTAGGAAGCACACAGAGTGCCGCAAACCAAGAGCACGGACACTACGTTGGCACTGGTTCGTTTACAAGCGGCGGTGGTGGCTATAGCGGTACAACGACAGCAGGTGACGCCTATCGTAAGATTAATGCTGAGGTTAGTTACTACCGATACGGCGGGGCAAACACCTATGTGTACCCAACTGACAGCGACGCATTTAAAGCACAAAACGAGGGCTCTGAAGCTCGTCCACGTAACGTAGCATTATTGGCTTGTATTAAGTATTGAGGTGAATGTGAAAACAGTAGTACAACTTGATTCTGATGGTTATTTTGTAGGAACGACCACGGCTGATGAATCTCCTAAAGAGCCGGGGGTTTACTTGATGCCAGCAGGTACTGTTGATACAGAAGCCCCTGCGGTTCCTGATGGTCAGAGGGCTAAGTGGGACAACGGGTG
>Ga0255759_10000139_pt1 | contig 64710 bp, 64 predicted proteins | sample 101ome_20_FD_179959 | JGI IMG/M metagenome (GOLD analysis project Ga0255759, IMG submission 179959) | Coastal salt marsh microbial communities from the Groves Creek Marsh, Skidaway Island, Georgia - 101404AT metaG (version 2) | ecosystem: Environmental > Aquatic > Marine > Intertidal zone >... | reverse complement strand
GGTGGTGTAGACGTTAACTCATTGAACGTTATCTACAACGCTGCAGACTTCCTAAACAAGATCGCTTTCGGTCTTATTATTTGGGCTGCTGCAATGCAGAATACTAGAGTATCAAGAAGCTAGTATTTAAGTAATTAAATTAAGGGCAGGTATGTTTTTGCATACTTGCCCTTTTTTTTTATAACTCTATATTCAGTTAATGCCTAAAATTACTTATAACGATAACCAAGGAAATTCTAAAACCATCGAAGTTGAGAATGGCCTTTCAGTAATGGAAGGAGCTATTCAAAACGATATACCAGGTATTGATGCAGACTGTGGTGGATCAATGGCTTGCGCAACTTGCCATGTTTATGTCGAAGAAAAATGGTTAGATAAACTTCCTAAAGCAGAAGATGCAGAGGTTGATATGATTGATATGGCTTATGAACCAAAAAAAAATAGCAGACTAAGCTGTCAATTAATTATTTCGGATGAACTTGAGGGGTTAACGGTTACAACACCTGAAAAGCAATCTTAATGAAAAAAACTGACACAGTAATTATTGGAGCCGGACCAGTCGGATTATTTGCTGTTCATCAATTAGGTATTAAAGGATTAAAATCAATAGTAATAGATAATCTAGATAAAGCTGGAGGGCAATGTATTGAGCTTTACCCTGACAAACCAATTTATGACATTCCAGCTGTACCTGAATGTACTGGAGAGGAATTAACAAAAAAACTATTAGAACAAATTAAACCTTTTAATACTGAATTTTTTTTAAATGAAAGGGTGGAAGAAGTAAAAAAAGATAAAGATAATTGGATTGTTAAAACTAATAATAACAATGAATTTTTAGCTCCAAACATTATTATTGCAGGTGGAGTTGGATCATTTGAACCAAGAAAATTATCAGTAAAAGAAGCAAAAAAATTTGAAGACAAATCATTATTTTATGCGGTGAGAAATAAAGATCAGTTTAAAAATAAAAATATTTCAATATTTGGAGGAGGGGACTCAGCTTTAGATTGGGCTTTAGAACTCTCAAAGTTTTCAAAGATAAATTTAATTCATAGAAGAGAAGAGTTTAGAGGGGCCCCTCATACTTTATCAGAGATAAAGAAGTTAGAAAAAGATGGAAAAATATCAATTAAAACACCATGCCAACTTGAATCGATTGAAGGAGACACAAATATTAAATCTATTACCTTAAAATTTGATAATGGAAAAACTGAAAAAATTAAAACAGATATTGTTTTAAGTTTTTTTGGCTTAATAATGAAATTAGGACCTATTGCAGAATGGGGCCTGAATATGAGTAAAAAGACCATCGAAGTAAACTCTAAAAACTTTCAAACTAATAAACAGGGAATTTTTGCTGTAGGAGATATTTGCACCTATCCAGGAAAATTAAAATTAATTTTATCAGGTTTTCACGAAGTTGCCTTAGCATCAGTTGAATGCTTCAAAAGAGCTAGGCCAAATGAAAAATTTAGATTTGAATTTACAACTTCCTCAAAAAATATTCAAGAAAGACTTGGAAAAAAGTGATCGAACTTCTAACTGCCGATACACCAAATGGAAAAAAAATCTCAATAATGCTTGAAGAGATAGATTATGATTATAAAGTGACAAAAATTAATATTAACAAAGATGAGCAGTTTAAACCTGAGTTTAAAAAGTTAAGTCCATTCAGCAAAATCCCAGTCATTATAGATCATGAAACAAAAACAACTTTATTTGAGTCTGGTGCGATATTAATTTACCTTGGAGAAAAAAGTGGTAAGTTTTACGACAAAGATCAAAGGACAGTAATTAATCAATGGCTAATGGGTCAAATGGCTTACGTTGGCCCAATGTTAGGACAGCACCATCAATTTCATCATTACAATCCTGGAAAAAGTGAATTTGGGGAAAATAGATATTTTAAAATCTCTGAGAGAATTTATAGAGAATTAGATGAGAGACTATCTCAATCTACTTTTTTAGCAGGTAATGAGTATACTATTGCTGATATAGCAACTTTTCCGTGGATTGCGCGTCATAAATGGCACGATATTGGATTAAAAAAATTTAAAAATTTAAATAGATGGTATGATGAAATTTCAAGTAGAGATGCAGTTAAAAGAGGTTACGACCTATTAAAAAAAGGTGATAAAATTCCTAAAGCTTAATCATCAACAAAAATTTTCTCGTCTCGCTCGTGTCTTTCTTGAGCTTCTATAGATAGTGTTGCTATTGGTCTAGCCATTAATCTTTTTAACCCTATAGGTTCTCCAGTTTCTTCACAAAAGCCGTAAGTTCCATCTTTAATTCTTTGTAGAGCAGAGTTTATTTTAGAGATTAACTTTCTACTTCTATTTAAAGCTTTCATTTCAACAGATTTATCGGTGTAAGAGGAAGCCTGATCCACAATATCAGCAGATGTATTGTTATCATCAGATGAATTTAATAAGTTTCCTAAATTATTAGCTTTGATAATATCTTTTTTCCAATTCAACAGTTCGTCAGTAAAAAATTTTTTGTGTTTATCACACATATATTTTTCCTTAGAGCTTGGAGTATATTTTTTTTTAGTAGTGGTTTTTTTTACCATTTATTAAACCTGGGGAGTATATGTTTGATTTTAGTCGTGTCAATAGCTTATAAATTGTAATAATCTTTTATTAAATGATATTAAAAAAAAATAGTCAAAAAGCGTTTTACTTATTCCTTTTTTTACATTTATTGTTGTGGACATTAATTCCATCGTTATCGAATACAAACTTACCTTTGGATACTATTGAGGCTTTAGCTTGGGGAAGTAACTTAGATTGGGGTTTTAATAAACATCCTCCATTTAGTGCATTTGCTGTTGAATTTTTTTTTACGATATTTGGCAATAATGATTGGGCTTATTACCTTTTAAGCCAAATTTTTGTTTTAATCGCTTTTTATTTTGTTTGGAAAGTTTCTTATGAATTATTAAAAGACAAGCTTTATGCTTTGCTATCAGTTCTATTGTTATCAGGAATTTATTTCTATAATTATACAACTCCTGAATTTAACGTAAATGTAAGCCAACTTCCTTTTTGGGCTTTATCAGTTTACTTTTTTTGGAGAGGTATAAATCTAAATAAAAATTTAGATTGGATATTATTTGGAATTTTTTCAGCACTTGGTTTTTTATCAAAATACTTGTTTATTTATATTCTTTTAGCTTTATTTATTTTTTTTATTTCTAATTTTAAAAAATATAAGAAATCACTTAATAAGTATTTTTTTTCAATTGCAATTTCTTTAGCTATACTCACGCCTCATTTTTTATGGTTATTTGAAAATAATTTTATAACTTTATTTTATGGTTTAACTAGATCTGGTGTCACAGAATTTAATTATATTGATCATTTTAAAAATCCTATAATATTTTTAATAAAACAATTTATTATCTTAATTCCATTTTTTTTAATGTTTTATGTAGTTATTAAAAAATTTAAATTCTCAGTTAATAAAAAAAACAAAGATATTATTTTTTTGCTTTCAATAAATTTAATTCCGATAGCTTTAATATTAATTACATCAATAATAACGGGTGCTAAAATTAGAACAATGTGGATGACACCTTTCTATTTATTTTTTGGGACTTTATTTATAAGTCTCTTTAAAAATTTTATTGATATTAAAAAAATTAAAAAATTTTATTATGTTTTTCTATTTTTCTTTATTTTATCTCCCTCCGTTTATCTGGCAATATCCTTAACAGATGGAACAAAAAGAACTGATTATCCTGGCAAAGAAATAGCAAGATTAGTACAAAACAAATGGGATAATAATTTTGTGAATGAAATAAAAATCGTTATTGGCGATGAATGGTCAGCCGGTAATCTATCTTATCATTTATACTCAAGACCTATTTGGATAAATGATTTAAAAAATAAAACTTCTAATATTACTGAAGACCAGGGTGTTATTTATACTGGAAATCCAAAAATACTAAAAAAAATATGTCCCGGTGTTTTTGGAACAATAAAACCATTTGGCTATTGCATGATAGGTAAAAGATGAAAAAAATAATTATTTTGATTCCTGTATTTAACGACTGGGAGTCGTTGAATAAACTTCTAAGCGAAATTAATGAAAATATTAAATTTTTTAGTGAAATTAATTTTGAGTGTTTAATTGTTAATGATGCGTCTACCATTCAACCACCTGAATTAAAAAAACCTAGTAATTTTTTGTCTATAGAGCTTTTAAATATGAAAGAAAATAGGGGACATGCTAGATGCAATGCATTTGGTATCAGGTATGTCTTTCAAAATAAAGAATTTGATAATTTAATATTGATGGATGGAGATGGCGAAGATAGGCCGGAAGAAATCAAAAGTTTAATTGAAAAAATAAAAGAAGATTCAAGTTTATCAGTAGTTGCAAAAAGAGTGAAAAGATCTGAAGGTCCTTTTTTTCAATCACTTTACCAACTACACAAACTTATTACTTTTATATTCACGGGTAAAAATATAAACTTTGGAAATTACAGTATACTCACTAGAAATGATGTAGAAAAAATTTATTCAAAAGCAAGTTTGTGGAGCAGTTTTTCTGGAAGTGTTAAAAAAAATATAAAATTTCTAAACGAAGTAAATTCAATTAGAGGATTAAGATATTTTGGTCCATCTAAAATGTCTTTATTCAAACTTATTATTCATTCACTCTCTATTATAGCAGTATTTAAATATCAAGTTTTTCTGAGATCTACTTTAATGCTAATAGCATTGGCATATTTGAATTCTTATTTAGGAGTTCTTTCAATATTTTTTCAAATATCAATTGTTTTTTTTAATCTTTTAATTTTTATTGTTTCTCTAAGAGAGCAAAAAAAAGATTTACTAAACAGTCATAATAATCTTGTTAATTTAAAAAAGATTAAACACTAAAAAGTTGCAATATGAGTCTTAAACAGAATCAAAAAGGAGTCAAAACGTGAACATTTGTGTAAGATTTTGATGTATTGTGGATAAGAATAAAGATGCGTAATGTGTAAAAAATTTAGAAAAAATGTTTTATGAAAAAACTAACTTGTCATTGTAGTGCTGTAGAGGCCGAGATCAACATTTCAGGAAATTTAGACAAAACCCTTAGATGCAATTGCTCACTTTGTAAAAGAAAAGGAGCAGTAATGTCTATGGTAAAGAATGAGGATTTTAAAATAGTTAAAGGTGAAGATAAATTGAACCTTTACCAATTTCATACCAAAGTTGCGAAACACTACTTTTGTTCAGTATGTGGAATTTACACACATCATAACCCTAGATCAAATCCAGCAATGACAGGTTTTAATTTGGGTTGTATTGATGAAATAAATACTTTTGGTCTTGATAATATTTTAGTTAATGACGGTCAAAATCATCCATTAGATAAAAAATAACAGGATGGAAGATAAGCGTTTTAATTATCATAAAGTAAAAAAAATATACTTAAAATTTCTTACCTCACAAGAAGTTATATCTGAACCATTTAGAGATAAATTAGGGCAATTAAATAAGTTTTATTTACCAATCAGTAAAAGGATCGCAGAAGATTATCTCAAGAAAAAAAAGACAAAAGTAATTGGCTTAACTGGAGGTCAAGGAACTGGGAAATCAACAATTTCTAATATTTTAAAAATAATATTAAAAGAGGCTTATAAATTAGAAACAGTAATATTTTCAATTGATGATTTTTACAAAACTTTAAGTGAGAGAAAAAAAATTTCAAAAAAAATTAGTCCATTATTTTTGACAAGAGGCGTACCTGGCACTCATGATACTAAAATGTTGCTTAATTGTATAATTAATTTGAAAAACAATAATTTTAAAAGAATGATTATTCCTAAGTTTGACAAGTCTGTCGATGACAGATGCACAAAAAATAAATGGGTAAAAGTTAAAAAAAAACCAAATATAGTGATCTTTGAAGGATGGTGTGTTGGCGCAACAGCACAAAAAAATAAAGATTTGAATATTCCCGTAAATAAACTAGAAAAGCAGAAAGATAATAAAAGAATTTGGAGACAAAAGGTAAACTCAGAACTTAAAAAAAATTATAATAAAGTTTTCAATTTGATAGATAAGTTGATTTTTTTAAAAGTACCTAGTTTTAAATATGTTTTAAAATGGAGATTACTGCAAGAAAAGAAATTAAGAATTACTGGCAAAGGGAGCAAAACTATGAATGATAAGCAAATAGAAAATTTTGTGATGTACTACGAGAGGATAACAAAACATATGCTTAAAACTCTAACAAAAACTGCAGACACAGTGATTAGTATTGATGAAAAACACAGACTCAAATCAATTAGGTTTAATTAAATGAAAAAATATTTTTTTATAATTTTTGTATTATTTTATTCAACAAATCTTCATGCTCAAGATAATTTAAAGTTTTATATTGAGAAAGCTTTAGAAAATAATCTACAATTAAATGCTGAAAGAAAAAATTTTGAGTCAGCAAAACAAATTAAAAATATTTCTAGAAGTGAATTTTTACCGAGTATTACACTTTCAGGAGATCAAACAAGCACTACTTCTACAAACCGAACTAATCGAAGTGGCACAAGTTTAGCTGACTCTAATTCAGATAGTGAAACCAAAAAAATTTCAGTAGATCAAAAAATATTTTCTGGTTTTAAAGGTTTTAACACTTTCAAAAAATCTGAACTTGAAACCCAAAAAGCTAATTTATCTCTTAAGGAAGTTGAGCAACAAACTATATTGGATACAACCTCAGCTTATTTTGATTTAATTTTTAAATCAAAAAATGAGGAATTTAATTCATCTAATGTAAATTTATTCGAAAGACAGGTCGACTCAGATAATGCTAGACTTCAAAAAGGAGAAATTACTTTAACAGATTTAGCGCAATCAGAATCATCTTTAGCTGGTGCTAGAGCTAATCTAATTAAAGCAAAAACTGAGTTTCTAGCTTCAAAAACAAATTTTGAAAGAGTTACAAGAGAAAAATCACCTGATACAAAAAGCTTAAAAGAAAAGGCACTATTAATTTTACCAAACTCACTAGAAGAGTCTCTTATATTGGCTGAAAAAAATAATTTAGATCTTTTAATTTCAAAATTAGACTATGAAATAGCTGTTAAAGACTTAAATATTGAAAGATCAAGATTTTCTCCATCGGCATCATTGAATTACTCAAAATCTGAAAATGATGATTTTAGCTCAACTATTGACAAGACTGATCAAGAAACTGTCAAAGCAACTATTACATGGCCTATTATTAAAGGAGGAGAAAATATCTCTTCTATAAAGAAATCTTCATATAATAAACAAAGATACCAATTAATATTACAAGATACAAAAAATAGAATTAATACTGAAATTTCTAATGCTTGGTCAAAATATCAATCCTCCAAAAGTGTACTTGAGGCTACAAGAGCACAGTTAAAAGCTGCTGAAATAGCGAATGAAGGTATTACTTTGGAATATGATTCAGGTAACACGAGAACCACGCTTGAATTAATTCAATCTAGAAGCTTGCTTTTAGACGCCAGAATAGCTTTTGCCAAATCAGAGAGAGACTTTATCGTGTCACAATTTGAACTCTCTAAGCAGCTAGGCTCACTATCCATTAATTCAATTAAATAGCTGATTTTTAAGGAATGTTTTAACTTCTTGATAAAAAGAACAAAATGTGTACATTTATAGGTACGATTCGAACAACAAAAAAAGGATAAAAAATGACAAAAAATAACTTAAAAATCGTAAAAACAGACGATAAGAAGCAAAAGGAATTAAAAGAGAAAAGTAAATCTCTAGAAGCAGCTATTAGCCAAATAGATCAAAATTTCGGTAAAGGTTCAGTAATGAGACTAGGGCAACAACAAGCCTTAGATGTGGAAGCAATTTCTACAGGATCATTAAGTTTAGATTTAGCGCTTGGAATTGGTGGTTTACCAAAAGGTAGAATTATTGAGATATATGGACCTGAATCATCAGGAAAAACTACATTAGCTTTGCAAGTAGTAGCAGAAGCTCAAAAAGCTGGCGGTATATGTGCTTTTGTAGATGCAGAGCATGCTATGGACCCTGTTTATGCAAAGAAATTAGGCGTCAAAACTGAAGAACTTTTAATTTCACAGCCAGATACAGGCGAACAAGCATTAGAGATAACTGATACCTTAATTAAATCAGGATCTATTTCTGTATTGGTAGTAGACTCAGTAGCTGCACTAACACCAAAAGCTGAATTAGAAGGTGAAATGGGTGACCATCATGTTGGATTACAATCTAGATTGATGAGTCAGGCGCTTAGAAAAATTACCGGCTCAGTTTCTAAATCCAATACAATGGTAATATTCATTAACCAAATTAGAATGAAAATAGGAGTAATGTTTGGTAATCCAGAGACAACATCTGGAGGAAATGCACTTAAGTTTTATTCATCAGTAAGAATGGATATTAGAAGAATAGGTGCAATTAAAGAAAAAGATCAAATTATTGGTAACTCAACAAGAGTTAAAGTAATTAAAAACAAAGTTGCTCCACCATTTAAAGTGGTAGAATTTGATTTAATGTATGGAAAAGGTATCAGTAAACTCGGTGAGTTAATTGATCTAGGTACTAAAGCAGGCGTGGTAGAAAAATCAGGTGCTTGGTACGCATACAAAGGTGAAAAAATTGGTCAAGGTAGAGAAAATGCGAAAATTTACCTACAAAAAAACCCTAACATAGCAGCAGAAATAGAAAAAGTAATCAGAGATCAAGCAACTGCTATCAGCAAAGAGCTAGAGGGAAACCCATCACCAAACGAAAAAATTAGCGATAAAAAAGAGGAAGAATAATCCTCTGCTATCGAATTAAAACGGGAGCATTTAAAGCTCCCGTTTTCTCCTAAAATTAAACAAAAACCAAATAGACAAGTAAAAAAAAACCTGTAATTTATATATATGGGTCAAATTTTACTTACAGATGTAAGAAAAAAATTCTTAGATTATTTTAAAAAAAATAATCATCAGATCGTTGAATCTAGTAATTTGGTTCCAAACAATGATCCTACTCTTATGTTTACTAACTCAGGCATGGTTCAATTTAAAAATGTTTTTACTGGGTTAGAAAAAAGAAGTTATAAAACAGCCACAACTTCGCAAAAGTGTGTAAGAGCAGGAGGAAAACATAATGATTTAGAAAATGTAGGGTACACACCAAGACATCACACTTTTTTTGAAATGTTAGGAAACTTTTCATTCGGAGATTATTTTAAAGAGCAGGCAATTATTCATGCTTGGAACTTATTAACTAAAGATTTCCAATTACCTAAAGAAAAACTTTCTGTAACAGTTTATCATGAAGATGATGAGTCATTTAAACTTTGGAAAAAAATAGCAGGTTTAAGTGACAATAAAATAATAAAAATAGCAACTTCAGACAACTTTTGGTCAATGGGTGATACAGGTCCATGCGGACCATGTTCAGAAATTTTTTACGATCATGGTGAAAAATTAAAAGGAGGACCTCCAGGAAGTCCAGATGAAGATGGAGATAGATTTATCGAAATATGGAATTTAGTATTCATGCAGTATGAACAAATAACTAAAGATAAAAGAATAAATTTACCAAAACCATCAGTAGATACTGGAATGGGTCTTGAAAGAATGACAGCTGTCCTACAAGGGACCCATGATAATTATAAGATCGATCACTTTAGGAAAATTATGGGTGCATCTTCCGATTTATTGAAGTCACCTATAAATGAGTCAACTATTGCAAGTCATAGAGTTATTGCGGATCATTTAAGAGCAAGCAGTTTTTTAATTGCTGAAGGAATATTACCCTCTAACGAAGGAAGAGGATATGTTTTAAGAAGAATCATGAGACGTGGGATGAGACATGCTCATTCTTTAGGAAGCAAAGATCCTATTTTTTATAAATTATTTGATATTTTATTAAATGAAATGAAAAGTAGTTATCCTGAATTAATTACCGGTAAAGAATTAATAATTGAGACTTTAAAAAATGAGGAAGAAAAATTTTCTTCTCTTTTAGTACGAGGAATGAAAATTCTAGATGAAAATCTAACCAAAGTTTCAAATAAAACTTTTCCAGGACCAGCAGCATTTAAATTATATGATACCTATGGCTTCCCTATAGACTTAACCGCCGACATTTTAAAAGGAAAAGGCATAAAAGTAGATAATGTTGGGTTTGAAAAGGAGATGGAAAAAAGTAAGGCATTAGCCAGGGCTAATTGGAAAGGCTCCGGAGACAAGGCAGTTGAGGAAAGATGGTTTAAAATAAGAGAAAAAATAAATCCGACCGAATTTTTAGGTTATGAGTTTGATAAAGCCGAAGGTGTTGTTATTAAAATTTCAAAAGATGGTAAATTTGTAGATTCAGCTAGCACTGGAGATGAGGTAGAAGTTATTACAAATCAAACCCCATTTTACGCGGAGTCAGGAGGTCAAGTTGGTGACCAGGGCTATATTTTTAATTCAGATTGTAAAATAAAAATTAACGATACCCAAAAAAAAATGGGAGATTTATTTGTTCATTATGGAAAAATTGAAAAAGGTTCAATTAGAATTGGGCAGAACGTTAATTTAGAAATAGATATTTCAAAAAGAAATAATTCTAAAGCTTATCATTCAGCAACTCATTTATTACATGAATCATTAAGAAGAATTTTAGGAAAACATGTTACTCAAAAGGGATCATTAGTTTCACCAGATAGGCTAAGATTTGATTTTAGCCATAATAAACCTATTGAAAAAGAGGAAATGGAAAAAATAAATAATATTGTAAACGAGATTGTAGTTGGTTCTTCTGAAGTACAAACAAGGATAATGACCCCAAAAGAAGCAGTAAGTATGGGCGCATTAGCATTATTTGGTGAAAAATATGGTGAAGAAGTGAGAGTGGTTTTTATGGGAAAGGAGAATAACGGATTTTTCTCAACAGAATTATGTGGAGGTACACACGTTAAAAATACTAAAGAGGTTGGCAAATTTAAAGTTATAAGCCAGTCTTCGATCGCCTCAGGTGTTAGGAGAGTTGAGGCATTAAGAGACAAACAATTAGAAGATTATGAAAAAGCACAAAGACTAGATAAATCTCAAAAAGAGTCAAACTCAAAAGATGAAATAGCATTAATTAAAAAGGAATTACAAAAATTAAAAATAAAGCCAGATTATAAAGATAATTTAGATTTAATTGAAAACTTAAAAAATTTAAACAAACAGCTTAAAAAAGTAAAAATTGAAAGTATTAAGAAAGATAAAAGTAAAAATATAATACAGGACAAAAAAATTGGAGATATATTAATACGAGAGCAAATTTTAAAAGATTTTCCTCCTAAAGAATTAAGGGGAATTATTGATCAAGGCAAAAAAGAGATTAAATCAGGTGTTATAATGAGCATTTCTACTTTTGATGGCAAAGTAGGAGTTGCTATAGGAGTTTCTCAAGATCTTACGACTAAATTTGATGCTGTTACACTTGTTAAAATTGCATCAGAAATTTTAGGAGGAAAAGGTGGAGGCGGAAGAAAAGATTTTGCTCAAGCTGGTGGCGTAGGCCTTAATAAAATTGAACAAGCTTTTGAAGCGGTAAGAAAAAAACTTAATTAAACTTTTTCTTTAAATTACCATCAATAGCTTCTAGAAATTGATTGGTAGTTAAATATTTTGTTGATTTATCAATCAAGATAGCAAGATCTTTTGTCATTGAACCACTTTCTACAGTTTCAACACAAACTTTTTCTAAAGATGAGGCAAACTTAATAAGTTCATTATTATTATCTAATTTACCTCTGTGAGCTAAGCCTCTAGTCCATGCAAAAATTGAAGCAATTGGATTTGTGGAAGTTTCCTTTCCTTGTTGGTGCATTCTATAATGTCTTGTTACAGTTCCATGTGCCGCTTCTGACTCAACAGTTTTTCCATCTGGCGTCATTAAAACACTTGTCATTAATCCTAAAGAACCAAAACCTTGTGCAACTGTATCTGATTGAACATCTCCATCATAGTTTTTGCATGCCCAAACGTACCCGCCGTTCCATTTCATTGCACATGCTACCATGTCATCAATCAATCTATGTTCATAAGTGATTGATGCTTTATCAAATTTATCTTTAAACTCTTTATCAAAAACATTTTGGAATAAGTCTTTAAATCTTCCGTCATATGCTTTTAAGATTGTGTTTTTAGTAGATAAATATACTGGCCATTTTCTCTCTAAACCATAATTCATGCATGCACGTGCAAAATTTTTAATTGAATCGTCCAAGTTATACATAGCCAAAGCAGTACCCGGACCTGTAAAATTAAATACTTCAAATTCTTTTTTATTTTTTCCATCTTTAGAAGTCCACTTGACTTCCATTTTTCCTTCACCTGGGATTAAAAAATCCGTAGCTCTATACTGATCACCAAAAGCGTGCCTTCCTATAACTATAGGTTGCGTCCAACCTGGCACTAGCTTTGGTACATTTTTACAAATGATTGGTTCTCTAAAAACCGTTCCACCTAAAATATTTCTTATAGTTCCATTAGGAGATCGCCACATTTTTTTTAGTTTAAATTCTTCAACTCTTGCTTCATCTGGAGTTATAGTTGCACATTTTACTCCAACACCATGTTCTTTAATTGCATTAGCTGCATCAATAGTTATTTGGTCATCTGTTTTATCCCTACTTTCCATTCCAAGGTCATAATATTTAAGATCTATATCAAGGTACGGTTTGATCAGTTTATCTTTGATAAATGACCATATAATTCTAGTCATTTCGTCACCATCTAGCTCAACTACAGGGTTTTTTACTTTAATCTTTGCCATAAAATATTAATTGATAATTAACGGTTTTTATACATATTAAGAAAAAATTAGCAAATTAAAAAAATTATGTTTAATACCATTTTTCCAAAGATACATAAAGAAGGATATAAATTCCTAGCGATTTCAATTTTAGTTACCTTCGTAGTTTTGCTTTTCTCTAATTTTTTTGGTTCTATTCTTATTTTAATAACTGTTTGGGTTTATTATTTTTTTAGAGATCCTGAAAGATATTCTATTAATGACGATAAGTTTTTAGTAAGCCCAGCTGATGGTTTAATAACTGATATCTCAGAGCGTTCAGGTCCTGTAGAGCTTAGACTTGAAAACACTACATACACAAGAGTAAGTATATTTATGAATGTCTTTAATTGTCATGTAAATAGAACTCCTATTTCTGGCAAGGTAGAAGAAATTTATTATAAGCCTGGCAAGTTTTTAAATGCCTCTTTAGATAAAGCAAGCGAGGAAAATGAAAGAAATTATTTTAAAATAAAAACTTCTAACGGTGAAGAAATAATCATAGTTCAGATAGCAGGACTAATAGCTAGAAGAATCGTCTGTCAGGTAGAGCAAGATCAAGAATTAAAACAAGGTGAAAGAATTGGAATGATTAGATTTGGAAGTAGAGTAGATATATATTTTAAGAATAAAAATATTTTGGCTAAACAAGGTCAAAACGTTGTTGCAGGGGAAAGTTTAATCGCTGGCGAGTGATGGAAGAAAATAAAAAGTTTAGAATAGTATCATCAAAAAAAACGAGGTATTTATTACCAAATATTTTAACATTAGCTGGTGTTTGTTTAGGTATAAGCTCTATTAAATTTTCCATTGATGGAAACTATAGTCTAGCAGTAACATTAATTTTAATTGCTGCAATTTTAGACGCTTTAGACGGAAGAATTGCAAGATTAATTAAAGGAACTTCTGAATTTGGAAAAGAATTAGACTCTTTAACTGACTTTGTAAGCTTCGGTATTGCGCCAGCATTTATTTTATATTTTTGGGAATTAAATAATTATGGCAAACTTGGATGGGCAATTACGCTAATTTATTCAGTTTGTTGCGTGTTGAGATTAGCAAGATTTAACTTAACTAAAATTGAAACATCGGAAGAATGGAAGAATAATTTTTTTGAGGGGATACCCTCTCCTGCTGGTGGATTATTAATATTAATGCCATTAATTTATGAGTTAACTAACCTTAACTTTGATTTTGATGTAAAAAAAGTTGTTCCCTATTTCACAATTTTAGTTGCAATTATGCTTGTGAGTAAAGTTCCTACTTTAGCTTTAAAAAGGATATCAATTTCACCTAAAACCACAGTTTTTCTCCTTTTGGGGATTGGATTAGTTTTTATTGCACTATTATTTTATACTTTAGAAACTCTTTTAGCTTTTGGATTAATTTATTTAATTTCAATACCAATAAGTGTAGTTCTTTTTAGAGTACAAAACAAAAAAAATTCAAAAATATCTGAAGAAAGCCATGAAGATATTTTATAAAGAAAAAATCAAAAAGAACCAAGAAAAGTAATTCTTGGAAAATAAAACAACATAGAGATCCTTATTTTAAAAAATCGAAAACTTTAGGTTATAGATCTAGAGCTTCATTTAAATTAATTGAATTAAATAAAAAATATCGGTTTATAAAAAAAAACTCAAATCTCCTAGATCTAGGCTCTTGCCCAGGAGGTTGGTCCCAGGTAGCTAGCAAAATAATTACTAATGGAAAGATATTATCTATTGATATTAAAGATATGGAGCCAATAAATAATGTGAAGTTTGTAAAAGCTGATATTTTACAAAATGACACCAAAGATATCATAATTGCTTATTTTCAATCAAAATTAGACATAATAATTTCAGATATGGCTGCTGATACCACTGGAAATAGATCTTTAGACTCAATAAGAACAAATCAATTATGTGCAGAAATTATTAACCTGTCAAAGGATATGCTTAAACCCAAAGGTGTATTAGTTTCAAAGGTATTTATGGGTGAAGATTTTATTGAAGTAAAGAATCTTGCAAAATCTAAATTTAAAACGGTTAATTTTTTCAAACCCATTTCTAGCAGAAGTGTGTCAAAAGAAACTTATATACACTGCGATACATTAAAAACTTTATAAATCACAATAATCGTATATAAGTTTATATGGGAACAATAAAAGAAGCTTTAACCTTTGATGATGTTTTAATGCTTCCGCGCTTTTCGTCGATTCTTCCTTCAAATACAGATATAAGATTAAAATTAACAAACAATATAGAACTTAAAGTACCATTTTTATCCTCTGCAATGGACACAGTTACCGAAAGTAATATGGCTATAGCTATGGCCCAAGAAGGCGGGATAGGAGTAATACATCGAAATTTAAATATACAGAAACAGTCATCAGAAGTAAAAAAAGTTAAAAATAAAAAATTATTAGTTGGAGCAGCAGTAGGCACAAATAAAGAAGATTTTGAAAGAGCCAAAGCATTAATAGATAGCGGAGTAGATCTAATCGTGATTGATACCGCTCATGGCCATAGTGAAAAAGTTTTAAAAACTTTGTCAAAATTAAAAAAAATCAAAAGTAAAATCCCTCTCTGTGTAGGAAATATTGCAACAGGGGAAGCTGCAAAAAAATTATTTAATTCGGGAGCTGATATTATTAAGGTTGGTATTGGACCCGGATCAATTTGCACTACAAGAATGGTAGCTGGTATAGGAGTGCCTCAAATTTCAGCTATAATGGATGTCAAAAAAGCATTAAATAAAAAAAATATTAAAATAATTTCTGACGGCGGCATAAAATTTTCTGGCGATATTGCCAAAGCTTTGGCTGCAGGAGCAGATGCAATAATGATGGGGTCTATATTTGCAGGCACAGATGAAAGTCCAGGTAAAAAATTTAAAAGTGGAGGAAAAACATTCAAGCAATACAGAGGAATGGGATCGATAGGTGCTATGTCCGCTGGCTCAGCAAATAGGTATTTCCAAAGTAATTTTAAAGATAAATCTAAGTTTGTACCAGAGGGTGTTGAGGGAAGAGTAGAATATAAAGGAAAGGTATCCAAAATAATTTATCAACTACAAGGTGGATTAAGATCATCTATGGGTTACATTGGAGCTAAGTCTTTAAAAGAGATTAATAAAAAAGCAAAATTTGTTAAAATTACCAAAGCAGGTTTTTATGAAAGTATGGTACATAGTGTGGAAGTTACTCAAAAATCAATGAATTATAAATTATGAAAATAATAATTTTTAAATTTACATTAATTTTTTTTCTTTTAATAAATCTATTACATGCAAAGTCTGATTATTTTAGTGAGGGAGTAAATTTATACAAAGAAGAAAAATTTAAAGAAGCTCAATTTAAGTTTGAACAAGAAATTGTTTTTAATCCAAAAAGTGAGTTATCATATTTATATTTATCAAAAATTTTTAATAAATTAGACAAAAAAGACTTAGAAGAACAAAACTTAAATACAGTCATGTTACTTAACCCAAAAAATGAGGAAGCCATATATAACCTAGCTAAACTTAAACTTGCTTCATCTGACTATAAGAAAAGCAAAGAGCTTAATAATAGACTTAGTTCAATTTGCAATAAATTTTGTAACAAAAATAGTGAATTGAAAATTGAAATTGAGAATTTGTCTAAGAAATAAATGCAATTTCATAAAGAGAGAGAAAAAATATTAATTATTGATTTTGGTTCTCAAGTTACAAAACTAATTGGAAGAAATATTAGAGAGCTTGGAGTTTATTCAGAGATTGTAACTGTTAAAGAATTCAAAAAAATCAAAGAATTTAATCAAATAAAAGGAATTATTTTATCAGGAGGTCCATCATCTGTCACATCAAAGAAGCACCAAACAGTATCAAAAAAAATATTTGAGAAAAATATACCAATTTTAGGAATTTGCTATGGTTTACAACTCATAGCTAAATTACTAGGAGGTAAAATAAAACCTTCGAGAGGCACAAGAGAGTTTGGTAGAACCTATTTAACAAAAAAAAACCATTCTCAACTAACAAAAAATTTTTTTAAAAAAAAAACAACAGTTTGGATGAGCCATGAAGATGCAGTTATTAAATTACCAAAATCTTTTAGAATTGTTGCTTCAACTAAAAGTTCAAAACTAACAATAATAGAAAACACCAAAAAAAGGATATATGGAGTGCAGTTCCATCCTGAGGTAACTCATACAGAAAACGGCAAACAAATATTTAAAAATTTTATTTTTTCAATTTGTAAAATTAAAAAAAATTGGAATGTAAGTTCACAAAAATTAAGACTTATTAACGAGATAAGACAAGAGGTTAAAAATGATAAAGTTATATGTGCTTTGTCAGGTGGAGTCGACAGTAGTGTTGCTGCTTTATTAATCAATAAGGCAATAAAAAAAAATTTAATTTGTATAATGGTTGATACTGGATTGATGAGAAAGAATGAATTTAAAGGTTCTTTTGAAATTTTTAAAAAAAAATATAAATTAAATGTCAAACTCATTGACGCCTCTAAACTTTTTATTAAGAAATTAAAAGGAATTTCTGACCCTGAAAAAAAAAGAAAAATTATAGGAAATTTATTTATTAAAGTTTTCGAAAAAGAGTCAAAAAAATATAGCAATATAAAATACTTAGCTCAAGGAACACTTTATCCAGATATTATTGAAAGTAGATCTTCTACTGGGAGTAAAACATCTAAAATAAAATCTCATCATAATGTGGGAGGTCTTCCAAAATTAATGAAATTAAAACTTCTTGAACCACTAAAAGAGTTTTTTAAAGATGAGGTTAGAATTTTAGGTAAATCATTAAATTTACTAAATGAAATAAATTACAAGCATCCTTTTCCAGGACCAGGACTTGGTATAAGAATTATAGGTGAAATTACTTCAGAGAAAATAAAAATCCTTCAAGAAGCAGATCATATTTATATTAAAGAATTAATTAAAAATAATCTTTATCATAAAATTTGGCAAGCTTACGCAGCATTACTTCCAATTAAAACTGTCGGGGTTATGGGAGACTCCAGGACATATGAAAATATTTGTTTACTCAGAGCTGTTACATCAAGCGACGGTATGACAGCTGATTATTATAATCTTCCAAAGGTTTTTTTAGATAGAATATCTAATAAAATTGTGAATAATATTAAGGGAATTAATAGGGTAGTTTACGATATCACATCAAAACCACCAAGTACTATTGAATTAGAATAATGAACTCTAAAATTAATAAAATTATTTCAAAAAAAAATAAAACTAAGATTGTAAGTCTCACAGCGTATTCCAAAAGTATTGCTAAAATTTTAGATAAATATTGCGATATCATTTTAGTAGGTGACTCGATGGCTAACGTTCTTTATGCCCAAAAAAATACTCATAAAATTAGCATGGACAATATAATTCAACATACTTTAAGCGTGAAATTAGGAGTAAAAAAATCTTTATTAGTCGTAGATATGCCAAAAGGAAGCTACAATAATCCAAAGACAGCACTTAAAAACGCAAGATTGATTTTAAAAAAAACAAGCTGTGATGCAGTTAAATTAGAAAATTACAAAAATAATTTTAAGATAATTAAATATTTGGTCCAACAAAAAATTCCAGTTATGGGCCACATTGGATTTACACCTCAGTTTAAAAAAAAATTCAAACTTGAAGGGCAATCTAATAAAGAAACACAAAATTTACTGAAAGAAGCAAGGTCAATCGAAAATGCTGGTGCATTTGCTGTTGTTCTAGAGTGTCTAACATCTTATGCTGCAAAAAAAATAACTAATCAAATAAAGATTCCTACAATTGGTATTGGTTCTTCCTCGTATTGTGATGGGCAGGTATTAGTTACCGACGATATGCTTGGAATAAGTGGTTTTTATCCGAAATTTGTAAAAAAATATCAAAATTTAGATAGAATAATTGAAAAAGCTGTAAAAGAATATACTAGAGATGTAAAATTAAATAAATTTCCTACAAAAAAACATTTTTTAAATGGAACAAAGTTTAGATAAAAAACCAGAATTGAAAGATACAATACAATCTTTTTTTAATGATAATAAAAAAAAATTTTTATTATTTATTACTATAGTAGTAGCAATGACAATCGCACTCTTTTTATGGAAAGATAATAATCATAAAAAAAACAAACTTATCTCAGAAAAATATACAAAAGCCCAACTTCTTCTCTCAAAGAATGAGGAAGAAGCTGCTGCAAAACATTATGAGGAAATTATTTTTAGTAAAAATAAATTTTACTCTGTTTTAGCATTAAATGCTATTTTGGAAAAAGAATTAATCAAGGATAAAAATAAAATTTTAGAGTTTTTTAATATTATAGAAAATTTATCCCATAAAGAAACAAATATTGATTTAATTAATTTTAAAAAAGCTCTTTATCTTTTGAAAGACTCCAAATCTGATGAAGCTAATAAATTATTAAAAAAATTAATTGAAAAGGATTCTTCTCTTAAAATAATTGCTCAAGAAATATTAATTAAATAAATTAATGAAATTATATTTCATTTTGATAATAGTATTTTTTTTAAACAACTGTTCTTTTGATAACAAAACTGGTATTTGGAAAAATGAAAATGAAAATATTAACACTAAAGATAAAAAAAAATTAATAGATTTTGTAGAATTAAATGAAATTTTCCAAAAAGATGCATTTAATAAAACAATTAATCTTGAAAAAAATTTTAAATTTAATCTTTCTAAACCTGTGACTACCTTTAGTTGGAATGATTATTATTATAAAAATACAAATAATTTAGATAATTTCAAATACAGTAAATTAAATAATGAAATTTATAAAAGTAAAAAATTATCAAGATGGGATAATAATAATTTTCAATTATTTTATGATGATAATTTTATATTTAGTGACAAAAAAGGAAATATAATTTTTTTTTCAATCAAGAAAAAAAAGATAGTAAATAAATTTAATTTTTATAAAAAGAATTATAAAAAAAATTTTAAAAAGAAATTAAATTTATTAATTGAAAATAATACACTATACGTTTCAGATAATTTAGGTTATCTATATTGTTATGATATTAGATTAAGTAAAATTTTGTGGGCAAAAAATTATAAAATACCTTTTAGATCTAATTTGAAAATAAAAGATAATATAATCTACACCTCTAATCAAAATAATGATTTTCTGATTTTAAATAAAAAAAATGGAGAAATCCTAAAAAGAATTCCTACAGAAGAAAACATGATTCAAAATTCCTTTGTAAACAACGTTGCTTCAGACGATAAAGATAATTTGTTTTTCTTAAATTCATATGGTTCTTTATATTCTATTGACTCTAAATTTTTACAAGTGAAGTGGTTTGTAAATTTATCCAGGTCAATTGATTATAATCCTTTAAGTTTGTTTTCTAGCAACATAATAGTTGTCCAAAATGATAAAATTGTCATATCAACCGATAGACATACTTATATTGTTGATGTTAATAATGGTTCTATATTGGCAAAATTAAATTTTTCTTCAGTAGTAAGACCAATAATAAATAATAATAATTTATTTTTAATTAATAAAAATAACTTTTTAATAGCTTATGATTTAATTAATAGAAAATTATTATACTCTTATAATATCGATGAACAAATAGCTGAGAGTCTAAAAGTTAAGAAAAAAAAAGTCTCTCTAAAAGATTTTATGCTTGTTAACAATGATTTTTTAATACTGTTAAATAATTCTTATCTTTTATATTTCGAAATAAAGGGTAAATTAATAGAAATAAGAAAGCTTAATTCAAAAATAAATTCTAAACCAATATTTATTGATAGTTCTTTAATGTATTTGGATAATAAAAATAGATTGAGAATTCTTAATTAAGTACTAGACTTTACACTTAATAAAGAAAGCTGTTTTACTTTTAAGCCTTTAATATCATCATTAGGTTTTATTGGATATTCCCCAGTAAAGTAGTGGTCACTAAATTGAGGATATTCATTGTTTCTAACTCCACCTGTAAGTGCTTTATATAAACCATTTAAGCTTAGAAATTTTAGGCTATCAGCTTTTAAATATTCACACATCTGTTTATCATTTTTTTCATTAGCCAATAATTCTTTCTTTGTTGGCATATCAACACCATAAAAATCAGGATATTTTATCTCTGGGCAAGCTATTCTGACATGAACTTTTTTAGCGCCACTTTCGTATAACATTTTAATAATTTTAAAACATGTAGTTCCTCTAACCAAAGAGTCATCAATTAATATTATTGATTTATTTTTTACAATTGTTTTAGTAGCACTTAATTTTAATTTTACTCCTAAGCTTCTTATACTTTGAGAAGGCTCAATAAAAGTTCTGCCAACATAATGATTCCTAATTAAACCCAGTTCAAATTTTTTTTTTGACTCTTGTGCAAATCCAAGGGCCGCTGGAACACCTGAGTCTGGTACAGGTACAATTAAATCAGCATTGAGGTCGGTCTCTTTCGCAAGCTCAATTCCTAGATTTTTTCTATATTCATAAGCGCATTTATTTTTAATTAAACTATCTGGTCTTGCAAAATAAATATATTCAAAAACACAAGGTCTTGCCTTCTGCTTTGGAAATGGTTTTATAGATTTTAGTTCTTCATTTTCCACAATTACTATTTCACCATTATCCACCTCTCTTAAAAATTTTGCTCCAATAATATCTAGAGCACAAGTTTCTGATGCAAATACAAATGAGTTATTTTTTTTTCCAATTACCAAGGGTCTGATTCCAAAGGGGTCTCGTACACCAACTAATTTTTTGTTTGTCATCATTACCAAAGAAAAACCACCTTGTATTTGAAAAAGAGCATCAATTAATTTATCTAAAAATCTCTCTCTTTTAGATTTTGCAATCAGCTGCACAATTGTTTCAGTATCACTTGTTGTTCTAAAAATTGCGCCATCTTTAACTAACAATTCTCTTAGGGTAAGAGCGTTTGTTAAATTACCATTATGTGCTAAACTTAAACCACCTAAATGCAAATCTGCAAAAAATGGTTGGATATTCCTTAAAGAAGTTTCTCCAGTTGTAGAGTATCTATTATGACCTATTGCAAAACTACCAGGTAATTTTTTTAGTGTTTCTAAGTTTGTAAAATGGTCTCCAACTAAACCTTGTCTTTTTTCAGAATGATAATTTTTACCGTCATAAGAAACTATTCCACAACCTTCTTGACCTCTATGTTGTAATGCGTGTAGACCCAAAGCAACCATTGCTGAAGCATCTTCATGATTTGATATTCCAAAAACACCACATTCTTCTCTTAACTTATCAGAATTATATATCTTCAATTTTCTCCTTTGTATTTTTGAAGTCTTCCTCTGATGGAAATTCATTTATCAAAATCTCACTTCCCTTATTAATGAAATCAAAAGATATTGCATCCTTAGTTGATATACCCCAATTTTGGTGCGGATAAAACCAATTTAAAATTGAAAATATACACACTGCTATAATATAACCTTTGAAGAATCCGAACAACAATCCAAAACTTTTATCTACAGAGCCAACACCTGTCCAAGTAAAGGCTTTGCTTAAAGTTTTCCCAATTAATATAATTAAAAAAAGTGTTAAACAAAATATTGCAATACCTAAGCCAAAACTATTTATGAATTCTGATTCTATATAATCGCTGATGATTGGCCGAAATTTTGGAACTAATACAATTGTTACTATTCCAGATAATACCCATTTCATGAATGAAATTAAACTAAGAGAAAAACCTTTGATAAAACATTGTATTACATTAAAAATTAAAATTATTAGAAAAAAAATATCAAATAAATTTATAGAGATTTTAAAATTATTAAATATATCACCAATCATTAAATTTCATTAATCTCTTTACCAAAAGGCCTCACAATTAGAATTAGCTTAGGCAATAAAGTAAGAACTGAAAACATAGCTAGTAACATAGCTAATCCAGTGAAAACACCAAAGTAGATAGTTGGTATAAAATTTGATAAAACTAGAATTGAAAATCCAAAAACTATAGTTATTGAGGTATTTAAAATAGCCACACCCACTGTGCTATGACACCTATCTAAAGTTTTGTTATAGTTATTAAGCTTTTTAAATTCTTCCTTAAATCTATAAATGTAATGAATACTATTATCAACAGCTATACCTATTGTGATTGCTGCAATTGTTATTGTCATCATATCTAAAGGAATACCTAATAAACCAATTATCCCTAAAATAAAAAAAGCAGCTATAAAGTTCGGCACAACTCCAATAAAAGAAATAGCAATGTTTCTAAATAGAATAAAAAACATTAAAAAAATTCCAAGCATAACAATACCCAAAGTTAAAATTTGAGATTTAAATAAACTTTGTAATAAATTATTAAATAATATTAGTACGCCTGATAATTTATACTCATCTTTTTCAAGCCCTAATTTTTTATTTAAATCTTTATTAATTTGTTTAATAAGTTCATTTCTTCTTAAATCTTTCTTTGAGTCTTTTATTCGCAAGCTAATTCTAGCTTCATCTTTTTCAACTGAAACATATGGAGTAATAATTTCTTTTTTTATTTCTTTAGGTATTTTACTATAAAGAACTGCAATTTCTAAACTTTGTAACTCTTTGTTGTTTAGATCCTCAGCAACTCTTAAGATAGATCCAAAGGATAAAACTTTTCCTACTTCAGGCAAGGAGTCCAAATAATCATGAACCTTTAAAATTTTATCCATTTTATCTCTTGTAAACCAATATTTTGCTTTATCCTCATTTTGATTTTCATTATCCCATTCATCAAATTCATCTTCATCTTTTTCAAAATTTTGTTTTTGTTTTTTTGGAAATTTTAAGATTACGTTTAAAGGAGTTGTTCCGCCTAAATCATCATCAATTTTTTTCATCCCTTTATAAATTTCTGTATTTTTATCAAAATAATTTATAAAGCTATTCTCAACTTCAAGTTTGAAAATTCCAAATAAACTAAAAAAAATTACTATAATAGTACAAATATAAATTATTACTTTATTATTTTTGGTAAAGGATGCCAAAGCAGAGGTTACAACTGATTTTTCAGTGTCTTGAATAGTAATTTCATTATTAGATGACAGTAAATTTAATAAAGAAGGCAATAATAAAAAGGTAACCAATAAAGATACAATTAAACCTAAAGTCATCATCCAGCCAAAATCAATAATTGGTTTAATTCCACTAAAAACTAATGATAAAAAAGCACAAATTGTGGTTAAAACAGTATAAAGAATTGGAAGCATCATTTTTTTGCTAGCTTCTAATACCGCTTCTGACTTTGATAATTTTGGAAATTCTTTTTTTAATTGTAAAAATCTTACTGTAACATGAATATTCATTGCCATATTGAGTATTAACATTAAAGCAATAAAGTTTGATGAAATCACAGTTACTTTCCAACCTATAAATCCTAAGAGACCAATCATTATAATGACAGAAGTTGCACATCCCAATAAGGGCATAAAGACCCATTTGATATTTCTGAAAATAAACCAAAGTGTTAGAATTATAAAAATAAATACTCCTATCCCGAATACAATAATGTCACTTTTTATAAAGCTCATCATATCATCTGCTATCATAGGAATTCCGCCTAAATAAATTTTTGCATTCTCTCCATATTTATTTATTACCTCTCTGATTTCGGTTATATTTTGATGATTTCTAGTGTTGTAAAGATTTTTATAATCTTCGTATTCTTTTAAAAAAATTTTGTAGTTTATTTTTTCCTCATTCGATAAACCTGTTCCTATTGATAGATTAAAATATTTGTCCTTTATTTTTATATATTCTGCAAGTCGTTCATCTTTTTTTAAATAAACTACAATACCAGATGTTTTGCCATCTTCACTGATTACGTAATTTTTATAAATAGGGCTATTTAGAATTTCCTCAAAACCTCTCTCCCTATCTATTTCTGGATAAGATAATGTTTTATAATTTGTTAATCTTTCCATCAATCCTTCATCAGTACTCTTTAATAAAGGAACATCTATGATAGTAATAACACTATCCACCCATGATAATTTTTCGATTTTGGATTTCAATAATTCAAGGTTGAGAATTGTTTCTTTCTCTGTAAAACTTGTGATTGGAGAGTAAGTTAAGAATAAAAAATCTTTAGATCCATAAGTCTCATTTACCTCCCTCAAATATTTAAGATCGGGATCACCTTCTAGCAACAAAGCATCTGATGATGCATCTAAATTAAAATTTTTGGACTGAAAAAGAGAATATCCAACTAATAAAATTAGAAAAAACAAAGTAACTTTTGAAAAATCTATAATTATTTTTTTGTAAATAAAGCTAAACATTAGATTATTTTTAGATATAACTTAATTTTATGAATACGGAAGCGAAAATGCGCCTAGTTTTTAGATAAATCTTTAAATTTAGTATAAATACCCTCAAATTCTACTTTTATATTTCCTGTTGGACCATGTCTTTGTTTGCCAAGTATTATATCTGCTAACCCGTTCACATCATTCATTTTTGATTGCCATTCAGCATGCTCAATCGACCCTAGTTTAGGCTGCTTTCTTTCAAGGTAGTAAGCTTCTCTGTATACAAATAATACAACATCTGCGTCTTGTTCTATGGATCCTGATTCTCTCAAATCAGCTAATTGTGGAAGTTTATCATCTCTTTGTTCGACGGCTCTTGATAATTGTGAAAGTGCTAAAATAGGAATACCAAGTTCTTTTGCCAAAGCTTTTAAGCCTTGGGTGATTTCAGAAATTTCTTGCACTCTACTTTCATTTCTATTTGAGCTTGAGCGCATAAGCTGAATATAATCAACTACAATTAAACCTAATCCATGTAACCTTTTTATCCTTCTTGCTCTATTACTTAAAGCAGCTATAGTGATTGCAGGTGTTTCATCAATAAATAAAGGAAGGTTATAAATATTTCTAGAAGTTTCAATGTATCTATTTATTTCTTCTTCAGTAACTTTTCCTCGTCTTATATCATCTGATTTTATTCTTGCTTGTTCAGATAATATTCTTGTTGACAATTGCTCCGACGACATTTCTAAAGAAAAAAAAGCAACAGAGGATTTTTCTTGTCGACTCAAAATGTGGTTAGATGCATTAAATGCAATATTTGTGGCTAAAGCTGTTTTTCCCATAGAAGGTCTTCCAGCTAAAATAATTAAATCAGATTTATGTAAGCCACCTAATTTTTCATCTAAATCAGTTAAACCTGTAGGTATCCCAACAATACCTTGATCACTTTGCATTGCCGCGGTAGCCATTTTTATTGTTTCATCTAAAGCTCTATTAAATTTTTGATAGGATTGAGAAAATGTACCTTTTTCTGCTAAATCGTATAAAGATTTTTCAGTATCTTCAATTATTTTCTCTGCATTTTTTTCTTCCACATTTGCATTTAATGTATCCGAAGATAACTTATCTGATACCAATACCAACTCTCTTCTAAGGTACATTTCATGAATCACTTTTGCATAATCTATTGCTTGTTTAGCAGAACCTGAGAATCTTGTAAGTTTTACTAAGTACTCAGTTCCACCGACCTCATCAAGCATATTATCTTTTTCAAAAAAATTTTTTAAGGTAATTGGATTTGCAATCATTCCTTTATTATTTAAATTTTGTATAACATCATAAATTTTTATATGTGCTGGATCATAAAATATTGATGAATTTACTATTGTTGAAATTTCATCGATAATGTCATTATTAACCAATATAGAACCTAGTAAAGCTTGTTCAGCTTCTAAGTTTGATGGCTGCTTAACTTGATTAAATTTAGAAATATTTACTTCTTTCACTACTAAATAATAATTTAATATTAGAACCTTTAAAGAGAAAAGTTACGCACTTATTTTTTCTCTCTGTGGAAAAGTTACTTTGACTTTATTTTATCTATTTTGATTGAAATATTTGCTTTAACTTCAGAGTGAAGATTTATCTCTACGTTATATGTGCCAATTTTATTTAGGTTTTCTTTTAAAGTTATCTGAGAAGGGCTAATTTCTGCGTTGGATTGATCCTTTATAATCATTGTTATCTCTTTTGGTTTTATAGAGCCATATAATTCTCCATTTTCTTTACTTTCTTTAACTATCTTAAATGTTTTTTTGTTAACTAATTTTGCAGTTTCAATAAAATTTTTTTTAATTTCCAAATTTTTTTTATTTAATTCATCTTTTTTTTTTAAGACAAATTCTTCGTTTATTTTATTAAATCTTAATGCTCTGCCTTTCTTCAAAAGAAAGTTCCTACCGTAGCCATTAGCTACTTTAACTTTATCTCCTATTTTTCCTAAGTTTAAAATATTCTCTAATAAGATTATTTCCATATTACAGTAATCCTAAAATTTTAGCTTTTTTTATTTCTTTAGCGAGTTTTTTCTGTTTACCATATGAAACAGAAGTAATTCGAGAAGAGATTATTTTACCATTATCAGTAAGATACTTTCTTAATAAACTTATATTTTTATAATCTAAAATAGGAGCGTTTTTAATAGATAAAGGACATTGTTTTCCTATTCTAGAGTTATTTTTCTGAAATAAGCTTAGTTTATTTAATGAATTAGAATTTTTTTTATTATATGATTTATTTTTTCTCTTCATTTTTTATTTTTATTATTAAAAAATTCATTTTTGGTATCGAGAGATTTGTATCTAACCGTTAAGTATCTTATAATTGAGCTATCTAGTTTAATTTTTTTTTCAATCTCACTAAGGGTTTTTTTATTACCTTCAAATTTATAATGAATGAAAAAACCTTTATTAAATCTTTTTATTTTTTGAGCTAAATTTAGAAGACCCCATTCCTCTATTTTTATTAGCTTTCCGGAAGAATCATTAATTAAATCTTTATATTTATTTTTAATAGTTAATAATTCATTCTCTGCTAAATCCTGTCTAGCAACAATCGTATTTTCGTAAAAAGCCATATTTTATAATAAATTTTAAAGTTAAAGTTTATAAAAGAGCGTTTTATACTATAATATTTATAGATAGCAATACTAATAATTTTAAGATTATATATATAAATGTATTCATTATTATTTCCAGGGCAAGGTTCTCAGCAAGTTGGTATGGGCAAAGACCTTTATGATAATTTTGATTTAGTTAAACACATATTTAAAGAAGCTGATGAATGTTTAAATTATAAAATTTCAAAAATCATCTTGGAAGGGCCTTCTGAAAAATTACAATTGACAGAAAATACCCAGCCAGCAATTTTGACAGTAAGTTTCTCAATTTTTACAATTTTAAAAAAAGAATTCGGTATCGATTTGAATAAATTTAGTTACTTCGCTGGCCACTCTTTAGGTGAATATAGTGGGTTAGTTTGTGCTGATTCCTTAGATTTTAAAGATGCGATTTATTTATTACACGAAAGAGGTAAAGCAATGCAAAATGCCGTGCCAGTTGGAGAAGGTATGATGTTAGCAGTGCTAGCAATGCAAATAAATGAACTAAAAGATTTAATTGGACAACAAAATGAAGATAAGGGAGTTTGTGAAATTGCAAATGACAATGCAGATGGTCAAGTCATTATTAGCGGTGAAAAAAAAAAAATAATGTCTTTTCAAAGTGAGTTGAAAAAAAAAAAAATTAAAACTATTCCTTTAAAAGTTAGTGCTCCATTTCATTGCTCACTTATGAAGCCAGCTGCAGATATTATGAGTGAAAAAATAAAAAATACTAATTTTAAAAAACCTTCTCATAAAATAATTAATAATGTTACAGCACAAGAAGTTACTGAACCTGATGAAATCAAAAATTTACTGATAAAACAAATTTTTTCCACAGTCAAATGGCGTGAAAGTATAATAAATATTTCAAAATCTGGAGTAAAAAGTTTCGTAGAGATAGGACCAGGAAAAGCGCTTTCTGGTATGGTTAAAAGAACTATGAAAGATAAATCTTGCTTTCCCATTAATACAGTTGATGATATTAAAGATTTAAAATATGAACTTCAAAAATAAAAAAATTTTAATAACAGGAGCTACAGGCGGTATAGGTAACAGTTTAGTAGAAAAATTTTATAATTCAGGAGCTTTAATTATAGCAACCGGAACCAACGAGGAAAAATTAAACACTTTAAAAAAAAAATATCCAAATTTAATAATAGAGAAGTTTCAATTAGAGAACCATAAATATATTGAGAAGTTTATTGATAAAGTTGATGATGAAGTTAATGGGTTAGATATTTTGATAAATAATGCTGGAATAACTTTAGATAATTTATCTATTAGATTGTCTGAAGAAAACTGGAAAAAAGTAATAGATATAAATCTAACCTCAACTTTTTTAATGTGTAAGTTTATTGTAAAAAAAATGCTTAAAAGAAAATATGGAAAAATAATAAATATAACATCAATCGTTGGACATACAGGTAATTTAGGCCAATCAAATTATGCAGCATCAAAAGCAGGGATAATAGCTTTTTCAAAAAGTCTAGCCATTGAATATGCAAAAAAAAATATTAATATAAATTGTGTCTCACCGGGCTTTATTAAAACAGAAATGACCGATAAAATTAATGAAGAATTTAAAAATATCTTAATAAGTAAAATTCCATCCGGAAAACTTGGAACTGGTGAAGATGTTTCAAATTGCGTAGCATTCCTTGCTTCTGACATGTCTAGCTATATAAACGGTGAAACTATACATGTTAATGGAGGAATGTATATGGCTTGACAATTGTAATTATTAATTTATTAAGAAATAAACTGTAAGAAAGGATTTCATGTCAGATATTAAAGAAAAAGTTATAAAAATTGTTGCAGATCATCTAGGTATCGAAGAGGAAAAGGTTACTGAAGAAGCAAGCTTTATTGACGATCTAGGAGCTGATAGTTTAGATACGGTTGAGTTAGTGATGGCTTTCGAAGAAGAATTTGGATCAGAAATTTCAGATTCTGAAGCTGAGAAGATTTTAACAGTAGGTGATGCAATAAAATTCATTGAGAGTAAAGCTAGCTAATAAATTTTAAAAAAATGCAAGCCAAGGATAATATCATGGTAATATTGTCCTCCCCGTCTGGCGTGGGTAAAACAACTATCACTAAGAAATTACAACAAAAATATCATTCATTTAAAATTTCAGTTTCACACACAACTCGATCCCCAAGGTCAAATGAAGTGGATGGAGTTGACTATTACTTTGTATCTAAAAAAAAATTTGAAGAATTAATTAATCAAGAAAAATTCTATGAGTATGCAAAAATTTTCGATAATTATTATGGGACATTAAAAAAAAAAGTTGATGAATTAATAAAATCTAACGATATTATTTTTGATATAGATTGGCAAGGAACCAAACAATTATCTAAATTTAAAAATTTAAAGTTAATCAAAATTTTTTTGATTACATCTAGTAAGGATGAGGTTAAACAAAGACTCATATCGAGAAATCAAAATTCTGAATACGAAATTAATAAAAGAATTAATTCATTTGAAGAAGATATTAAACACTGGAATGATTATGATTATATAATTATTAATAAAAACTTAGATGTTTGCTTCAATCAAATTAAAAGAATAATTTTAAAACATAAACAAAATATTTTAAGCCTCATATAGATTTGTAATTTTATAATAAGTTTCTGGGTTTAAATTTTCAGGTCTTAATTTTAAATTTAGATTGTCAATTAAATTTATTTTTTTATGATTAAGAATTTTTTGTAAATTTTTTTTGATCATTTTTCTTTTATTTGAAAAAAATAAATTAGTGATTTTTTCTAGATTATCAATATTTTTAATCTTTATTTTTGATTTAAGTTTTGGCCTAAAGTGTAAAATAGTTGACTCAACTTTTGGTTTTGGAAAAAAACAATTTGCAGATACATTAAATTTTTTCACTAATATCAACCTATAATTAGTAATAATTGATATTCTTCCATAATTTTTAGAGGGGAAAGTTGCAATTATCTTATCACTTAATTCTTTTTGAAACATAAATATAATATCACTAAAATTTGGAGGCCACTTCTCAAGTTTTAAAAATTTTACAAGTATTTGGGAAGAAATATTGTATGGCAAATTTCCAAATACAATCAAGTTTTTTTTTTTTAATCTATTTAAATTGAAGTTTAAAATATCTTTATTAAAAATTTTAATCTTATCTTTATCAAAGTATTCATTTTTAAGATTTTGATAAAGTTTGTTATCTTTTTCAATCAAAACTAAAGATTTAGGATTTTTTTTTAGGATTTCTTTTGTAAGCGCACCTTTTCCAGGTCCTATTTCAATTATATTTTTATTTTTAATTTCTATTAAATTAATTATTTTTTTAATTATATTTTTATCAATTAAAAAATTTTGCCCTAAAGATTTTTTTGAAAACATTATTATTGCCTATTAATAAAGTCTATACAATTTAACAAACTAGTTGGGTTAGCTTTATTTTTTTTTATAAGATCTTTTGCTACTCCATGATCTGGCGATACTCTTAAATACTTAAGACCAAGAGTAATATTGATAGCATTAAACTTATAGATAGTTTTAAATGGAGTTAAAACCTGGTCATGAAACATTCCAACTATTACATCATATTTTTTGTATTGATTTATAAAAATTGTATCAGCCACCATTGGCCCATTTACATAAAAGCCTAATTTTTTAAGCCTGAGTATTGCCGGAGCGATAATTTTTCTTTCTTCCGAATTAACTCTTAGTTCTGCATTATGTGGATTTAAGCCCAAAATTGCAAATTTTGGTTTTTTGTTTAAATTTTTTTTATACCAACTATTTATTGTTGTAACTTTTTTAATAATTTTTTCTTTAGTAATTTTTTTTGATACATCTTTAATATCTATATGTGTGGTTATAGGACAAACTGCTAATTGTTTATTTCTAATTAGCATTGCCTCCTTATCAATTTGCACGTTTGATTTAGATGAAAGAAATTCTGTTACACCAATTTTCTTTTTTAATAAATTTTTACTTATTGGACAATTTATAATTCCCACATCACTTCTTTTTGAAGCAATATCATGAGCTAAATTTAGACTTTTTAAAACAAAGTTTGAAGCCTCCTTAACACTAACATTAAAAGGATATTTATAACGCAATTGTATATTGATAATCTTTATGCTGTCGTTTTTAATTTCTTCATCAATATTATTTACAATAGAAAATTTAAGATTAAATTTAAGTTTTCTTAATTGTGATTTTATCAACTTGAAATTAGTAATAAGATAAATTTTTTTTTTAACCTTCTTATCGATTTTTTTTAAACTTTTATATATTAACTCTGAATTAATACTGTTTGGATCACCACTTATTAAAATTATTTTTTTCATTTATATTCAATAAAACTATTATTTTTGATTTGTGAAATAAAACTTTTAGAATATAAATTAAATAATTCATTTTTTTTCATATTTAAAATTTGATTTTTTAGCTCAGTAATATTTGTTTCATTTAATTTTTTTGTTCTTTTTTCATTAATTTTTAAAATTAAAATACTATTTTGTCTTAATATTGGTTTAGAAATCTCTCCCACACTCATTTTGTTTAAGACTTCAAAAACATCATTTGATAAAGACTTTGAGTTAATCCAACCAATATACCCTTTATTTTGAGCAGTTGAAGAGGTGCTAAAAACAGTAGCTGCCTGAGCGAAGCTTGTTTCTTTAATTTTATTTTCCACATCAATTATCTTTTCTTTTAAATCTTCACCCTCATCAATTAGTATTTCAATTTCAGATAAATTGTATTCATCAAAATCTTTATTATTTTGAATAAAAATCTTTAATTCATTGTCTATTTGGCTTGGATCAATATTTATTTTTTTTGAAAATTTTGCTATTATTAATTTTTTCCATTTTATTTCTGTTGTGATTTCCTCAATAAATAGATCGTAATCTAAATTATTTGAGATTAATTTTGTTTTAAGTAATTCAATATTGTTAGAAGAGATTGAATTTAAATACTGATCTATTTCAAATGTATTAACTATAAAGCTATGCTTTGAAAGTTCTTCACTCTTTAATTTAAGTTGAATTAAGGACTCCAAAGTTCTTTTTTTTAAATTATTAATATTTTTTTGATTAATTTCCTGATTTGTTAAAATAAGAGTTCTTAAAATCTTATCTTTTATCTCAATATTTGTAATTATTTGACTGTCAACTTTTACAACAATAGAGCTTTCTATACTAGCAATTGTTGTTTGATTTGAAGTTAAAAAAAATATTAAAAAAAAAAAATAAATCTTTTTTATCATCTGCTAAAAGTTGGTGAGTCAATCTCTCCAAATGGTGTTAAAGTAATTTTAAACATTAGTGAATTTTCTGGCTCAAGCTCAGAGTCATTGTAAAATTCTCTTCTATAAACAAGACCCGCACGCAGACAATCATTGAAATACTCATAGCTTAAATTATAGTACTCGGCAGAATTTTTAATTAAGTTTCTTTTTGTATCAAAAGAAACAATTTTATTATTATTAGTTTTAAAATCAATTTTTGTTTTAAAGTATTCTTGATTTCCTATATGTTTATCTTCTTGTAGATAATTAAAATCAAACTTTAAATTGTTATTATTATAAGTAAAACCAATATCGTTGTAGTTCATTTCGCTATAGTTTTGATCTAAGGCAAAATCATAATTTAATGTAATTTTATTATTTAGCCTATAACTTGCAGAAGCAACTAGATCAGATAATTTTTCATCTAAACTTGATTTTGACGACATCTTTTTATTTTCTATTTCATTAATTACCTGCGCTACAGAAAAATCAAAGACTTTATTTTTATTTTTTATCTTATAATCGAATCCAACTGTAGCATTTAAACCAGTCTCAAAATTATTTGCATCATCTGCTTTATTCATATTAAACGCTTTAAGTGGATCTAACTTTGATCCACTAGACTCTTTTCTCATACTTCCAGGCGCATATCTTAACAAAAATTTTGGAGTGAAAAAATGTTTTGCATCTTTAGTATCTTTCTCTAATTTTAACTGAGAAAATAATCCCAAAGCACCGTATAATTCAGTTGTAAAATCGTTTTTATAAAGGTCTACATTATTAACTTCATAATTTATATTTTTAAAATTACCCAATATTTTTGACGAAATACCCGTATCAAGTATAATATCTTTTGATTTCCAATAAAAATCATTAGTTAAAAATTTTGTTTCTTTATTTGTGTCATAATTTCGAAATTTTAAATTTGTTTTTAAATCTAAACTACCAATTTCATTGTTTATCAAATTTGTACTCAAAAATGCATCTGGTAAAATATATTCATACTTATCCTCATAATCTGATTTTAATGTTTCGTAGACCCCAGATTTCACACCCAAAAATAAGTTTTCACTGTTGTGAGTAAAGTCTACAGAATTTTCTAAAACTTCACTGTTATAATCTACCAAATTAGATTCAATTTTATATAATTTTAAATACTTGTCATTAGATACTTCTTGAGTATTTATTATTAATGAATTGTCGGAATTATTTTTCCCTTTAAAATTTTTAACTAACTTTGAAAACAAATGAGATTTTTGGCCAGGCCTTTTTGTTGTGCTAGTTTTTTTATATCCCTCCGTATAACCAAAATCAGTATATAGATTTGAGTTTTTGAAAGCTTGATGATATTCACCTAAAAATAAGGGATTTTCTCTTGCAAAAAATCTATTAGTAAATGTAAAATTTTTATCTTCACCTAAAGCAAAAAAATATGGAACATAAACACTCGAACCTAAATTTTTAGTATCAGATATTGAAGGCGGAAGAAAACCAGATCTTCTTTCAACAGTAGGATCTGGATGTGATAATTTAGGAAAATAAAAAATGGGTATATTGTAAACCTTTAATAAAGCATTATCGTAATAGATAGTTTTTTTTTTATTATCATGTAACATTTTAGACGATTGTATAGTCCACGGGGGGCATTTATCATTTTTTCTATAATCACAGATCGTAAAAATACTTTTATTATAAATACTTTTTTGTTTATTTATATTGATAGTATTTGCAAAAATACGAGGCTTATTTTGAGGAACGACTTTTAGATTTTCATCGTTTATAAATGCTTTGATATCTGTTCCTAAAATCTCTTTATTTGATGTATCTATATAAATTTGAGAAAATTCATAAATGTTTTTTAATTTATCTTCAATTTTTATATATCCAATTGATTTAAAAATATTTTCTTTATTTAAAAACTCAAAATTTTCTAAATAAATTGTATTATTATCTAAGTCAGAAATAATAGTTCCTTCCTTTGAGGTAACAATTTCTTTATCCAAAACTATGTTTTTACCTTCAACAATATAACCTTCACCAGTGGTTATTTTAGTTAATCCTTTACTTATAAATTGTTTTTTTTTCTCAAAGTACTCTGCAAAATCTGTTTCAATTTTATTATTTTTTTCATCAGTTAAAATAACTTTATTTCTTAAAGTAATAATTCCATTTTTTTTATCATATTCAGCATATTCACTTTTAATTATTTTATTGTCTTCGGTTTGAAAAATTACATTATCTTGAAAAATTGTAGTTTCTTTTTCTTTATTGATGTTTATTGAATCTGATTGGATAAATAAATTGTCAGCAAAAGTAAAATTAGAAAAAATTGTAAATATAAAAAAAATAAATTTTATGTATAATTTACTTCTCATTAATTTGAAGGACTCCCACGCTTATAAATAAACTTAGTGCTATAACTGGTGCCCAAATAGACAGAATTAAAGGTATCCTGTCAGTTACACCAAGAGCGATTGATAAATCTTTAAAATAAAATATCAATACAGTTGAAATCAAACCTACAATGATAAATTTAAAATTGTTACTTTTTTTTAGAGCATTCATCGTTAAAATTGATGCAAGTCCAGTCATAACAAGTAAAAAGAAAGGCAATGAAAGTAATGTATGCAAAGCCTGATCAAGAAAAATTTTACTATAACCGTTACTAATTAATTCATTATAATTAAATATTAGATCTACAAAAGACATAGTATCAAAATTTTTAAATAAATTATTTATTTTTTCATAATTATAAATTGAATTTAATTTTAATTCAGGAAAACTTTTTTTTTGAAAAGTTCCCTCTTGTAAATTTGTTATACTTACATCACTTAACACCCATTCATAATTTTCAACGTTTGCTTTTTTAGACTTAATTTTTTCAATTAAATTAAAATTTTTGTCTAAATGTAGGATTTCGACATCTAACAATATTTTACCTTCCGGCTTAACAGCAGATATAATTCTACTACCTTCTTTAAGATTTTCCTTTATCCAAAGACCATTCTTGTTGAATGTTACTAAATGGTCAATATCTTTTGAATAGTTTGATTTAGTTTTTTCATAATATTTTGATAAAGATGCTGTAATAGGGTTAACAAAAAATAATATTATCCAACCTATTAAAAAAGAAGTAAAAGCTAATATAAATAAAATTTTTAAATTTGAACAACCAAATATTTTTAAAGTTAATAAGTCTTTATTGTTTCTAATTTTTAACATAAACCACATACTTGAAATAAAAATAATAAAAGGTAAAAGTTTTAATAAAATACTTGGTATAATTATTGAGGTTAAAACTATCGGTTTTAATATACTGACATTAAGATTTTTGAAAAATTCTATTTCTTCAAATAAATTTAAGATTATTCCAAATCCGTAAAATACACCTATAATTAAGAAAAAAGTTTTCAAAAAATTAATAAATAAGTAATTATATAAAATCTTGTTCATTTTGTTTTTAATTCCTTAGAGAATTGATAAATAAGTGAAAAATAAATTAGAGCACTTAATATAATCGGTAGTAATATAAAAGAGATTCTTAAAATAAAACTCAACCCAGTGTATCGCACTACCAATTCGGTAAATAGTAACAATAAAAATGAATAAGTAAAAACAAATAACCTGCTAAAATATTTTTTTTGGGATTTGATTAACAAAAATGAACAAATTAATGATATCGCTGGTATGTAAAATGGAAGTACCAATCGTCTATTCAATATAGGATATAATTCTTTTTTAAAATCATCGCTACAAATTTTTGAATAAAGAGTTGCACCATCTCCAAAACAACTAATTAATTTAAATGTAGAAGTTTCTTGTACTTTTGGTTGTTTAATGGTGGTTGATTTAAGAGAGGTTAAATCAATTATTAATTCCTCAAACTTTACTACATCTGTCTCACCATTATCTTTGTTACTGATTACCTGTCCATTTATTAAAAAAAATTTATCTTTTTCTAAAATACCGCTTTGTGCAATTACAGTAGTTTCCTTAGATTTATTCTTATTTGCAGATAACTTCTTAAAATTTTTTCCATTATCATGTAAAAAAATATTTTTAACTTCACTACCGTTTTTTTGCTCAACTATAAAAGTAAAGCCTTCAAAACTATCGCCAAAAGTTTGTTTTTTGATTGTTGGTAAAAGAGAATTGTATTTTTCATTACTTAATAATTTTCTTGATTTATTAAGAGCTAAAGGTGTTAGGTAAGCAGAAAACAATATATATACGATCGTTACAAATAACGAAATTGAGAGAAAAAGATTTACAAATTTGATTTTTTTTACACCAGAGGTCCAGAGAATTATTAACTCACCTTCATGATCGTGTTTGATTATAAAGATAATTAAAGCAATTAAAAAAGAAAGTGGGATAAATTTTGGGGCAAAACCAAATATATTTAGCGCAGAATAAAAAAAATAAGTCGAAATAGGATATCCACTTTCAACTATTAAATCTAAAAAACTAACTGCTCTAACTGTCAAAGCTATTAGAGAGAAACCAAGCAAAATTAAAAAAAAAGTTTTGAATAGTTCTAGTATAAAATTTAAATAAATTTTGTTTTGAAGCATAGGAAAACCTGTATATAATTAATGCATCCTCGAGATAAATTCAATCACTGGTTTAATATAGAATAAATATACGTTGAAATAAGGCGTTTTTGATCTTATATACGCCTAAACCCATTTTGAAAACAATTTAAAATATGACAATTTAAAATATGACAATTGAAATAAATTATTCAAAAAATAAAATTAGCAAATTTTCATCTAGTTTAGTCTTATTTTTAAATGAGAAACTTGACATAAATAGTCTAAAAAAGAATTTTTCTAATATCGAGTTCAATTATATAAATGAACTTTTAAATACAAAAGATACTAAAAAAAAATTATTTAAATTTGATATAAATTCTAAGAAAAAAATTATATTGGTATCGGTAAAAAAAAATTCACAAATTTCAGATATAGAAAATTTAGGTGCGGAATTTTATAGTCTAGTTAATCACGGAAAAAATAGTGAATATTTTATTATATCTGACAGTTTAGCAGGAGATAATAAAGAATTTTTGGGCCATTTTCTTCACGGAATAATGTTAAAATCTTATGCGTTTGAAAAATATAAATCAAAAAAAAATAAAAGACTTATATTCATTAATGTTGTTGAAGGAAAAAGCAAACTCTCTAGTCAAACTAAATTAAGATTTAAAGCCATAGAAGAAGGAACTTTTTTTACAAGAGATTTAGTTTCTGAACCAGGAAACGTTTTGCATCCTGATGAATACGTAAAAAGATTAATGTCATTAAAAAAAAATAACTTAAAAGTAAGTATATTTAATGAAAAAAAATTAAAAAAACTTGGTATGCACTCCTTGCTTGGAGTTGGCAGAGGTAGCGAGAAAGGATCGTATTTAGCAATTATTGAATGGAAAGGAGCAAAAGACAATTCAAAACCTATAGCGTTTGTTGGAAAGGGAGTAACATTTGATACTGGAGGATATTCTTTGAAGCCAGCAAAATTCATGGAAGATATGACTTACGATATGGCAGGATCTGCAGCTGTTGTAGGTTTAATGAAAACCTTAGCAATTAGAAAAGCCAAAGTTAACGCTGTTGGAGTAGTAGGTTTGGTAGAAAATATGGTAAGTGGATCTGCCCAAAGACCGGGAGATATTGTAAAATCCTACAGCGGCAAAACAATAGAAGTTTTAAACACAGATGCAGAAGGAAGATTAGTTTTGGCTGATGCACTAACTTATACTGAAAAAAAGTTTAAACCAAAATTTATTATTGATTTAGCCACTTTAACAGGCGCAATTATTGTTTCCTTAGGATCAGAGTATGCGGGTTTATTTTCAAACGACGATAAACTATCAAAACAAATAATTAATGCTGGTGAAAAAGTTAAAGAAAAATTATGGAGAATGCCTCTCCACGAAAACTATGACAAACTAATTAATTCTAAAAACGCTGATATGCAAAATATAAACTATGTAGGTGGCGCAGGATCAACTACTGCTGCACAATTTTTACAAAGATTTATTTTAAATAAAACACCATGGGCACATCTTGATATTGCTGGTATGGCTTTCTCAAAATATGGAGGTTCATTAAATTCTGGTGGAGCAACAGGATTTGGAGTGAGATTATTAAACCAGTTAGTAGAGGAAAATTATGAGTAACTTAGAACAGACCTTATCGATAATAAAACCTGATGCTGTAGAAAGAAATTTAATTGAGGAGATAAAAAATATTTTTATTCAAAACAAATTAAAAATAAAAAATAGTAAAAAAATACACATTACAAAAGATGAAGCAGCAGAGTTTTATGTGGTTCATCAATCTAAACCTTTTTATAATGAATTATGTTCTTACCTGTCCTCTGGCCCTATTGTAGTTATGATATTAGAGGGTGAAAATGCGGTAGCTGTTAACAGAAAGTTAATGGGTGCAACAAATCCAAAAGATGCAGAGGAAAATACGATAAGAAAACTTTATGGAATTTCTATTGATAAAAACTCTGTCCATGGATCAGACTCACTTGATAATGCAAAAAAAGAAATAAATTTTTTCTTTAAAAATTAATTATTTCTAAAAATTCTTATTATCGCCTCTGGATAAGCTATGTATTCCAAATTTTGAGTTTTTTTCTTTAAAGAAATTTCATTTTCATTAGGAGATAAGTAAAAAGACTTTTGGATAATAATATTTCCATCATCCAGCTTATTATTTACATAATGAACAGTACATCCTGATATCTTTTCTTTATTTTTTAATATTCTATTAAAAGTGTCTAAACCTTTAAATTTTGGAAGTAAAGAAGGGTGAATATTAATTATTTTTTTTTTGAAATAATTTATTATTTTTTTTGGAATAATTTTCATGTAACCAGCTAAACAAACAAATGTTATTTTGTATTTTTTTAGGTTAAAAAGAATTTTTTTCTCGTAATTTATCTCTTTTGTATTAATAATTATAATAGGAATTTTATACTTTCTTGCATAATTAATACCATATGCCTTTTTATTATTGCAGATTATTAAAGATATTTTGATAGGAAAAATATAATCTCTAGATCTAAGAATTAAATTTTTTAGATTTGATCCTTTTCCTGAAATAAAAATACAAGCATTTCTTTTTACCATCTTAAAGAATTTGACAAATTTATTTTATTTTTATTTTTTGAAATAAAACCAATTTCATAAGGCTTAAAGTTTTTGGAGAAAAATTTTTTTACTTTTGAGACATTTTTTTTTGAAACAATAATACAAAATCCCACCCCACAATTAAATGTTCTAATCATTTCTTTGTCTGAAATATTTCTACTTTTTATCCATTTAAAAATTTTTAATATCTTTATTTTAGAAAGATCTACGTTAAGACTTAAATATTCTGGCAAGGATCTCATTAAGTTTTCCACTAACCCTCCACCAGTAATATGAGCTGCAGCATTAATCAAATTTTTATCAACAAGTTTTAAGATTTCTTTTGAATATATTTTTGTTGGTTTTAATAATTCTATTTTTAAACTTCTTGATATTTTTTTATTTTTTATAACTGATCTTATCAAAGAAAATCCATTAGAATGTATTCCATTTGATGGTATAGCTAAAACTAAATCTCCCGCTTTAACTTTATTTTTATTTAAAATTTTTTTTTTTGATACTATGCCCACACTAAATCCCGCCAAATCAAATTTATCTTTACTATATACACCTGGCATTTCAGCAGTTTCCCCTCCAATTAGTTTACAATCGGATAACTCACAACCTTTAAAAATTCCTTTTAAAATTTTTTTAGTTTTTTTTAAATCTAATTTTCCTACTGCAATATAATCTAAAAAAAAAAGCGGTTTTGCGCCTTGAACAATTAAATCATTTACACACATTGCCACTAAATCAATTCCGATTGTATCAAATTTTTTAAACTTATTTGCTAGATCAATTTTAGTACCAACTCCATCTGTGCAAGATACTATTACTGGATCTTTAATTTTATAGTTGCTAATATCAAATAGAGAACCAAAACCACCAATTTCACCATCTGGGTGATTAGTTTTCGTTTTTTTGACATTTTTTTTTGATAAATTAGATATATGTTTTACCAATCTATTAGCTAACGAAATATTAACGCCACTTTTTTTATAACTATTTACATTTTTTTTCATTTATAAATTGGTAATTAACTTTTATGAAAATATTTATACAAATTTTACTTATTTTAATTATTTTTTTAAGAACTGGAAATCTTTTATCAGATAATTATCTGTTTAATGTTAATAATGTTAGATTAGAAAAAAAGGACAATATCTCCCATAAACAGCTAACCAATCAAGCCATTAAAAAGGGTTTTGATAATTTAATAAAAAAAATTTTATTAAAAGAAGATTTTCAAAAAGTTTCTGATTTAAGATTCGAAGATATTAGAGAATTGGTAGCTTATTACAACATTTCAAAAAATTTAGAGAAAAAGAAAAATACAATAAATTTTAGCATTACATTTGATAAAGATAAAATTCATAATTTATTTTACAAAAGAGGAGTTTTGTATTCAGATATATCGGAAAAAGAATTTTATATTTTACCTATTTTATCAGTTGAAAATGAAATATTCATATTTTCTAATAATTTTTTTTACAAAGACTGGAAAACCACGAAAGATGAAGAACTTATTGAATTTATTTTGCCAATTGAAAATATTGAGATAATTCAAAAAATCAATCAAAATAAAAATAGTTTATTAGATATAGAAATAAATTCTTTATTAAAAGAATATCCTAACCAAAATATAGCTATAGCTATAATCGAATACGATGAAACAAAAGATAATAAAGTTTATTTAAAAACAAGAGTGCAAGGAAAAATTATTTCGAGAAGTATAAATTTAGATAAAAATAGCTTTAAAGATCCAGAAGAAACAATATTAAAAATTAAAGAAGAAATAACTAATTTAGTGAAATCACAAAACTTAATAGATATTAGAACGCCATCTTTTTTAAATATAAGTTTAAATTTAAACAAGACTAATAATCTAGTTTTACTGAATTCTAAAATTAAAAAAATAGATTTAGTAGAGAATATATTTATTCAAGAGTTTAATAAAAATTTTGTGAATTTAAGAATAAAATATTTGGGTAAATTAGATAAAATAATAAGCCGACTAAGAGAAGAAAATATAAGTTTAGAATTAATTAATGATAAGTGGGTAATAAAAATATTATAAATATGGACCAACTTACCTTTAAATTTCCATTTTCGAAAAAATATTTTGAACAAGATTATTTTATTTCAAGTAATAATTTTTCAGCTTTCAAATTAATTGATAGTTGGCCTAATTGGCCGGGAAAATGGTTAAATATTTTTGGAGAAAGCGGATCTGGTAAGACTCATCTATCAAAAATTTTGGAAAAAAAAATCGAAAAAACTAAATTAATTGATGCAAAAAACATTAATGACAAAACCATTCAAGATCTAAATGCACTCGATTGTTTAATTGTAGATAGTTATGAAAATAACATAAATGAAAATCTTTTTTATTCAATTTTAAATCAATCAAAACAACTTGATAATTTTATACTTATAAACTCTTTTAATAAAATAAAAGATATAAATTTTAAAACAGAGGATTTAAAATCAAGAATAAACAGCTTTTTATTTTTTGGCATAGAATTGCCTACAGATGATGTTTTAAAAGTAATAGTTGTAAAAACATTATCAGATAAGCAAATAAGAATTAATCCTAAACTAATAGATTTTATAATAAACAATGTAGACAGATCTTACGAAAAAATGTTTAAATTTCTCAAGGATTTAGATGAATTATCTTTATCTACTGGAAAATCTATTAATATTAATCTAATAAAAAAAATGTTGAACCAATGAATAAATATAGAACTCATAACTGCTCAGAAGTAGGTGAAAAAGAAATAAATCAAAATGTTATTCTTTCTGGGTGGCTTCACAGAAAAAGGGATCACGGTAATTTATTATTTATTGATCTAAGAGACCATTATGGAATTACTCAATGTGTAATTGAAAACAAAAATAGATTTTTTCCAATTTTAGAAAAGACAAAACCTGAGTCTGTTTTAAAGATTCAAGGTAGAGTAGTTAAAAGATCTAGTGGAACAGAAAATTTAGATCTCCAAACAGGAAAAATTGAAATATCAATTGAGTCTGTAGAAATTTTATCAGAAGCCAGAGAATTACCAATGCCAGTTTTTGGTGAGCAGGATTACCCTGAAGATATAAGATTAAAATATCGATTTATTGATCTAAGAAGAGAAGAAATGCATAAAAACATTATTTTGAGATCAAAAGTTATATCTTTCATAAGAGAAGAAATGACTAATCTAGGTTTTCTTGAATATCAAACACCAATTCTCACTTCTTCAAGTCCGGAAGGAGCAAGAGATTTTCTAGTTCCCAGTAGATTAAATCCTGGAAAATTTTATGCATTACCACAAGCTCCACAACAATTTAAGCAATTAATAATGGTTTCTGGTTTTGACAAATATTTTCAAATTGCACCTTGTTTTAGAGATGAGGATGCTAGAGCAGATAGAAGTCCTGGTGAGTTTTATCAATTGGATTTAGAGATGTCTTTTGTGGAACAAGAAGATGTTTTTGATGTTGTTGAAAAATTGATGATTAAACTTTTTAAAAAATTTTCATCAAAAAAAATTATGAATGAAAAATTCCCTAGAATTTCATATGAAAGTGCGATGATGAAATATGGCACTGATAAGCCGGATTTGAGAAACCCTTTATTAATTTATGATTTAACAAATTTGTTTTTAAGAGAGGATATAAAATTTGAAATATTCAAAAAGCTAGTTAAATCTGGATCTATAGTTAGAGCAATAGTAACCAAAAATACTAAAGACAAACCTCGAAGTTTCTTTGACAATATAGACAAATGGGCAAAGGAGCAGGGGGCTTCTGGATTAGCATATTTTACTCTTGAGGGAGATAAAGAAATAAAAGGGAAAGGTCCTGTTGGAAAATTTTTTAGTGAAGACTCTCTAAAAGAATTAATGAAAATTTGTAATGCTGATATTGGTGACAGTGTTTTTTTAGCATGTGGTAAAGAAAAAGATATTCAAAAAATACTATCAGCTGCAAGAGATAAAATTGCGAAGGAACTAGATATAATTGATAAAGATCAATTCTCTTTTTGTTGGATAGTTGATTATCCTATGTATGAATATGATGAAAATTCTAAAAAAATTATTTTTAGTCACAATCCTTTTTCATTACCACAAGGAAAACTAGATGAGTTAGATTTTGAAAAACCATTAAACATTAAAGCTTATCAATACGATATTGTTTGTAATGGTGTAGAGCTTTCATCTGGCGCGATTAGAAATCATATACCAGAACTTATGTACAAATTATTTTCTATTGCAGGTTATAAAAAAGAAGATGTAAATAATAAATTTAGCGGGATGATTAATGCATTAAGTTATGGTGCGCCACCTCATGGTGGTATAGCGCCTGGAATAGATAGGATTGTAATGTTGCTTGCAGAAAAAGAAAATATCAGAGAAATCACATTATTTCCAATGAACCAAAACGCTCAAGATTTAATGATGAACGCTCCATCCGAAGTTGAAGAAAAACAATTAAAAGAATTAGGTTTAAAGAGAGATATTAAAAAGAACTAGTTTTTAGTTTTTAAGTTTATTCTAACGTCAGACAAATCAACTAGTTTTTCTTCATAATTACTTCTAACAAAACCTTTTGATGTAATATTTTTTACAATTTTAAGGAATTTATCTTCTTCGTCACCAGTATTTAAATTTTTTGTACTTGCAATTGACGGCGTATGAGCTAGCTCTTCTTTACCTAAATAAGATATAGCAAGCTCCCTAAAAACATAATCAAGGATAGATGAAGCACTTAATATTCTATCATTTCCAATTACATTTCCAGAAGGTTCAAATTTTGTATCAATAAATGCATCTACATACTCTTCCAGAGGAACTCCGTATTGCAAACCTAAAGAGATTGCTATAGCAAAATTATTCATCATAGCTTTAACTAATTCACCCTCTTTATTAGTATCTATAAATATTTCTCCTATTTTCCCATCATCATATTCACCGGTATGTAGATAAACTTTATGATCTCCAATCTGCGCCTTTTGAATATAACCTTTTCTCCTATCTGGCATCTTAAATCTGGAATTATATTTAATCTTTGACCCTATAACTTGATTTTTCTCATTTTTTTGAGTTTTTATTTTATTTACAATTTCTGAAGGTATTATTTCTTCAATTTTACTATCAGTTTTTTGATCTTTTTTACTGCCAACTTTTTTGGTTTTTCTATTATTTAATTTTACGTCAATAACTTGGACCTCTCCGTCTGTTCTTTGATCTATTTTGGACAACTCAGAGTCATCAAGATTATTTAATGTATGTACAGTTTTAAAGGTGCAAGTGTAGTAAGTTTCAACAACATATTTTTTCATAATTTTAATGGAATCTCTTTAATTAGATATATATTAATTGTATAAGGTGTCTATTACATAATTATTCAATTATAAATTGTGTGGATTTAATACTGTTATATGATCTTTAAAATAATTTTTACATGGTGGAGCAAACAGACATTTGGAACATTTTTAAAAACATTATTTTTTGGCAAGTATGTTGGTTCTGATGAATATGGAAATAAATATTACAAAAGTAAAAATGATGAACGATGGGTAATATATTCAAATGATGTTGAAGCAACTAAAATAACTTCAGACTGGTATTTATGGATACATCATACAATAAATAAAATTCCTGATAGCAAAGAGTCAAAATTTTTATGGCAAAAAAAACATTTAGAAAATCAAACAGGAACATCCAAAAGATTTAAGCCAGTAAAAATTAGTAAAAATAATATAAAAAAAAAATATGAAACCTGGAAATAAAATAATTTTAATTACATTCTTTCTTATATTTTCTAATATTTTAAATTCTGAAGAAAGAATTGCGTCAACGCCATTAATAAATATGGAACAGATAAAACCAAGTTTTGAAGATTTAGATAATAAAGAAGAAAATTTCTTTTCTACTAAAGATTTAAAGGAAAAAAAAATTAAAAAAAAACTAAAATCATCTCAAGCTGTACTAATAGGTCTTGATAAAACTACTGCAAAATCTTCGGAGATAGTTATTAATTTAAGAGAGATTAAAAAATTTGGACCACTAGAGATCAAAATTTTAAAATGTGGCAAAGTTCAAATAGATAATAAAATTGATAGCGTTGCATACATGCAAGTTAAAGATTTAACAAAAAATGATAATGAACAAGTATTTATTTTTAATGGCTGGACCTTTGCTTCCGAGTCGGATCTAAACCCATTTGATCATGCTATTTATGATCTAAAATTATTGAATTGTAGTAGTGCTTAGTAAAATTTCTCTTTACTAAGCCAATTAGTATCAAAATTAGAATTAATAAATTTTTCGTGATTTAATATTTTTTTATGCAAATCAATAGTTGTTGTAATACCCTCTAAAACAAATTCATCAAGAGACCGCAATGTTCTTTGAATAGCTTCTGTTCTGTTTCTACCTTTACAAATTACTTTTGCGATAAGACTATCGTAATATGGTGTAATTTTACAACCTTGGAATACTGCGCCATCAACCCTTGTTCTAAAACCAGAAGGTTGATGACATACACTTATAGTTCCAGGGCTCGGTTGAAAGTCCAATGCAGGATTTTCAGCATTAATTCTACATTCAATAGTATGGCCTCTTGGATTTATATCGCTTTGTTTTAAAGCGGTATCACCGGTGTAAGCAATCCATAATTGTTCTTTGACTATATCTATACCAGTTTGAACTTCAGTCACTGGGTGTTCAACTTGGACCCTAGTATTCATTTCGAGAAAATAAAACTTTCCATTCTCGTAAATAAATTCAACTGTTCCAGCACCCTCATAATTTATTTGTTCAACCATTTTTACAGTTTTTTCAAAAAGATCTTTCCTAATTTCGTCATTTAAAACTGGACTAGGTGTTTCCTCAATTAGTTTTTGATGACGTCTTTGTACAGAACAATCTCTTTCAGCTAAATGAACAGTTTTATTTTTACCAGACATAACTTGAACCTCAATATGTCTTGGATTTTTAAAATACTTTTCTATATATAGCTCATCATTATTGAAAAATTTTTTTGCTTCAGATTTAGCTGTAAGAAATAAATTTTTTAATTGACTTTCTTCCTCAACAATTTTCATGCCTTTTCCACCACCACCTCCAGCAGCCTTTATTAAGACTGGGTAGCCAATATCTTTACATATTGATTTAGCTTCATCATAAGATTTTACACCGCCTTCAGAACCTTCAATTACAGGTAAACCAAACTTTTTTGCAATTCTCTTTGCTTCAATTTTATCTCCCATTTTTGAAATTATTTCTGCGCTAGGGCCTATAAATTTTATACCGTGTTTATTTACAATTTCTGAAAATTTAGCGTTTTCAGATAAAAATCCATAGCCTGGATGAATAGCTTCAGCACCTGTTAAATCAACAGCCGACATTATGGAGGAAATATTTAAATAACTATTTTGGGGTTGATGAGATCCTATACAAACACTCTCATCAGCTAATCTTACGTGCATTGATTCTGAATCAACATCAGAATGAACGGCAACTGTTTTTATGCCCCATTCTTTGCACGCTCTAATAATTCTAACAGCTATTTCTCCTCTATTAGCTATTAAAACTTTTTTGAACATTATTATTTATTTAAGAATAACTAAGGTTTGTCCAAACTCTACCGGTTGTCCATCTTCTACTAAAACTTTTTTAACCTCACCATCAGAAGTCGATGGCACATGATTCATTGTTTTCATTGCTTCAACAATCATTACAGTTTGGCCTTTTTTTATTTTATCTCCAACTTCTACAAATTTTTTTGCCCCTGGCTCTGCAGCTAGATATGCTGTTCCTATTATTGGAGATTTAACTCTTATACCATCGCTATCATCAGAGGATTTTAAAACAGTTTTATTTTGAGTTACCACGGCATTACTTTTTACATGCTCGACTCCCTTAGAAGCTTTTGAAACTTTAATTTTTGTTTGACCTTCCTGATACTCTAATTCTGTTAGCTCAAATTCTTTAAGATTATTTACTAATTCTTTTATTAATTTTTTATCAATTTTCATTTGTTAAAATTTTATTTATAGCATTTAAAGACATTATGTATCCATCGGCTCCAAAACCACAGATTATCCCTTTAGCAACTTTACTAATTAGAGATTTATGTCTGAACTCCTCTCTATTATAAATATTACTTATATGCAATTCTATAATTGGAATTTTCAATATTTTCAAGGCATCATGAATGGCTACAGAAGTATGAGTGTATCCTCCAGCATTAATAATTAATCCGTCTTGGTTATTTCTAGAGGTTTGAATTTTATCCACTAGTTCTCCTTCAATATTTGACTGAAACATAGATAGTTTAATATCATTTTTAGTTGCATATTCATTACAATTTTTTTCAATATCTTTTAAAGTAAAATTGCCATACTGATTTTTTTCTCTTTCACCTAAAAGGTTGAGGTTTGGACCATTAAGAATTATAATTTTATTCATAAATTTCATTACTGAATAACTTAATTATGGCAAAAATACAATTGAATGGAAAAAAAGTAGTTATAAAATCAAATTATTCAATATTTGATCTTTTAAAAAAATACAAATTAGCTAATAAAAAAATAGCGATAGAATATAATGGATTAATTGTTCCTAAAACGAGTTATAAAAAAAAACAGTTAAAAAACAATGATCAGATAGAAATTGTACATTTTATAGGTGGTGGTTAATTGAAAAAAGATATTTTCAAAGTTGCTGGAAAATTACTTAAATCCAGACTCATAGTAGGCACAGGAAAATATAAAAGTTTTTCTGAAACAGCTAAAGCAGTTCAAGCTTCAGGAGCGAGTATGGTTACCGTTGCTGTAAGAAGAGTAAATATTACTGATAAAAAAAAACCTATATTAACTGATTATTTAAATCCAAAAAAAATCATTTTTTTACCAAACACAGCAGGTTGTTTTAACTCAGAAGAAGCTTTACGAACCTTAAGGCTTGCTCGCGAAATGGGCGGATGGAAATTAGTAAAATTAGAAGTTTTAGGTGATAAAAAAACTCTTTACCCGAATATGATAGAAACAATCAAGGCTACTAAAATACTTGCTAAAGAGGGATTCAAGGTTATGGTTTATTGTACAGACGATCCCTTACAAGCAAAGAAATTAGAAGATAATGGTGCTAATGCAATTATGCCATTAGCGTCTCCAATAGGTTCAGGATTAGGTATTCAGAATAAAATTAATATTTCTATGATTATTCAACACTCTAAAGTTCCAGTTATAATTGATGCGGGAATTGGCACAGCATCTGACGCTACAGTTGCAATGGAATTAGGCTGCGATGGAGTTTTAATAAATAGTGCTATCGCTAATGCAAAAAAGCCAATTTTAATGGCAAAAGCTTTTAAAGATGCTGTAATTTCTGGAAGAAACTCTTACTTGGCTGGCAGAATGAACAAAAACTTTATGGGCATACCTAGCTCTCCAATGAAAGGTTTAATTTAATTTTTTTTTCTTCTAACCCACAAAGTTCTAATTTTTTTCTTAGTTTTAGTTTTTTTTATTTTATTTTTTGACTTTGAAGTTTCTTTATTTATTTCTTTTTTTTCATTTTTCAGTTTTTCGCTTATTTTTTTTATTTCTACTATTAAATTAATATTTTCAACTGATTTTATTATTTTTTTAGATTTATTAAGAAGTTCAATTTTATATTCTGGTATAATAAATGATAAATTTGACAATATTTTTATATCAAGAGAATATTTTTTTTTAAAATACTTCAATTCATCTAATAAATTACTTTCAATAAATAGTTTTGTTTTTTCAGGTACATATGCATTTATAATTTTAACTTTTTCAGTAAAAGCTAATTGCTGTATCTTCTTTAAAATCTTTTGTGAAAATGAGGATAATGATAACTGCGTTTCCCACTTTATTGATCCCTCACGTAACCTTTGTCTTGTCATTTCAAGAAGCCCAAAATTACTTATTCTACCAATTTGTATTCTAGCTCTATCTTTTCTAATACTTTCTCTCATTTTTTTTTCAACTAATCTCTTATTATAAAAATTGATCATATCAATAAAATCAATCACAATTAAACCTGATAAATCTCTTAACTTAATTTGATGAGCTATTTCTTCTGCTGCTTCTAAATTTGTATTCAATGCAGTTTTTTCGATGTTTATTTGTTTTGTTGATTGACCTGAGTTTATGTCAATTGATACTAATGCTTCAGTTGGATTGATAACTAAATATCCTCCAGATTTTAATTTTACTGTTGGCTCATAAATATTAATTAACTCTTTTTCTATGTTAGCATCATAAAAAAGTGGTATTTTGCCTCTATATTTTTTTATATTTTTTACATTTTTTGGCATTAACTCTTTCATAAATTTTTTAGCCTTTTGGTAGGCCTCAGTTCCTTCTATGTAAACGTTTTTTGTTTCATTATCGTATATATCTCTTAGTGTTCTTTTAATTATATCTCCCTCTTCATAAACTAAAGATGGTGCATTTGAGTCTAGTGCTTTTTGTTTTATGCTTTCCCAAGTTTTTAAAATATTTTGAAAATCTTTGTTTATTTCATTTTTTGTTTTATTTGCACCAGCGGTTCTAACTATTGCACCCATACTTTTTGGGATATCTATTTCATTTAAAATAACTCTTATTTTTTGGCGGTCAGCTGAGTTAAATATTTTTCTAGATATACCTCCTCCTTTAGGAGTATTAGGCATTAAAACCATATACTTTCCTGCTAAAGAAATAAAAGTTGTAAGAGCAGCTCCTTTCTGACCTCTTTCTTCTTTGATAACTTGAATTAGTATTACCTGACCTGGTTTAATAACTTCTTGTATTTTATATCTTTTGATTCCAAAAGATGATTTTACTTTTTCACGATAATCTTGTTTTTTTTTAATATTTTCTGGATGCCCTTCATTAATCTGATTTTTTTCCTCTTTAATAGTATCAGAACTTTCCAAAGGCACAGTATCCTGATTTATCTCAACAGTTTTATCTTTTAAATCTTCTCTTATTTTTTCTTCAGCTATTCTGATTTTCTCCTTATCTTCCGAAGGCAACTGATAATAATCAGATTGTATGTCATTGAATGCTAAAAAACCATGTCGCTCTCTACCAAAATTTACAAATGCTGCTTGTAAAGATGGTTCAACTCTACTTATTGTTGCAAGATATATATTGTTTTTAAAGTTTAAATTATTTTTATTCTCATATTCGTATTCTTCAATTGAGTCACCTGATTTGAGAACGATACGAGTTTCATTAGGATGCGAAGCATCAATATATAAGTTTTTTTCCATTTTTTTTGAATTCCTGTTATTTTTTCTAAGCGTAAAAATTTAAAATTTGTCATTTGTAGTTATTTTATACAATTTTCTTACTAATTATACATTTAATTTAATAATGCCTAAAGATAGTCAGAATTGTAAATTTAAGTATATTAATGCTAAATTTTATAAACTTTTCACTTAAATTCTTAATTATTTTTTGTTTAACCATAGTTTTTTTTATTTTTTCAACGTTATGGTATTTTTCAATAGGCTTACCTGATTATAAAAAACTTTCTAACTATCAACCTCCAATTTCAAGTAGAGTTTATTCTAAAGACAATAATTTAATTGCTGAATATGCCATAGAAAAAAGACTATTTATACCTTACGACTCAATACCAGAAAAACTTATAAACTCCTTTCTTTCAGCTGAGGATAAGAATTTTTTCAGCCATCCTGGAATAGACGCAAAGGGAATTCTTAGAGCAGTTCTAAAAAATATTAAAAATATTTCTCAAAATAAGAGACTAGAGGGCGCATCGACAATAACTCAGCAAGTCGCAAAAAATTTTCTACTTACAAATGAAGTCTCAATGAAAAGAAAAATTAAAGAAGCTATATTAGCTTTTAGGATAGAAAAAGCTTATACGAAAGAAAGAATTTTAGAATTATATTTAAATCAAATTTATTTAGGTCAGGGTACATACGGAATAGCAGCTGCTAGTTTAGAATACTTCGATAAATCAATCAAAGATCTCAATTATCAAGAAGCAGCTTTGTTAGCAGCGCTTCCTAAAGCTCCAAGTAAATACAATCCATACAGATATCCTGAGGTAGCAAAATTTAGAAGAAATTTAGTTATCCAAAACCTATCTGATAATAATTTTATCTCAAAAAAAGAAACACAAAGGTTAAAAGAGTCAAACTTAAATTTGAAGAGAAGAAAAATTAAGATAGTTAACGAAGCTAATTCTTATACTGAAGAAGTAAGAAGAGTTGTTAAAAGTATTTATGGATTTGAAAAACTTTATTCTCAAGGTTTAAGCATAAGCACTCCGCTTAATATAGAGTATCAAATCCAAGCATTAAAATCTTTAAGAAAAGGTATCGAGGATTATGATCGTAGAAAGGGATGGAGAGGACCAATTACTAATAAAATTAAAGATAAAAAATGGGAAAACAAAATTTTACAATATAAATTAGACCCAACCCTAAATTGGAAATTAGCAGAAATAGTTTCAATCGATGAAAACCAAATAATATTTACATTAACTGAAAAAGATAAAAAAAATCTTAAAGGAACTTTACGATTTGAGGATTTAAAATGGACACTTAGAGGAAAAAAATCAATTAAAGAAACTTTCAATATCGGAGATATTATATTTGTAAAAGAAGAAAAAAATATCTGGAAAATTAAACAATATCCAAAAGTAAACGGAGGTATGGTAGTTATAGATGCATTTAATGGAAATGTTTTAGCTTTAGTAGGAGGGTTTAATTTTAAATCAAGTGAATTTAATAGAGTTACACAAGCAAAAAGACAACCAGGTTCAGCTTTTAAACCAATAGTCTATGCCGCTGCACTAGAAAATGGTTTTGCTCCAAACACTATTATCCTTGATGCTCCTTTCGTAGAAAGTCAAGGTGTTGGACTTAAAGACTGGAAACCAGAAAACTACGGAAAAAAATTCTATGGACCATCCACTTTAAGAAAAGGTATTGAGTTTTCAAGAAATTTAATGACAGTGAGAATTGCAAAAATTTTAGGTGTACAAGAAATATTAAAATTTTCCAAGGAATTAAATATATACAATGATATTCCAGAATTGCTTTCTGTATCACTTGGAGCAGCAGAAACAACATTAATTAATTTAACTTCAGCCTATGCCCCATTTGTGAACGGAGGTAAAAAAATTAACCCTAAAATTATTTCAAGAATTCAAAACAGGAGAGGAGAAACTATTTTTCAAGAGAATAGCAGAAAGTGTATTGGTTGTGACAAATTTATAGCAGAGAACTCAGAACTTCCAAAGATTGAAAGCACAAATAAAAAAATTATGAGCGAAGAGACTGCTTATCAAATGACATCTATTTTACAAGGAGCAGTGGAGAGAGGCACAGCAAAACAACTTAAAAATTTAAAAGTTCCTTTAGCTGGAAAAACTGGGACTACAAATGATAATTATGATGCCTGGTTTATAGGATTTTCTTCAAATATTGTGATAGGTGTATACGTAGGTTACGATAACCCGAAAACTTTAGGAAAAAATGAAACAGGATCCAAGGCCGCATTACCTATATTTAAAGATTTTGTTGAAAATGTTTTATATAAAGAGGATTTTAAAGACTTTGAGGTTCCAGAAAATGTATATTTGACATCTTTAAACTACGATACAGGTATGAAGTCAGAATTAGGAGATAAAAAATCAATTATAGAGGCATTAAAATTAAAAGATATCAACACAATAGATAATAAAAATTTAATTTTGAAAAATGAGAGTGATAAAACAATAATGTTTAGACAATTTTACTAATGGAAAATTTTGAAAACTTTTTAAACCCTGCAAAAAAATCCTTAAATAATATAAGGGGGTATCTTTGATAAAGAAAATATTGAAGAAAAATTAAAAGAGTTAGAAAAAATTACCAGCAATGAAAATTTTTGGAAAGACCAGAATTTAGTAAAGAAAACTGTAAAACAAAAAAAGTTTTTTGAGGATATTCTTAATTCATATAAGAAACTTAATAATGAAATAGAAAATATTAAAGATTTATTTGATCTTGCTACTCAAGAAAAAGATGAAGAGACAATCAAAGACTGTTTTAAAAAGATATCAAATATCTTGTTGGAAATAAAAAAAACAGAAATAAATTGTTTTTTGTCTGGCGAAAATGATAATTATGACATTTATCTTGAAATTCATGCCGGTGCGGGCGGCACGGAAAGTCAAGATTGGGCAGATATGCTCAGAAGAATGTACATGAAATGGTTTGATAAGAAAAAATTTAAATATGAAATAATTAGTGAACATAAAGGGGAAGAAGCCGGAATAAAATCATCTATTATTAAAGTTGAAGGAGCCTATTTATATGGTTTAATGAAATCGGAGTCCGGTGTTCATAGGCTTGTACGTATCTCTCCATTTGATAGTGGTGCACGGCGACATACAAGTTTTGCAAGCGTTTGGATTTATCCTGCAATAGAAGATGATATTAGTATCAAGATAGATGAAAAAGATTTGAGAATAGACACATATAGATCTAGTGGCGCAGGAGGACAACATGTAAATACTACTGACAGCGCAGTTAGAATAACACATTTACCCACAAAAATTGTTGTACAGTGTCAAAATGAAAGGTCGCAACACAAAAATAAGGAAACATGCTTTAAAATGTTAAAAGCAAGATTGTATGAACATGAAATTCAAAAAAAAGAGGAGGAAAATCAAAAAGAGTTAAATTCTAAAACAGACATAGGATGGGGTCATCAAATTAGATCATATGTTTTACAACCTTATCAATTAGTAAAAGATTTAAGAAGTAAATTAGAAAACACAAATCCTTCAAGTGTATTAGATGGCAATATCGATCAATTCATTGAAGAGGGTTTAAAAAACAAATGATAAGAAAAATTATTTATAATTCGTTTTTATTTTTACTCTTATCTATAATTTTGCTTATATCGACTCTATCTACAATTGGCATAGAGACAAATAAATTTAATAAAATTATCATTAATAAAATTTCTAAGTTAAAAAATATTGACTTACAATTACAGGCTATAAATTTCAAACTAGATATAAGAAAATTTGGTTTATTTATTGAAACTCAAAATCCAAAAATAACTTATATTAATCAAGCTATACCCGTTAAAAATGTAAAAGTGTATTTAGATTTTTTGCCTTTATTAAAGACAGATTTAAAAATAAAAAAAATTAATATTTCTTTAAATGAATTAAATTATACACATCTAAATGAACTTTCTAAATTTATAAAACCCTCAAACTTTAAAAATTTTCTTAACAATAAAATAAAAAATGTAAAGTTAATTTCAGAAATAGAATTTTTTTTAGATAAAAATGGAGATCTTGAAAATTATATAATTAAAGGAAAGGTTACAGATTTAAAAGCTAACCTTTTTAAAGATTTAATGTTGTCCAATACAAATTTAAGTTTTTTTGCTGATAAAGAAGATATTTTAATAAGAAATATTTTTGGCAAAATTGATAATATTGAGATTAATAATGGGGATATAAAATTAAATTTAGTTAATGGTATTAAATTAAATTCAAATTTTATTTCAAATATAAATCTAGATAGTGAAAAAATTAAAAAATTAAATGAAGTATTAGAAAAATTCAACTTAGGAGGAAATTTTAAAGAATTAAATGGGGATTTCAGCAACAATATTTTAGTTAATTTTGATAAGACTTACAAAGTAACAAATTATAATTATAAACTTTCTGGCAAATTAAAAAAAAGTAAAATTGAATTATTTCATACTTTTAAAAATAATTTTAATATTGAAGAAATTAAAGAAATTTTTCTTTCAGATGCTCAAGTTGATTTAGATATAAGTAAAAAAAATTTTAATTTAGGTGTTAATGGAAAATATTCTTTTGATAATTTAGATTTTTTACAATTAGATTTAGAAACTGTATTTAAAAGCGGTATAGGAGAAATAAATGCAAATTTTGACTATAAAAACGGTTTTAATCTTGATTTAATAAATTATAAAAAACCTAAAAATAAAATTGCAAAAGTTTCATTAGAGTTCGAGAAGAATAAGAATATTTCTAATATTAAAAAATTTAATTTTAAGGAAAAAAATAATTTAATAAATATAAGTAATCTAAAATTTAAAGATAATAATTTTGAGTCTTTAAAGACAGCTGATGTCAGCACAGAAAATAATAATTTTTCTATTCAATGGGATAAAAAAATTATGATAAAAGGCAGCAGTTTTGATGCAACCAATTTACCTAAACTTTTAAATCAACAAGGTACAAGCAATAATTTTAATAAAATAAGCACTAATATTGAAATTGATTTTATTAATATTAAAGCCCCACTTTCGGAAAAGCTTGAAAATTTCAGATTAATTGGGGAAATTAAAAAAGGTAAATTTACTAAAATTTCATCCAAAGGCGATTTTGGCGGAAATAATTTTTTAGATATTTCTTTAAAAAAAGATAATAACTCTGAAAAGAGATTTTTAGAGATCTATTCTGATCTTACTCGACCACTATTAACTGAATATAGTTTTTTCAAAGGCCTTACCGGAGGTAAGCTGCTTTACACATCCTTAATTGATGGCTCAAAATCAAATTCTAAACTCAAAATTGAAAATTTTAAAATCGTGAATGCTCCTGGCGTAATTAAATTATTATCACTTGCAGATTTGGGTGGACTTGTTGATTTAGCTGAGGGAGAAGGCCTTTCATTTGATTTACTAGAAATAAACATGGAAAAAGATAAAAGTTTTTTAAAACTAAATGAAATTCTTGCTTTAGGTCCAAGTATGTCAGTTTTAATGGAAGGTTACCAAGACAATACAGGATTAACGAGTTTAAAAGGAACTTTAGTTCCTGCTAAAACTTTAAATAAAATGATTTCAAAAATTCCTGTGATTGGAAATATTGTAATTCCTAAAGAAGTTGGAGAAGGATTGTTTGGAATTAGTTTTAAAATAAAAGGACCAAAAGGGGATGTAAAAACAACTATAAATCCGATAAGAACATTAACACCCAGATTTATACAAAAAATTGTTGATAGAAATAAAGCTTCTAATTAATTTTAATTAAGTAGTGCTTCTTTTTTCCGTAAGAAAGCTTTAAAGTATTTTTATTAAAATCATTTAATTGTAGTATTTTTTTTTCATCATTAATTACTTTATCGTTTAACTTAAAACCTTTGTTGGCTATTACTCTTCTAGCTTCACTCTTTGATGATAAAATCTTATTATCTGCAATTAAATCTAAAATATTTATTCCCTTTTTAATTTCATCTACTTTAATAATTATTTCAGGCAAACCAGATACTAATGCGCCTCTTTCAAAAGTATGCTTGGCAATTTGCTCAGCTTTTTTTGCTGAATCTTTACCATGAAGAATTTTTGTTGCTTCATTAGCTAATAAAATTTTTAAATTATTTATATTCTTTTCTTCTTTAAATATATTTTCTGCTTCATCTAATTCAATCTCTGTAAAAAATTTTATGAATCTTTTTACATCGCGATCATCAGTATTTCTCCAAAATTGCCAATAATCATAAGGAGATAATTCTTCTTCATTTAACCAGATAGCGCCTTTCTCTGTTTTCCCCATTTTTGCTCCTGATGCTAATGTAATTAACGGAGAGGTTACACCAAAGGCCTCTTTTTTTAATTTTCTTCTTATAAGATCCACTCCATTTACAATATTACCCCACTGATCTGATCCACCAATTTGTAAGATGCATTTATTATTTTTAAACAATTCATAAAAATCATAAGCTTGTAAAATCATATAATTAAACTCCATATAACTTAGTGATTGTTCTCTTTCTAATCTTAACTTAACACTATCGAAGGTTAACATCTTATTGATTGTAAAATGACTTCCTACATCTCTTAAAAAATTAATATATTTTAATTTTGTTAACCATTCGGCGTTATTTACAAATATTGGTGAAGTGTTTTTATTTGATGTATCTAAAATCCTATTGAATACCTTTTTAATACTATTAATATTTTTTTTAATTTCCTTATTGTCCAACATTTTTCTAGTTGAGTCTTTTCCTGAAGGGTCTCCAATTAATGTAGTTCCGCCACCTAACAAAACTATTGGTCTATGGCCATATTTCTGCATTAATTTTAAAATCATTATTTGCAATAAACTACCAACATGAAGGCTACTGGCAGTGCAATCAAAACCTATGTATCCAGATATAGGATTTTTGTTGGAAATCTCACTTAATTTATCCAAATTTGTGCATTGGTTGAGATAACCTCTTTTTTGCATTTCTAATAAAAAATTATTTTTCATAGTGATATTTTACTTAGGTAACTATTATACAAATATTGTTATAAATAAATAAAAATATGAAGAAAAATTGGACGTCTTTAGGTTTAATGAGCGGTACTTCAGGAGATGGAGTTGATGCATCTATAATTTTAACTAATGGACTTAACGAATATAAGGTTCTTACCAATAGATACTTCCAATATGACACTAATATTAATAGAGATATTCACAATCTAAAAGAAAAAATTCATAAAATTTCTCATTTAGAAGAGTTTAATAATGAATTAAATGATTTAGAGAGAAAAATAACAATTTTCCATGCAGAAATAATTAAAAAATTAAAAATCGATGATGAGACTATTGTTGGATTTCACGGTCAAACTATTTATCATAATTTTAAAGAAAAAATTTCAAGACAATTAGGCAACGGAAAACTTCTAAGTCAATTAACAAAAAAAAAAATCGTATATGACTTTAGAAGCAATGATATTTTAAATGGAGGGCAAGGCGCACCTTTAACTCCGTTGTTTCACCATTTAATAGCTTTACAAAATAATATTGACCTACCAGTTTGTTTTTTAAATATTGGAGGAATTTCCAATATAACAATAGTAAAAGAAAAACATAATCTTAATGAGCTTTTTAGCAAAGATCTTGGGCCTGGTAATTGTCTAATTGATGCTTGGGTCAGAAATAATTCTGATAAAAAATTTGATGAAGAAGGTAATTTAGCTCTAATTGGAATAAAAAATGAAATTATTTTTGAGCAAGCACAAGAACTATACGCAAATAGAAAAAATAAAAAAAAACTTTCTTACGATATTAATGACTTTGATATTTCATTTGTAAGAGGTTTATCACTTGAGGATGGAGCAACTACTCTTACAGATTTTACAGCAAGTATCATAGGACAAGAGCTGCAGTCCGCAATAATCAACTCAAACCAAAAAATAAAAGAAGTTCTTATATGCGGTGGAGGAAGAAGAAATAAAGTTTTGTTAAAAAAAATTAAAGAAAATTTACATAATGCTATCAATCTTAAATTTATTGATGATTATAAAGTAGATGGTGATTTTGTAGAGTCCCAAGCTTTTGCATATTTAGCAGTAAGATCTATAATGAATCTTCCAATATCCTTCCCAAGCACTACAGGATGTAAACATCCTTCTCTGGGAGGCAAATATATTAAATATTAAATTAAGGCGGTTTTTTCTTTTAAATATTTTTCTATTTCTGTTGTTAATTCTTTTTCTTTATTTTTAAAAAAATGATTTGAATTCTTAATTTTTGAAAAAATTACTTCAACACCTTTTTGACTTTTAATTCTTTTATCTAAATCTTGAATGCTTTCGAGTGAAACTAGTTCATCTTTATCACTATAGATTACCTGACCTGATGTAGGACAGGGAGCAAGAAATGAAAAATCATAAACATTTGGCTGAGGTGAGACTGCAATAAAATTATTTACTTCAGGCCTTCTCATGATTAATTGCATACAAATCAAAGAACCAAAAGAAAACCCAGAGACCCAACATTGACTATAATCTAAGTTTTGTCTCTCAATCCAATCCAAAGCTGCAGCTGCATCAGACAATTCACCCTGTCCATTGTCAAATACTCCTTCACTTTTTCCTACACCTCTAAAATTAACTTTAATTACCGAGAAACCATTTTCTACAAAAATATTATACATTAATTGCACTATTCTATTATTCATTGTTCCTCCGTATTGAGGATGCGGATGAAGCACAATAGCCACCGGGGAGCCAAACTTAGGATTTTTATAATATTTTGCTTCAAGTCTTCCAGCAGGCCCTGGGATAAAAATTTCTAAACTTTTTGGTTTCATACTTGATAATGATTATTATTTTTAAAAAAAAGTTATCGTTTATAACATGTTTTTCTGCGGCAAATAATTTTTTTTAATTCAGACTAAAACAGTAGGATTTACACTATAAATACTGTAATACATGCGTTAATTATGAAACTTACAACTAAAGGCAGATACGCTGTTATGGCAATGGCAGATCTAGCCTTATTTAAAGATAAAGGACCTATAAGTTTGACAGATATTTCTATAAGACAAAATATTTCTTTAGCATATCTAGAGCAAATATTTATTAAACTTAAAAAAAAGAATTTAGTAAAAAGTATTAGAGGAGCAAAAGGAGGATATATATTAGACGTTCCTCCTGAAGAAATAAAAATCTCCAATATAATTTCTGCAGTAGATGAAGAAATAAAAACTTTGAATTGTAAAAAAGAGTCAAAAAAAGGTTGCAACAATAAATCATCGAAATGCATTACTCATAATTTATGGGATCAGCTTGATCAGCACATAAATAGTTTTTTTGAAAAAGTTAAACTACAAGATTTAGTAAAAAAAAGTCAAACAGCAAATAAATGAAGACAGAAGATTTAAAAAATTCTCAAGAATATAAGTACGGCTTTACCACTGATGTAGAAAATATCAGAGCTCCGAAGGGTTTGAATGAGGAGACAATCAAATTTATTTCAAATATTAAAAAAGAGCCAAAATGGATGTTAGATTGGAGACTAAAGGCTTATAAAAGATTAAAGGTCCTAAAAGAACCCGACTGGCAGAAACCAAAATATCCAAAAATTAATTATCAAGACTTATATTATTATTCTGCACCTAAAAGCGCATCAGAGAAACCTAAAAGTTTAGATGAAATAGATCCAAAGATTTTAGAGACTTATAAAAAACTTGGAATTCCTTTAGATGAACAAAAAAGATTAAATGGAATAGCAGTCGATGCTGTTTTTGACTCTGTTTCAGTTGCAACAACTTTTAAAGATGAACTAACAAAAAAAGGAATAATTTTTTGTTCGATATCCGAAGCTATTCAAAAACATCCAGATTTAGTAAAGAAATACCTTGGTTCTGTAATTCCATTGAGTGATCATTACTTTGCTACTTTGAATTCAGCTGTATTTACAGATGGTTCATTCGTTTACATTCCACCAAACACAAGGTGCCCAATGGAACTTTCAACATATTTTAGAATTAATGCATCTGAAACTGGTCAGTTTGAGAGAACACTAATAATTGCAGACAGAGGAAGCTATGTAAGTTATTTAGAGGGTTGCACAGCTCCTATGAGAGATGAAAACCAACTTCATGCAGCTAATGTTGAACTTGTTGCGTTAGATGATGCTGAAATAAAATATTCAACAGTGCAAAATTGGTATCCTGGAGATGAAAATGGTGTAGGTGGAATTTATAATTTTGTAACAAAGAGAGGAGCTTGCAGAGGAAAGAATTCAAAAATTTCCTGGACACAAGTTGAAACTGGTTCAGCTATAACCTGGAAATACCCAAGTTGTATTTTACAAGGAGATAACTCTGTAGGAGAATTCTATTCAATTGCAATTACCAACAATCATCAAAAAGCAGACACTGGAACGAAGATGATTCACTTAGGAAAAAATACAAAAAGTAAAATAATTTCAAAAGGTATTTCGGCTGGAAAAGCAGATAATATGTACAGAGGACTTGTAGAAATTAAAAATAAAGCTAGTAATTCCAGAAATTATACTCAATGTGACTCCTTATTAATGGGTAATAAATGTGGAGCACACACTATTCCTTATATAAAAAATAATAACTCTACTTCAACAATAGAACACGAAGCAACAACTACAAAAATAAATGAAGAACAACTTTATTACTGCAATCAAAGAGGACTAGACCAAGAAGAAGCAGTTAGTTTAATTGTAAATGGTTTTTGTAAAGAAGTTTTACAGCAACTACCTATGGAATTCGCGGTTGAAGCACAAAAACTTGTGGCAATAAGCTTAGAGGGAAGTGTAGGATAATGTTAAATATTAAAAACTTAGAAGCGAAAGTCGACAATAAGCATATTTTAAATGGCTTAAATCTTGATATTAAACCAGGTGAAGTTCACGCAATAATGGGGCCAAATGGTTCTGGAAAAAGCACATTAGCAAATGTTCTATCTGGCAAGAATGGCTATGAGATAAAAGGAGAAATAAAATACAACGGTGAAAATCTTAGCGAACTATCAACTGAAGAAAGGGCTCAAAAAGGAATATTCTTAGCATTTCAATATCCATTAGAAATACCAGGAGTAAATACTAATGTTTTTTTAAGGACGTCTCTTAATTCATTAAGAAAAGCCAGAGGAGAAAAAGAATTAGACACACTAAGTTTTTTGAAAATAGTTAAAGAGAAATCATCAGAGCTTGGAATCGATGAAAAATTTTTATCACGTCAATTAAATGTTGGGTTTTCAGGAGGCGAAAAGAAAAAAAATGAAATTTTGCAAATGAAAATACTTCAGCCAAAACTTTCAATTTTAGATGAGACTGACTCAGGTTTAGATATAGATGCTTTACGAATTGTTGCTGACGGAGTTAACTCATATAAAAATAAAGAAAATGCTTTCTTAATCATAACTCATTATCAGAGGTTATTAGATTATATAAAGCCAGATTTCATACATGTGTTATCTAAAGGAAAAATTGTTAAGACTGGAAATGCAGAGCTTGGATTTGAGTTAGAGAAAACTGGTTACGCGAATTTTATTTAGATGAAAAATTTCTACGACTTTAAAGTTGACAACATTATAGGTCTTTCTTCAGAGGAAAAAGAATTTAGAAATAAAGAATTAGATCTATTCGATAAAAATGGGTTTCCAAATAAAAGAGATGAGGCGTGGAAATTTACTGATCTTAATACAATACTTAGTAAAAATTTTTCTAATATTACTAATGATTATATATCATTAAAAGAAAAAAAATTTGAATTAATCAAAGAGTTTGATCATAATTATTTAATTGTATTAGATGGAAAACTTGTTTCAAATGAATTTAAGTTTGAGGACAAAAATAAGGTTTCCATTAAAGAGTATGACTATAAAAAACAAATATCCGTTAGTAATCAAAATTCCTTAAATCTACTTAATAATGCGCTGGCTTCAGGCGGCTATTCTGTGGAAATATCAAAAAATTATAAGTTTAAAAAGCCGTTAGTTGTTTACAATCATTTTTCTGAAAGCATTAAGGAACAAATAATAAATTATAAAAATTCATTAATTCTTAACGAAAATTCAGAATTAACAATACTTAATTACACGGATATCAATTCTAAAAATAATTTTTTTGTAAATTCTTTTGATTATTTAAAGTTAAAAAAAGATTCTAACTTAAAAAATATTTTTATAAATAATAATAGATGTAGTTGTTATTTTCACAACTATTTAAAAAGTGATTTAGAGCAAAATACAAATTTAGATAATTATATTCTTTCTACAGGATTAAAATTTAACAAAATGGATATAGATATAAATTTGAATGAAGAATATGCTAAAAGTTCAATTTTTTCAGCACTAAGTCTTACTAGCGAAGAACATCAAGAAATTAAAAGTTGTATAAACCATAATTTCAAAAATTGTCAAAGCTACCAAAAAATTAAAAATGTATTAAATGATCAAAGTAGAGGAGTTTATCAAGGAAAAATATTTGTTAAGCAAGATGCTCAGAAAACCGATGCATATCAATTAAGTAAAGCTTTATTACTTAATGACAATGCAGAATTTGATGCAAAACCAGAATTAGAAATCTACGCAGATGATGTGAAATGTTCCCACGGTTCTACATCAGGAAGCATAGATTTAGATTCAATTCATTATTTAAAATCGAGAGGGATTCCTGAAAAGAAAGCTTATCAAATGCTAATTAATGGTTTTTTATCAGAGATTTTAGAGAAATTACCTGAAGATAATTTAAAGAAATTTTTAATAGAAAAGATAGGAAGACAAATTAATGGATATTAAAAATATAAAAAAAGAATTTCCAATTTTTAAACAAAAAATTAATGGTAAGCCTTTAGTTTATTTGGATAGTGCAAATTCATCACAAAAACCAAAAGTTGTAATAGATAAAATTTCAAGCTTTTATGAAACAGAATATTCTAATGTTGGAAGAAGTGTTCATACTCTCGCAGTAAAAGCAACCAATAGATTTGAAGCTACAAGAGATAAAATCCAAAAATACTTAAATGCTAAACACAGAGAAGAAATTATATTTACTAAAGGCGCAACAGAAGCAATAAATTTAGTAGCATCGTCCTATGGAAAAAAATACATAAAAGAAGGAGATGAAGTATTAATTACAGAGTTAGAACATCACTCTAATTATGTGCCTTGGAACTATTTAAGAACTGACAAAGGTGCAGTTATAAAATTTGCTAAAGTTAATGAAAATGGTGATGTTGAAATAGAGGAAATAAAAAAACTTATAACAAATAAAACAAAAATTATTGCAATCAC